>ENA-OVGC01002166-OVGC01002166.1-human-gut-metagenome-genome-assembly--contig:-NODE-2166-length-13682-cov-10.937330_pt1 | contig 13682 bp, 11 predicted proteins | sample MGYA00237768_ERZ505415 | MGnify/ENA primary metagenome ERZ505415 (study PRJEB26158, sample SAMN06016382) | human gut metagenome | biome: human gut; feature: ankylosing spondylitis patient; material...
CGCCGAGCATATCGCGGTTCAGGGGAACCATATCATAGGTCTCCTGATCCATGAAATAGTACAGATCGCCGTCGTTGTAGCTGTACTCCATATTCTTGCGCTCGATGGCCACTTCCTCGAACTTCGCCGTGGGGTTGAAAGAGGTTTCGGTCACGCCGCCGGTAACGACGTTCTTCATCTTGGTACGCACGAAGGCCGCGCCCTTACCGGGCTTGACGTGCTGGAATTCGACGACCTGATAGAACTTGCCCTCCATCTCGAATACTTTACCGTTTCTGAACTCGCCAGCGGTAATCGTTGCCATAACTGTTTCCTCCTGTATTCCCGAGGATAGGATCGCTACCCTCAAATTCACAAAATTTCGGTTTTAACCTATGGTATTTTACCGCATATAGTGCGGCAATGCAAGTGTTTTTCTTGATATTGTGCTTTATTTTTCTAAAATCCCATCTTTTTTCCGCACATCGTGCGCGCTTTTCCGCTTGAACGGCTCCTGAAGCGCGTGCAGCACATGGTTCCACGCGCCGTCTGGCCCGCCCTTGGGTTCGACCATCAGCATCAGAACGCCGCTGCGGCGCGCGCCGAGCGTATCGGTCAGCAGCTTGTCGCCGAGCATTGCCGTTTCGCCCGCGCCCACACCGCTGCGCGCCATGGCCTCTTGAAAGCCGCGCGTGCCGGGCTTTCCCGCATGACCCACATAGCCGATGCCGAGCGGCTTGCAGAACTTTTCCACACGAACGCCGCTTCGGTTGTTCGACAAAATCGCAACCTCAATCCCCGCCGCCCGTAAACGCTCGATCCACGCTTTGAGTTTCTCGTCAGGCTCGCTCTGCTTTTTCGGCGCAAGCGTAAAGTCAAGGTCGGAAAGCAGCAGCTTTACGCCGCGCGCATGCAAAAACTCCGGCGTCACGGCCGTATAATCGTCAAACACCCATTGCGGGCAAAGCAGGCTGAGCATAGCGGTCTCCTATCGCGCATAATGTATCGTGACTATTATACGCGCCGAATGCGCTTTTCACAAGGGGGGATTTTTTTGCACACCTATCTTGCCATTACGCCGAAGGCGCTTGCCCAGCTTCCTGCGCCGCCTCCGCTGCCGCTCGTTCACATGGCCTATGCCGTGGGGCAGGGCGGCTGCCTGACGCGCTGCGCCGAGGCAAATCTTCCGCATGGTGGGCTGATGGGTCTTTCCGACCGCTGTTCCGGTTCGATCCCGCGTACGGACGCGCTCTGCCGCGCCATTGCTGCCGAATGCGTCCGGCGTGGCTTTCAAGGCGTGCTGGCGGACTTTGAATCCCCCGCCCACACCGACCGGCTATTCTTTCTCACGCAGCTCGCCAGACAGCTGGCTGCACACGGGCTGGCGCTCTTTTCTCCCCTCCCCCTCCCCGCAGAGGGCGCGGCGCTGCTCATCGGCACGGGCATCTCCGGCGGATCGCTGCGCGTACTGCTGGAGGAGAACATCAATCGCTATGGCGCGGCGCATCTGGCGCTCGATCTGGAGCGCGTGATGATGGACTTTCCGCTCCCCTGCCCCACGGGCTGCGGCACACCGCTGACGCGTGAAGAGTTGCTTTCTCTGCGGCAGAAGCACCACTCCTCCGTTTACTTCTCCCGCGAGCTGATGGCAAACTATTTTACCTATTCCGCGGAACGCGGAACGCACTTTGTGCTCTTCGACGATGAAGAAACATTGCGGCAAAAAGTCAGCCTCGCCCAAAGGCTCGGTATCCCGTCGGCCTTTGTCATGTATCCCGAGATAGCGGATCTTTTGCAGGCAAAATAGCAAAAAATAGACCCATCACACTGTGATGGGTCTATTTTCAAAGGATCTTAGTAATAACGCTTGTTGCGGTTCTTACGGGCGGCCTCGCTCTTCTTGCGGCGCTTGACACTGGGGCTCTCATAGCACTCTCTCTTGCGGACCTCCGCCACGATACCGGCCTTGGCGCAGCTTCTCTTGAAGCGCTTGAGCGCGCTGTCGAGAGATTCGCCTTCCTTGACGTGGATCTCGGACATTTATGTTTTCCCTCCCTCCGATACACCCGGCTTGATCCTGGGCGCTCTTTAAGAGTCATTCACATGACTAACGGTGGTATTATATGAGAAAAATCACGGCTTGTCAATAATCTTTCCTCATATTTTTGAAAAAATCCGAAATTCCGCTCAGCAGGGCTTCACGATCAGGTTGACGAGCTTGTTCTTGACGTGAATGACCTTGACGATCTGCATACCGGCGATGGCCTTGGCGACCTTCTCGCTCGCCTTTGCCGCTTCGACAACAGTATTCTGATCGCTGTCCACGGGGACGATGATCGTGCCCTTGAACTTGCCGCTGACCTGAACGGCCATCTCAACGGAGGAGGCGACGGTCTTGCTCTCGTCATACTCCGGCCACGCGCACTGCATCGCCATCTTGCCCTCGTACTTGGCGGCAAAGCCCTTCTGCTCCCACAGCTCCTCGACCATGTGGGGCGCGAACGGAGAGAGCATAAGCAGCAGCGCCTCAAAGTCGCCGCGGCTGACGCCGTTCGAATAGAACTCGTTGACCATAGCCATGAGGGCGGCGATGGCGGTGTTCATCTTCAGCGTGTCAATATCGTCCGTGACCTTCTTGATGGTCTTGTGGACGATGGGCGCGTTCTTTTCGGAAACGCCATCTTCCTCCGTCACCTGATCGGCGAGGTTCCACACGCGGTCTAAGAAGCGCTTGCAGCCCTTGACGGCATCGTCCGACCAGGTGGCGACCTTTTCAAAATCGCCGATGAACATGATATAAAGGCGCATCGTGTCCGCGCCGTAAGCCTTGACGACATCATCGGGGTTGACGACGTTGCCGAGGGACTTGCTCATCTTGACCGCCGGGCGCAGCGCCTGATTGCCGTACTTGGCGATCAGCGCGTCCTTCTCCTCCTGCGTGGAGACGTTGCCGACGTAGTGCGGGTTCTGGCCGAGGATCATGCCGTGGCTCGTGCGCTTGGCATAGGGCTCCTTCGTGTGCACGACGCCGATGTCGTAGAGGAACTTGTGCCAGAAGCGGGAGTAGAGAAGGTGCAGTGTGGTGTGCTCCATGCCGCCGTTGTACCAGTCCACAGGGCCCCAGTAGTTTTCCGCCTCGTGAGAGACAGGCTCATGGTCGTTGTGCGGATCCATATAGCGCAGGAAGTACCACGAAGAACCCGCCCACTGGGGCATGGTGTCGGTCTCGCGCTTGGCGTCGCACCCGCACTTGGGGCACTTGGTATTGACCCAGTCGGTCATCTTGGAGAGCGGGCTCTCGCCGTCGTCGGTCAGCTCGTAGCTGTCCACCTGCGGCAAAACGAGCGGCAGCTCCTCTTCGGGCACGGGCACCCAGCCGCACTTCGGGCAGTTGACGAGGGGGATGGGCTCACCCCAGTAGCGCTGACGGGAGAAGACCCAGTCGCGCAGCTTGTAGTTGACCTTTTCATGGCCCCATCCCTGCTCGACGGCGTACTTCTTCATCGCGGGGATAGCCTCCTTGACGGTCATACCGTTTAAGAAGCCGGAGTTGACCATGATGCCGGTGTCATCCTTGAGCGTGAAGGCCTCCTTCGTGATGTCGCCGCCCTCGACGACCTCAACGATGGGCAGGCCAAACGCCTTGGCGAAGTCCCAGTCGCGCTGGTCGTGGCCCGGAACGCCCATGACGATGCCGGTGCCGTAGCCCATCAAAACGTAGTCCGAAACAAACATCGGCACAACCTTGCCGGTCGCGGGGTTGATGACCTCGATGCCGTCGAGGCGAACGCCGGTCTTATCCTTGTTGAGCTCGCCGCGCTCAAAGTCGCTCTTGCGGGCGGCGGCAGCCTGATATGCCTCGACCTCGTCCCAGTTCTTGATGATGCCCTTCCACTTCTTGAGCAGCGGGTGCTCGGGAGAGATGACCGTGTACGTCACGCCGAACAGCGTATCGACACGGGTGGTGTAAACGGTGATATCATCCTCGGTGTTGGTCTTGAACGTGACCTCGGTACCGGTGGAGCGGCCGATCCAGTTGCGCTGCTGCGTCTTCACGCGCTCGATGTAGTCGACGCCGTCGAGATCGTCGATGAGGCGGTCGGCATACTTCGTGATGCGCAGCATCCACTGGCTCTTTTCCTTGCGGATAACGGGTGCGCCGCAGCGCTCGCACACGCCCTCGACGACCTCTTCGTTGGCCAGCACACACTTGCAGCTCGTGCACCAGTTGACGGGCATTGTCGTCTTGTAGGCAAGGTCGTGCTTGAACAGCTGGAGGAATATCCACTGCGTCCACTTATAATACTGCGGGTCGGTCGTGTCGATCACGCGGTCCCAGTCGAAGCCGTAGCCGAGCATCTTGAGCTGACGGGTGAAGTTCTTGATGTTCTGCTGCGTGACGATGGCGGGATGGATGTGGTTCTTGATGGCAAAGTTCTCCGTCGGCAGGCCGAAGGCGTCAAAGCCGATGGGGTTCAAGACATTGTAGCCCTGCATGCGCTTTTTGCGGCAGATGATGTCCATCGCCGTGAACGGGCGCGGGTGGCCGACGTGCAGACCCGCGGCAGAGGGGTACGGGAATTCGATCAGGCCGTAGAACTTGGGGCGCTTGTCCCCCGTCACGGCGGCGTAGGGCTTTACCTGCTCCCACTTGTCCTGCCATTTTTTCTCAATGGCTGCGAAATCGTACTTCATGGATCTTCTCCTTTATGTGAAATAGTATTTTGACGCGAAAAAAAGTCCCTGACCGTTTTTCAAACGGTCAGGGACGTAACGAACACATTACGCGATACCACCCTGATTCAGCGCACGGTTTCCCGTGAGCCCTCAGCGGCTTCATAGCCTTGCCCGTAACGGGGGCGACCGTTCCGCCCTTTCAGGCGGACTGCTCGGGAGTGAGTCATCCACGCGCATTCTCCCACCGGCTCGCACCGACCGCCGGCTCTCTTCAGGTGAAAATCACGCGTCTTTTTGCTCCGTCATCGCGTTTTGCATAAATTCAGCATGACCATTTTAGGCGTTTTGTCCCGCCTTGTCAAGCGTTATTTTTCCTCGGCGTGGGGCAGGATGGCGCTCAGGTCGACTTCCTCGCCGTCGGCCCACAGGTGCTCGAGGGAATAGAACTTGCGCGCCTCGTCGTTGAAGACGTGGACGACGACGCAGCCGTAGTCGAGCAGAACCCACGTGCCGCCGCGGTAGCCCTCGCGGTGCAGCGGCTCCTCGCCCTTTTCGGTCAGTTCCTTTTCCACCGCGTCGCACAGCGCGTTGATCTGCGTGTTGGACGTACCGGTGCAGATGACAAAGTACTCTGCGAGCGTCGTGATCTTGTCGATGCGGATGAGTCTGATCTCCTTACCCTTTTTGCTGTCGAGTGCCTTGACGGCGATCTCGGCCAATTCTCTGGAAGGTAACATAGGGGGTCTCCTTTTCTTATTTTGAGTTTTTGATCTTTTTTATTCTTTTACATTACGGGCGCAGCCAATCAGGCATCTCGTCGCTGCCGCTTGTTCCGCTGTCGCCGGTATTGCTGCCGTCACCCGTGCTGGGGTCGGTCGTTCCGGTATCACCGGTGTCGGGCGTGGTGGGCTCGCTTGGCGTGGTCGTACCGCTGTTATCGCCAGTGTTTCCGGGATCAACGGTCGTACCGCCGCTGTTGTCACCGGTATTTCCAGGGTCGACCGTCGTGCCGCTGTTGTCGCCGGTATTGCCGGGATCGGTGGCCGTACCCGGGTCGGTCGTCGTGCCGCTGTCCCCTGTGCCGGTCTGTGAGCCGGAGGAGGAATGGTGGTTCTGCGGCTGGGCGGCCTTGCTGTCCTCCACATGTCCCGTGGACGAGGACACCGAGCCGTCCGAATTGACGGACATGATGTCAAGATCGCTCATCGTGAACTTCTCGACAAAGGGGCTGAGTTCATTGTTCACAAGGTCCAAAAGCTCCTGCGCGTTCGGCACAACATAGGAAAGCGGCTCGCCGATGGAGCGGCTGTAGATGTATTTACCGGTATTCGGCATGGTGACGAAATTCACATCGTCGACCTTGAGCCCGCCCATCACGGCTTGCGAGCCGAACCAGAGCATTTCCTCAAATGTGAGGTCGGAGGTGACATTATTCTTCACCACGCGGGCAAATTCGCCGATCTTTGTCACGTTCTTGAGCTGCAAAAGCTGCTCGATCATCGCTTTCAGAAGTCCCTGCTGCGTCTTGATGCGGCCAATGTCCCCATCAAGATAACCACGTCTCTTCCTTGTCACCGGGTCCTTATTGTCGTGGCGGTAGCGCAGCACCTGCATAGCGTCCTCGCCCGAGAGCTTGCGGTAGCCCTTGGCCTGATGGATATACAGGTCCTGATAGGGGTCGTCGTAGTTCATGTCGCGCGGCACATCGTAGTAAACGCCGCCCATGGCATCCACGATCGCGCCGACCGCGTCCCATTCGATAATAACCTGATAATCCGGCTCGAAGCCGACGAGCTGGGAAACCTCCTTATAGAGCGCCTTGATGCCCTTCTCGCCCGCGCCGTAGTAGTTGTAGACGGAGTTGATCTTTTTAATGTCCCAGGGGACGTTGACCATCGTGTCACGCGGGATAGACATGACCGTCGCCTTCTGGTTCGTCACGTCGTAGCTTGCGAGCAGCATCGTGTCGGTGTTGCCGCCGCCGCCCGTGTCGCGCCCGAGGACGAGCACGGTGTAAAAGTCCTTGCTCTTTCGCTCGCCGTCCGCGCGCGGACGCACGCCGTCGCCGTAGTCGATCTCGTCGACCTGCGTCTGGTTGGGGTCCTTCTGCGCATCGTCCTTGTTCGGCAGCTGCGGCGCGCGGATCTTCAGAAGGTAGCTTCCGCCCGCGACCACGCCGCACAGCAGCACGACGAGCAGCACGCGTCCAAGCAGCCGCCCGGGGTGGGAAAAGGTCTCGCAGATCTGCTCCCATGCCTCGTCGCAGTTGCGCTCGAAAAAGCTCTCTTCATGGTGCACGCGCCGTCCCTCGTAGCGGATGCTGTCTCTGTCGTTTTCGTAAAAGTCTTTATCATTCATGGCTATGTCCTCTCAGCTCGTCCAGTGCTTCCAGCGTGTTGTGATGGACGGGGTTCCCCCGCTCTTCCATCTCTTCCACGGTCATGGTGAGCCCCATCGCAAGCCCTCGGTCAATATCCTCCCACACGACCTTGCGCAGTTCCTCCACGCCGTCGAAGTCGCGGTTCGGCTCAATGTAGTCGGCGAGATAGAGCACCTTTTCCAGCACCGTCATACCGGGCTTACCCGTCGTGTGCCAGAGAATGGCGTTGTAGATCTCGTCGTCCGCGCCGAACACGTCGCGCGCGAGCGCCGCGCCGGTCTTGGCGTGCAGCAGCTTGAGCGCGCGCTGCTCCAGCTCGTCGAGTTCGATGTGGTAGTGCTCGCAGAGCGCGAGCTGCTCTTCCATCGAAAGGCGCTTGGTCGCGTCGTGCAGGAGCGCCGCAAAGCGCGCCTTTTCAACATTTGCGCCATAGCGTTCCGCGAGTTCCTTCGCCGTCTGCTCGGTGCCGAGCACATGGGGAATGCGCTTCGCCTTGAGGTAGGAGAGCGCGATGGGTCTCAGTTCCTCTAAGCTTAGACGTTTCAAATCGAGATTTGTTCCATATAAATGCTCACGCAGGATATAACCGAGCACCGCGGGGGCAAGAAGCCCCGCCGTTTTCCCCTTCGGGATACGCTCGCGCAGCTCGGTGGACGAAACGTCCACAAGGTTCGGCAGCGTCATCGTCACGATGCGGCTGCCTGGGAACTTTTCCCCAAGGAAATCCCGCTGCGGTGCAAAAAGCGCCTCGCCGTCCTTCTCCGTGCGTCCGAAAGCGCAGAGCCCTGCATGGCGCAGGATCTCCTCCGGCTTGTACCAGTTCTGGAACGAGAGGAACATATCCGTCCCCATCAAAAGCCACAGCTCGTCATTCGGGCGCTGCTCGTGGATCTCGCGCACGGTGTCGACACTGTAACTCTTGCCCTCGCGCGCGACCTCCATATCCGATACCGTGACCGTTATCCCTGTGTCGAGCGCGATCTGCTCCCCCATCAGGCGCGTCATCGCAAGGCGGTGCTCCTTCCCTGCCGCATCGGCGGAGAGTGCCTTGTGCGGCGGAATGCCCGCGGGAATGAGCAGCAGCTCGTCGAGTCCCAGATACTTCGCCGCGCTTTCCGCTGCGGCCATGTGACCCAAATGCGGCGGGTTGAAACTGCCGCCGTAAATTCCGATCTTCAAAATTGTTCGACCTCTTTTTCTCTTTTACACGGTCTTCTTCGCTGCCTTGGGCAGCACGATCTTGTCCTTCTTGTCCTTTTTGTGCGAGGGGCGGTAGAGCACGAATTTCGTGCCGATGACCTGCACCTGCTCGCTGCGCGTCAAGGCGCTCAGCTCGTCGCACGCCTCGCGCGCGGTGAGCATGCTGTTTTCAAGCACGCGGCACTTGATGAGCTCACGCGCCTCCAGCGCGTCGTTCGCCTGCTTGACGAGGTTGTCGCCGATGCCGTCCTTGCCGATGTGGACGATCACGTCGAGGTCATTGGAAAGGCTGCGCAGATACGCGCGCTGTTTGCTGCTTAATTCCATAGTATTTCCTTATCCTTTTTATTGATGTTCCGCAAGATAATTCTTGAGCGTTTCCTTGAATGCCCGCAGTGCCTTGCCGCGGTGCGAGATCTCCGCCTTTTCTTCTGCCGAAAGCTGTGCAAAGGTCTTTCGCTTGTCAGGCACGAAGAACACGGGATCGTAGCCGAAGCCGTTTTCGCCCATCGGCGCGAACGCGATCGTGCCCTCGACCTCGCCGTCGTCCTGCAAGACGTCGCCGTTCGGGAACGCACAGGTGATCGTCGTGTGGAAGTGGGCGCGTCGATCGGCCTGCCCGTGCATCATCTGCAAAAGCAGGCGGTAGCGGCCGATATCGTCCAGCCCCTCGCCGCCAAAGCGCGCGCTGTAAACACCGGGGCCGCCGTTGAGCGCGTCCACGCACAATCCCGAATCGTCCGCGATGGCGGGCAGATTTGTCGCCTCCATGACAGCCTTTGCCTTTAAAAGAGAATTCTCGGCAAAGGTCTCGCCCGTTTCCTCCACCTCGATCTTCACGCCGAGGTCGGCCTCAGACACGACCTCCACGCCGAGCTCGCCCAGAATGGCGCTCATTTCCGTCAGCTTTTTAGGGTTCTGCGTTGCCAGAACAAATTTCATCGTCAAACCTCCCACGGGTCTTTCTCCCGTCTTTTTCTGCTCTTTTCTTCGCGCTTTTCTTCCTTGCGCTGCGCCTTGCGCTCTTCGCGCTGCGCGCTTATTTTTTCCTGCCAGGCCGTGAACTTTTTGTCGAGCTTGTCAAGCGGCCATTCGATCTCCGGCACGGGAACAATGACCACCTTGCAGCTTTCACAATAGTACGCGGGCGTCTGGTAATTACAAAATAATCCGGCCTTGACGAGCGTGACGGAATTTTTGTCATCAGGGTCCGAACCCAGCATACCGTCCTTCCCGCGCCCCATCCACTCGATGTGGTCGCGGTAAGCGGGGATCACACCGTCGCGCATTTCCTTTCCGCAATAGGGGCAAACAGAAGTGATTTCCATATTCGTCTCCTTATGTCTCGCAGGTTTATGATTTTCCCCCTCAGATGAGCGCCTTGACGTATTCCTCCGCATTGAATGGCTGGAGATCGTCGATGCCCTCGCCGAGGCCAACAAACTTCACGGGCACGCCCAGCTCCTGCGCGATAGCGACGCAGATGCCGCCTTTGGCCGTGCCGTCGAGCTTCGTTAAGATGATACCGGTGAGCCCCGCCGTCTCGCGGAAGACCTTCGCCTGCTGAAGGCCGTTCTGCCCCGTCGTCGCATCGAGCACGAGAAGCGTTTCCTTCGCGGCGTCAGGCGTTTCGCGGTCGATGATCTTGCGAAGCTTGCCGAGCTCGTTCATCAAATTCACCTTGTTGTGAAGTCTGCCCGCCGTGTCGCAGAGGACGACGTCGACATTTCTCGCCTTCGCCGCCGCGAGCGAATCGAACAGCACCGCGCCGGGGTCCGCCCCCTCGACCGAACGGACGATCTCGCACTCTGCGCGGTTCGCCCAGATCTCGAGCTGATCCGCCGCCGCCGCGCGGAACGTATCCGCCGCGCACAGCAGCACGCGCTTGCCCTCGCCCTTCAGACGGTGGGCGATCTTGCCGATGGACGTGGTCTTGCCCACGCCGTTCACGCCGATGACCAGCACGACGCTCGGCTTGGTCGACAGGTCAAGCGCGGTGTCGCCCACGTTCAGCTTTTCGATGAGGATCTCGCGCAGCGCCTGCTTCACATCGTCGCCGCGCTGGATGCTCTTCTGGTACACGACGTCGCGCAGCTTTTTCACCGCGTCGTGCGCGACCGTCGCGCCGAGGTCGGCCAGAATGAGACTCTCCTCCAGCTCGTCGTAGAAGTCGTCGTCGATGGTCTCCCACACGATGGTGTCGAACCATGCTTTTTTGATCTTCGCAAAAATACCCATACTCTTTGATTCCTCTCTCGCGCTTATTCCTTAATGTTGAGTTCCTTCGCCATATCGTTCATGTTGATCGTCAGGATCTTGCTCACGCCGCGCTCCTGCATGGTGACGCCGTAGAGAACGTCCGCCGCCTCCATCGTGCCGCGGCGGTGCGTGATGACGATGAACTGCGTCTTTTGCGTGATGCGGCGCATGTAGTTTGCAACGCGCACCACGTTCGGCTCGTCAAGCGCCGCCTCAATCTCATCCATGACGCAAAACGGCGTGGGATGGACCTTCAGAATGGCAAAATACAGGGCGATGGCAACGAAGGCCTTCTCGCCGCCCGAGAGCAGCGTGATGGTCTTGAGCGCCTTACCTGGCGGCTGCACCTTGATCTCGATGCCGCAGGAGAGCACATCGTTCTCGTCCTCCAGCTCAAGCGTCGCCTTGCCGCCGCCGAAGAGCTCCAGAAATGTCTCCTGAAAGCTCTCGCGGATCAGCGCGAACTGCTCTTTGAAGATGACGGTCATCTCGCCCGTGATGCTCTCGATCACGCCGACGAGCTCGCTCTTCGCCTTTTCCACGTCGTCGCGCTGCTCGGTGAGATAGGTGTAGCGTGTGTTCACGCGCTCGAATTCCTCGATCGCGCCGACATTCACGCTGCCAAGGCCGCTGATGGCTCGCTTGAGCTCTCCAATGCGGCGGCTCGCCTTCTGGACGCTCTCGAGCTCAATGCGCTGCTCCTGCGCGGCGGAGTGCGACAGCTCATAATTTTCCCAGAGCCTGTCGAGGATCTGCTGTTCCTCCATGGCGCTCGTCGCGCGCTTTTGCTCAAGCTTGCTGACGCTGCGCTCGACGTTGAGCACGTTTTCGTTGAGCTCGCGGCCGCGGCGGTCGCTCTGGCTGCGCTCGGCTTCAAGTGCGAGCTTCGCTTTGGAAAGCGCTTCGAACTCGGCGCGCTTTTCCGTCATTTTGCCGCTCAGCGCGGCGATCTCAGTCTCATGTGTGCCGATCTCGCGCTGCGACTGCTCGCTCGCGGCCCTGTACTGCTCGATGAGCGCGCGTCTGCTCTGTTCGTCGCCCTGCATCTGAGCACGCAGGCCCTCCAAGCTCGCGAGCGACTTTTCCGTCGTCTCGCGCTCGGCGGCATAGCCTGCGAGTACGCTCTTTTTCTCGGCGATCTCGTCGCCGAGGCGCGAGGTCGAACGCAGCAGCTCGCTCTGGCCGGAAAGGCTCTTTTCCGCCTGTGCACGCAGCTCGCCCGCTTCCTTCTCCTGCGAAAGCGCGAGCGCTTCCTTTTCCTCCGCCACGCGCTTCACTTCGCCGCGGCGGCGCGCGATGGTCTCGCGCTCGGTATCCAAACTCTCGAGCCGCTCGCGCAGCGACGAGAGCAATAAGTCATAATGATTTTTATCGCCCTGCAATTTGAGCACGGCGTCCTCCGCCGCGCGCTGCTGGCCCTGTGCGACCTCCAGCTCGTAGCGCGCTTTGGCAAGCTCGCGCTTGGCGTCCTCGGCGGCCTTGGCAGCAAGGTCGAGCTTTTCGGCAAGGCTGCCGCGCCGCGCCGTCAGCTCGCGCAGCTCGCCTGCGCGGCTCAGAATGCCTGCGCTGCGAGAGATCGAGCCGCCCGTCATCGAGCCGCCGCGGTTCAAAACCTGGCCGTCGAGCGTCACGATGCGGAATGCGTTCGAAAACCGGCGCGAGATCGTGATGCCGCAGTCAAGGTCCTCGACCACGACCGTGCGGCCGAGCAGATTCTTGAAAATGCCGTCGTATTCGCGGTCGTATTCCACCAGCTCGCTCGCAAGGCCGACGTAGCCGTACTCGTTCTGCACGCGCGCATCGCGCAACGCCTCGCCGCGGATCGACGAGAGCGGCAGGAACGTCGCGCGTCCGCCGTCGCGCTGCTTTAAGAGTTGGATGGCGCTCTTCGCGTCCTCCTCGCGCTCAACGACGATGTTCTGCAAGCCCGCGCCGAGCGCGATCTCGATCGCGACGGCGTATTTTTTGCCGACCTTCATCAGGTTGGCGACCGGCCCGCGCACACCGCGCAGCGCCTTGCGCTCCGACGCCTGCATGACCGTGCGCACCGCCTTGTTGAAGCCCTCGTACTCCTTTTCCATCTCGCCGAGCAGGCGGATGCGGGAGTCTAAGTTGTTCATCTCCATCGTGAGGGAAACGTGCTGCTCGCCCGTCTCCTTCTCGCGCTCGACGCGCCCCTGCATCTTCATCGTGTGGCCGGCGATGATGTTGCGGATGGCGTCGGCTTCCTCCTGCGCACTTTCGAGCGCGCGGCGGTTCTCCGCAGCGCTTTTGCGCGTTTCGGAAAGCTGGGCCTCCCCGCTCTCCTGCTCGGCGGCGATGGTGCTCTCGCGCTCGTCCATTTCCGAAAGCGTCGAGCGCAGGGCAGCAACTTCCGCGCGGCTGTCCGCCGCGGCGGACAGGGCGAGCGCTTCGCGAGCGCGCAGGGCCTCCGCCTCGCTTGCGGCCTCACCCGCGTTTTTCGACAGTTCCTCCGCTTGCTTGAGCAGCACAGCGAGCGCCGTTTCGACTTCGTTTTTATCGTGTTCCAGCTCTTCGATGCGCGCGCGCTGCTGCGCGATCTGCTCGTCCATCGAGCCGACGCGGTCGGACTGGCTTCTCAGCTCCTCCTCCACGCGCGCGATATTTTCCTCGTTGTGCGCGATGCCCGTTTGCAGCACCGCCACGCAGGATTCCTGTTCCTTTACCTGCGCATCGAGCGCGGAAAGCGCCGTGCGCTCCTTCTCCTGCGCGATGTCGTTTTCGTGGATACGCGCGGAAAACTGCTCGCTCGCGGCGTACAGCGCCTCGAGGTCGGCATTTGCCTTATTGAGCTCCTCGCGTGCAAGGGCAAGGTCGGTGTCGAGCTTGATGGCGCTCGTGCGGAGCGTTTCGAGATTCTCAAGCCACACGGAGATTTCCAAAAGGCGCAGCTCGTCGCGGTAGATGAGATATTGCTTCGCCGTCTCCGCCTGCGCGCGCAGAGGGTCGACCTGCAATTCAAGCTCGGCGATCTTGTCGTTGATGCGCACCAGGTTTTCCTCCGTGCGCTCGAGTTTGCGCTCGGTCTCCTCCTTGCGGTAGCGGAAGCGGGAAATGCCCGCCGCCTCCTCAAAGATCTCGCGGCGGTCGCCGCTCTTTTGCGACAAGATCTCGTCGATGCGGCCCTGACCGATGATGGAATAGCCCTCGCGGCCCATGCCGGTGT
>ENA-OVGC01002187-OVGC01002187.1-human-gut-metagenome-genome-assembly--contig:-NODE-2187-length-13595-cov-5.440177_pt1 | contig 13595 bp, 7 predicted proteins | sample MGYA00237768_ERZ505415 | MGnify/ENA primary metagenome ERZ505415 (study PRJEB26158, sample SAMN06016382) | human gut metagenome | biome: human gut; feature: ankylosing spondylitis patient; material...
CTGGAGGGCAAGGGACTCAGCAATGAGGTAAACATCAGAATATTCTGCTATAAGCCAGAGGACGAAATGGTTGTACGCCATTTTGTAAATCAGTTGGAAACCGATCAGTCCCTGACCTGCCATTTGAAGGTTTGTAATTTATATAAAACATTTCTCTCTATTTGCGACGACATGGACATTACGGATGCCATTCCAGATATGGAAGAAGCTGACGGAAGCATCTTTCTTCTGGAGCAGCTGAGTTCGGCAATCGGCAATGGAGAGTTCATTGACAAAATTCAGTATGAGCCGCATGAACTTGGCGATGTACTCATGCTGACCGGTGTTGGTGAGGTATTTCCGTTTATGAGAATCCATACATTACTGGAAGCCTTGCAGCCGTATTTTTCTGATGTTCCGATTTTGGTTATGTATCCGGGCGAGTTCGATGGTCATCATGTAAAGCTGTTTAATCGCCTTAAGCCAAACGACTATTATCGAGCGTTCAATGTGATTTAAGGGGGATAAAGACATGATAATTCGAGATATGTTTGCGGATGACATCAACCGCAAAATCAATGGTGTTATTAAAGTAGATCAGGCTGCTGACGATGTGATCGAGCAGGAATTAAATGAGTATGTTATCACCAAGGAATTGAAGAAGCATTTCATTACCTTTTTCAACTACTACGGCGATGCCTTTGAGCAGCCGACCGCCGATATGGGCGTTTGGATTTCTGGCTTCTTTGGAAGTGGTAAATCTCACTTTCTGAAAATGCTCTCTTATCTTCTGGAGAACAAAGAAGTTAAGGGCATTCGCAGTGTAGAGCGTTTCCGGAAAAAGTTTGAAGATGATCCGGCAACCTTTATGCTGATTGACCGTGCTACGAAGGGTCAGACGGAAACCATTCTTTTCAACATTGATATTGAAGGCTTTAGCAACAAAGACAAGACTGCTGTTCTTCGTGTTTTCGCAAAGATGTTCTATAACCATCTGGGATTTTACGGCGAAAACTTAAAGGTTGCCATGATGGAGCGTTATATTGATCAGCAGGGTAAGACGGATGAGTTCCGCAGAGTTTTTGAAGAAAAGAAGGGCAAATCCTGGCTGGAAATGCGCCGTGCATTTGCATTCAACGGCAAGTTCATTATCCCTACTCTGATGGAAGTTCTGGATATGAGTGAGGATGATGCCAAAGCATGGTTTAATGATAAAACCTCCACGGAGATTTCGATTGCACAGCTTGTGGAAGATATGAAAGCCTATGTGGATACCAAGCCAGCAAACTTCCGTCTGCTGTTTATGATCGACGAAGTTGGTCAGTATGTCGGCACTGATACCGATATGCTGTTGAACCTCCAGTCGTTGACCGAGAAAATCGGCAGCGAGTGCGAGGGCAAGATCTGGGTGATCTGCACCGGACAGGAAGCCATTGATGAAATCATCAAGGTTCGTGCCGATGAGTTCTCCCGTATTCAGGCTCGTTTCAAAACGAGACTGAGTTTATCTTCTTCCTCTGTGGACGAAGTGATTCAGAAGCGTATTCTGAAAAAGAAACCGGACGCAGCCAAAGAGCTGGAGGCGGTTTATGAGCAGAATGATTCTGTTCTGCGTAACCTGTTCAGTTTCAGCGGCTCGATTCTGGATATTAAGGGCTATTCCACTTCGATGGAGTTTTCGGACAATTTCCCGTTCGTGCCGTACCAGTTCATCATCATGCAGAAGGTGTTTGCTGAAATCCGTAAGCACGGAAATTCCGGTAAGCATCTGTCCGGTGGTGAGCGTTCCATGCTGTCCGGATTCCAGGAAGCTGCACAGAAAATTCAGGAGAGGGACGAGTACGCCCTCGTTCCGTTCTTCCGTTTTTATGATACCGTACATACTTTCCTGGACGGTTCTATCCGTCGAGTGATTGAGCGCTGCCAGAAAGCAGCTGACAACGGCGATGGCATTGAGCAGCAGGATGTGGATGTATTGAAGCTCCTGTATCTGATTCGATACATTGATGATATTCCTTCTAATCTGGACAATATCGTAATCCTGATGGCAGACGATATTCGTGTAGATAAAATCATCATGCGTGAATCGGTTCGTGGCTGCCTTGACCGCTTGATGAGCCAGAACTATATCGGCAGAACCGGTGATACCTATAACTTCCTGACTGATGAAGAACAGGATATTCAGCGTGAAATCCGAGATACCAATGTCGATACCGCTTCTATTGTAGAGCGTATTGCCCAGAAGATCTACGGCGATATTTTCACAACCAAGAAGTTCCGCTATGAAAAATATGACTTCGCCTTCGACCAGATGGTGGACGGAATCACCGTTGGTGTAACGACCGGCGGTATGCGCCTGCGCTTTTTGACAGTTGCAACGGATGCCACGGAAAAGACAGAGTTTCGTTTGATGGCAGAGTCTAAAGGCAACGAAGCAATCGTCGTTCTGGCAGACACCCCTTACTACGAATCTTTGGAATCTGCTATGAAGATTCGTAAATATGTAAAACAGCGAAATGTAAGCCAGCTGCCTAAGAGTGTGCAGAAAATCATCAGCGATCAGCAGGATGAAGCCGGAAAATATGAGCTGAGCGCCATGACCGAATTGCAGAAGGCGATTGAGGGAGCGCAGTTCTATGTGGATGGTGAACATCTGGAGATCAAATCTGGAAATGCCAAGAGCAGAATTGACCAGTCCCTGGAATACTTGGTTGCCCATGTATATAGCAAGCTGGATTTGATTACCAAGAATGCCGACAGCGATGCCGACATTATCGCCATTCTGAACGGAACCGAAACGATGATTCCCGGAACGGAGCCGAACCGTGAAGCGGCTTCTGCCATGGAAGAATATCTGGAAATGCAGGATGCGAAGAAGCTGCCTACCTCTATGGCAGATATTCAGAGCAAGTACAGTGCAATTCCCTATGGCTGGAAGGAAATCGACATTGCTGCGGTTGCGGCACAGCTGATCTATGCCCAGAAAGTAACCATCAAGTATGCGGGCAACACCATTCAACCCGGTGACCCGAAACTGCCGGATATGCTCCGTAAAAAGAGCGAGATTGGCAAAACCTCCATCAGCAAGCGTAAAACCATTTCCGCTACAATGATGCGTGATGTCAAAGAAATGCTCCGAGAGTATTTCGACATTATGGATGTGCCGGACGATGAGGATGGTCTGATCCGCTTTGTAACTGAGAAATTCACAGAACAGCGTGAATATTATGCTTCCCTAGATGCTCGTTATGAAGGGCACAAATATCCGGATCACGGATTGGTGCAGGAAGCCATTCATCTAATGGACGATGTACTTTCTCAGAAGAAAGACAATATAGCACTGATTGAGCGCGTGCTGAAAAAGGAAGATGACCTGTTTGACAACAAGGAAACGATGAGCAACGGCATCGAAAACTTCTTCAAAACGCAGGTTACGGTGTTCGACCAGGCAGTACAGTTTGAAAAATTGCTCCATGACGACCTTGATCGCATTGCAGAAAATGAGGAAGCACACAAGGCATTGAATACCATTCGTCTGATTATCACGATTCAGATGGGGACAAAGTTTAGATATGACCGGATTCGTGAGCTGAACCCGCTGATGGATACGGTTCGTGTTGCCCATGACAAGATGCTGGAAGAAAAACGTACCGAGGTTCTGGAAACGATTCGTCAGTGCATGGAAGCAACCCATACTGCCGCAAACGGTGATGCCAAGGCATCTCATCTGATTGAAAAGTCGGATCGCTATTTCAGCCAGTGCAAGGAGAAGATTGCCGAATTAAAGAGCCTTGCCCTTCTGGATGCTATGTTTCTGCCCATGTGCCAGTACAAGGATGATACAGTCAACAACATTGAAGCCGTTCTCGCCCCACCTGCACCGAAGCCACCAGTACAACCGACACAGCCAGGAAAAGAAGCAACTCCGGCAAAGAAGAAAGTAGTTCGTGTCTATAACCGTCAGGTTGTATTCCAGGCAAAGACCTTACAGACGGATGCCGATATTGATGATTATGTAGAAAAGATTCGTTCTCAGTTGAAGCAGTTGTTGAAAAATTGCGATGAGATTAAGCTGAATTAGAGGGAGAAGAATATGATTGTAATAGATGAAATTCTTACAGCTGTAAGTACAGCAATGGATTTAGCAAAAAAACACCATGATAAAGAAACAGCAGAAAAACTTGTTGAAATTTATTCATCTATATTGGAAGTAAAAAAAGAAAACGAAGAACTAAAGAAAAAAATAGAAACTTTGGAAACAGAAAATAATAAAGAAAACGATTTAGAATTGTCTGAGGAAGGATTTTATTATAAGGTATCTGAGATAAGAGCAGGTAAAAAATTAAGATATTGTGCTGCATGCTACAATAATACAGGAAAACTTTATCCTATTACATCAGGAGGCTTAGCCATAGATTTCTTCTGCTCGAATTGTAGAATGAGATACAATGATTGGCGGATTCCGAAATTGTAAAGGGGTATACTTATGGATAAGAATATAATTAAAAAATTTGCTGTCTGGGCAAGAACAGAGTTGATCGCCCGTGTTTCCCTGAAAGGTGTGGAATACGGTATCACAGAGGATAATATCGAGGCCGCCAATGCGGACAGCGTTGGCGGCAAAGTCCTCACTGCTGATGAAAAGAAACAACGTCAGGCTTTGATTGCCGAGATTAACGATAAAGGCTATAAGCAGGTCATGGAGGAGGTTGCCTACACTTGGTTCAACCGCTTCTCTGCTTTGCGATTCATGGAAGTCAACGGCTACATTCCTTCCCATGTGCGTGTATTCACGGACGAGGAAAACAATTTTAAGCCGCAGATTATAGCCGAAGCTATTCATCTGGATTTGGATGGATTGGATATGGAAAAGGTCTATGAACTGAAAGATGCAGAAAAGACCGAAGAACTGTATAAATATCTGCTGATTGTGCAGTGTAACGCCCTGAATACGATTCTGCCGGGAATGTTCCAGAAGATTGCGGATTACACCGAGCTTCTTCTGCCGAACAATCTGCTTCGTGAAGGCAGTGTGATTCAGCAGATGATCGAGCTGATACCGGAGGAAGACTGGAAGGATGCTGTTCAGATCATTGGCTGGTTGTATCAGTATTATAACAGTGAGAAAAAAGATGATGTTTTCGCAGCACTGAAAAAGAATGTGAAAATCACAAAAGAAAACATCCCTGCAGCAACCCAGCTTTTCACACCGGACTGGATTGTTCGGTATATGGTAGAGAACAGCCTTGGTCGTCTGTGGCTTGAGGGACACCCGGATGTCAAAGAGCAGCTTTTGCCGACAGAGGAAGAACAGTCTGCCTATGCTGCCGGAAACCGTGACCCGGAAGATACCAAATGGCATTACTATCTGGAAGAAGCCGAGCAGGAGCCGGAAGTGCAGGCACAGCTTGCCGAGATTCGAAAGGAATACGCCACACTGACACCGGATCAGCTGAAGGTCATTGACCCATGCTCAGGTTCTGGTCATATTCTTGCGTATATGTTTGATGTGCTGATGAAGATTTATGAATCCTACGGCTATACCACCCGTGAAGCGGTGGCAAGCATTGTGGAGAATAATCTTTACGGTCTGGATATTGATGACCGTGCGGCACAGCTGGCTTACTTTGCGGTAATGATGAAAGCCCGTCAGTATGACCGCCGTTTCTTCAGCCGTGGCATTCAGCCCCATGTGTATGCCATCGTGGAGAGCAACCATGTAGATCAATTTGCGGTAGATTATTTCTGTAATGGCGATGTGAAACTCACGACAGCTATGGACACCATCATCAAAGAGCTGCATGATGCAAAGGAATACGGTTCGATTCTGACAGTAACACCGCAGGATTGGCCTGCGCTGTATGACCGCTTTGCAGAAATTACAGAAGATATAAATATGTCCCGTGAAACGGCACTGAGAGAATTACTGCCGTTGGTGCAGGTGGCAGAAACACTGGCACAAAAATATGATGTGGTGGTGACAAATCCGCCGTATATGGGTGCATCTAATATGAACCCGAAGCTGAATGAGTTTATTAAAAACAATTACACAGATTATAAGAGCGACTTCTTTTCAGCGTTTGTAATTCATTGTTCTGAAATGGCAAAAAAATTCGGATATTGCGGCTTTTTTACTCCGTATGTTTGGATGTTCATTCAGAGCTATGAGAAAATGCGTAATTATTTGTATAACCAAGCAACCATTGAAACTCTGATTCAGTTTGAATATTCTGCATTTGAGGAAGCAACCGTTCCGGTATGTACTTTTGCTTTCCAAAATCGCCATGTACAAAAAAAAGGATGCTATTTGCGTTTAGTAGACTTCCGTGGCGGTATGGAAGTTCAGCGGCAAAAAACGCTGGAAGCAATCAAAAATCATGATTGCGGATTCTACTATGAGCAAGGCACAGACAATTTCTCCAAAATCCCTGGCTCGCCGGTGGCGTATTGGTGGGGCAACTTCAAAATTTTTTCCCTGCCAAAGATTCGAGATTTCTATGAATCTGCCGGAAGAAATAAAACGCACAACAATGAGCTTTATACAAGAAACTGGTGGGAAATATCTGATACAGACAGGTGGCAGCCGTATGCAAATGGGGGCATTTTTAGGCGTTGGGCAGGAAACGATCTTGATGTTGTTGATTGGTCTTCAACGGCAAAAGAATTTTATGCCAGTCACGGCGGTCTTTATAATCAAAAATACTGTGGTAAAAGAGGCGTTTGTTGGAATCTAATTACATCCTATAAAAATGGTTTCAGAATTAAACATGAAGAACACCATTATAGTTCAGGTGCGCCTACAATTATTGCACAGAAGGACAACTTTGATTTCTGGCTTCTTGCTTTTTTGAACAGTATTGTGGCATCTACTCTTTTGAGTATGTATAATCCTACGCTTAATACAACTGTTGGGGATGTCCTCGATTTGCCTGTACAGCTAAAGTCAAATGAGTTAATTGAGTCTGTTTCAGAAGAAACGGTAAAACTTTCCCAAGTTGATTGGGATTCCTTTGAAACTTCATGGGACTTTCAGCGTCATCCGCTGCTCCGTAAAGTGTCTACCATTGCCGAAGCATTTGCTCTGTGGCAGAGTGAATGTGAAGAACGGTTTAATCAGCTGAAAGCTAACGAAGAAGAACTCAACCGTATCTTCATTGATATTTATGATTTGCATGAAGAACTGACACCGGAAGTTGAGGACAAGGACGTTACTGTCCGCAAGGCTGACCTTGGCAGAGATATTCGTTCCTTCATTTCCTATGCGGTCGGCTGTATGTTTGGCCGCTACTCTCTGGATGAGGACGGACTTGCCTATGCAGGCGGCGAATGGGACACCGGCAAGTATGCTTCTTTTGCTGCGGATAAGGATAACATTATTCCCATTTGCGATGACGAATATTTTGAGGATGATATTGTCGGTCTGTTTGTGAAGTTCGTGAAAACCGTTTACGGCGTAGATACGCTGGACGAAAATCTGAAATTCATTGCCGATGCACTGGGCGGCAAAGGTCAGCCGAAAGATGTGATTCGGAATTATTTCCTGAGCGATTTCTATTCTGACCATTGCAAGATTTATCAGAAACGCCCGATTTACTGGCTGTTTGACAGTGGTAAAAAGAACGGCTTTAAGGTTCTGATCTATATGCACCGCTATCAGCCAGACACCATTGCCCGTATCCGTACTGACTATGTGCATGAACAGCAGGCTCGTTATCGCACTGCTATTGCCGATCTGGAACAGCGTATTGCGAATGCTTCTACTGGCGAGCGTGTGAAGCTGAACAAAAAACTGATCACCTTACAGGCACAGGATACTGAAATCAGAACTTACGAGGAAAAAATTCATCACCTTGCTGACCAAATGATTTCGATTGACCTGGACGATGGCGTGAAAAAGAACTATGCAATTTTTGATACAGTATTAAAAAAATTATAAATAGGGGACGAAGAATTATGAAAATTATGGTTACACTTACACAGCGTACAGGAGTTGCATATGCAACGGCAGAATATGATGGAAAGATAATTACTGTTCTGGCAGGTGGCAAAATAAGTCCTGATTTTGCAAATCACATCAGAGGTGGGAAAATCGCTAAAGCATATCGAGACAATCCAGAGTATGTGGATAAGAATGGTAATATTCTTAAAAACTGTGAGGTTACCAGCCCTTCAACAGCGGCTCAGTTTGTGACGGGGCGAAGTACAAATGGGTATGAGGCTTGGAAAGTTGAAAAGAAACTTAATCTTGGTCAATATTTGAAGGATAAGGGCTTGCGTTAATGGGGGTGGCATTTTGATTGATGTTACTGTGAAAATTACAGCGATTATAATGTATTGCGATGAAAGTATGCTTAATCTTGAATTGGGAAATGGTTATATTATCGAGAAGTGCTATTATGATGATTTTCCATTCAAATCAGAAATTGAAAATGGAAAAAATCAACTATGTATTGAGTATATGGGCTCATGTTTACATGATGAAAATGGTTCATACTTTATCTGCCTAAAAAAAGAAGATGTATTTTCGATAGATGGTCCCCAGATTGTTCCGAATGCTGTAATCACGGATAAGACTTGCCAATGTGAGGATGAAATAGGAGCTTACCAAGAGCAAGAGGTACAATATTTGCATAAGATATTTTCGTTGTTGCGTTTATATAAAAATGGGAACATTGGACTATACCAAACCTTTTTCAATTACAGATTTAAGGTGTTGGGTTTTATAAATAATACTCAGAACCATATCAGCAAGAATAGTACCAGAAATGCTTATGATGAACGAAAATATATACTTGCAACAGAAGATGTTGAACGCTGTAATCAGTTTTTAAGAGATTATAAATTACAAATCTATTCCATGATGAAACCTATTATTGATGAGTTTGTGTGGGGATTGGAGCAGACAGATGCTCCAACTGGATTTGAACAGTATACGACAGCATTAGAAATGGCACTTTTGCCGGTAAATCAACCAGGTAAAAAACAAATGTTATCTAATCGCATTGCGGTTTTGCTTGGAAAGAATGATGCAGAAGTTGTAGGAATACATGATAAGATGCTGGACTTTTATCGCTACCGCTCAGAATCCTTACATGAAGGTGATGGAAGCAATATCTCAAAGCAAGAACTCATTGAAATGGAAAATTATGTTCGTCAGACTATTACTGCAATTATGCAGAAATCTAAATGTCAGCTCGCTATCGACAATACGAAAACGTGGATTGATATTAAGAACGACTTGATGAATGAACTGATTTCCAAAGTGGAAAATAAGAAAACTGCGGGTATTTTACGGCAATAGCTGCCAAAGAGAGCGAGGTGTTATAATGACCATAGAAGAAATTCTTGCAGGAGAATCGAAGAATGTGGAGTTCAAAGAAAATCTGCCGGAGAAAAGCATCAAATATATGAAGTCTGTGGTTGCCTTTGCAAATGGAACCGGAGGAAAAATCATTTTCGGAATTGCTGATAAAACCAGAGAGGTTGTTGGCTTTGACAAGGAAGATGTGTTCAAGAAAATGGATGCCATTGCCAATGCTGTATCAGACAGTTGTGAACCGGCAATCATCCCGGATATTACTTTACAGACGGTTGATGACAAGACTGTCATTGTGGTAGAGGTTTCTGAGGGCAGACAGCGCCCATATTATATCAAAGCCATTGGCAGAGATGGCGGTGTATATGTCCGTGTTGCCGGAACTACCCGCCTTGCCGACGAGTATATGGTAAAGGAGCTGCTGTTTGAGGGCAGTAACCGCTACTACGATCAGGCTTTGTGTACGGGACTGAATATCACGGATGCCGATATTGATGCTCTTTGCAAAGCCATGAAAGAACAGGCAGTCAAGAATGCCCATAATGAGGAACAGAAAGCATCTATCAAAGATGTCGGCAGACAGCAGCTGCGTTCCTGGGGTGTTTTGATTGAGCGTGATGGAAAAGATTATCCGTCCAATGCCTTTGCTATTTTGACTGGCAACGGTGGACTTCATGTTGCAACGCAATGTGGGGTGTTCAAAGGTACAACGAAAGCGGTATTTGTTGACCGTAGAGAATATACCGGTCCGCTTTGGAAGCAGATAGATGAAGCGTTTCAGTTTGTCCTGAGAAATATTCATCTGGGTGCTACCATTGTAGGAATTTATCGGCAGGATATTTATGAGATTCCGCCGGATGCCATTCGTGAGTTGATTATCAATGCCATGGTACATCGTAGTTATCTGGATCATGGTACGATACAGGTTGCGGTATATGACAACCGATTGGAAATTACTTCTCCAGGAAAGTTACCAATGGGGCAGACTATGGAGCGTATGAAAGAAGGTTATTCCAAAATCAGAAATGAAGCCCTCGCCCATGCGTTTGCTTATATGAACCTGATTGAGCATTGGGGAAGCGGTATTCCGAGAATTATTGATAAAGTAAAAGCCGCCGGGCTGCGGGAGCCGGAGTTTATTGGCGGTGAAGTAGATTTGCGTATCAATATTTATCGAGGTCAGGTTGACGGCACTGCTGACACCAACACCGCTATTAAAGTGCCGGATACGACAGAAAAAATGCCGGATAGTGGCAAAGAAGTGCCGGATAAAACAGAAATAGTGCCAGATACTATGAACAAAATGCCGGATAGTGGCAAAGAAGTGCCGGATACGACAGGAAAAATGCCGGATAATGAACAGGAACAACAAATTTATAAATATGTATTGGAAAATGGCTCTATTACTACTACTGAAACAGTAGAAATTTTAGATGTAAAACAGCGTAGAGCCAGAGCTGTTCTGCTCAATATGATTAAGGCCGGCTATTTGAGAAAAGAGGGTGCGGCACGAAGCACTATTTATGTAAAAAATACGGAAGGAAGATAATGCAGCATGGATACAGACAAAGTAATACAGGACTTAAACCGCAGATTTGCTGCACCCCTGCCGGAGTTTTATCAGCGCCGTATCATCTTCTGGTACGATGAGGATAAAGAGTTTGAGGAAAAACTGGACGAAGTGGTTCTGGAAAACGCTAAGGTGGTTGCTCTTACGGGCAGCAATACATTTTCCATCAAGAAGTTGCTTTCAGTAGACGATCTGACGACGAATTATCTGGTTTACGACCCTCTGGTATATGACCTGCCGGATGATAACTGGCTTCTGGATGTGGAGCTTTACAGCGAGGAGTTCCGGGCAGACTTGATTTCTATCTGGATGGATGAGATGGGGCTTACTTCAAATCCGGCCATGAGAAAACAGGTGAAGAACTATCGTGCTTATTTCAATGCGAAAGACCGCCGCCAGAAAGTAAGCAGCCAGAATAAAATTCCTGCTACTCTGGCGCAGCTGCACATGGCTGTGATGGCGGCAATCTGCGGCTTGAAAGAAGCACAGCCGAATAAGATTCTTCGCAGTGTATTCCGGTCAGGACTGGATTTGAATCACAATGCGATTTATCAAGACTTCGTAAAATACCATGCAGATAGTGCGTTTTGGGCAATGGTGCGTCAGGGATGCGGATATGCCGAGGAAGAACAGGATCTCGGTCAACTAGCAATTCATTTACTATTGACCGCTGCTACCCGTACTATGCGGCAGGAATATCTTGCAGGACTGGATAAGTTCATTTCCGTGCCGCATCAGGCATATTGCTATGATTTTATCTCTGAATGGCTTCATGGTGATGATGTTCAGCAGCTTTATGATGTAGCTCGATATGTTGAGGAGGAAGCCCGCCTTCATCAGAGATTTGAAAAGCTGACGGTGGACGATCTGGCAGCGACAGAGTGCTTCCCCTGCATCAACGAAGTGATTCTAACCAAGCTGATGACAGAGATCAGCGACCATATCATTGATGTGGATACGATTGTTTCCACAGTCGAAAAACGGAGAACCTGTGCATGGTACGAGCCGTTTGAAAACTTTTATAACGGCATTTTGCAGGTAGCCAATATGCAGAGCTTCTTCAAGGAACATTCTGCCGGATTCCATACTGCAGAAGCGAAGGGCATCTGGAAGGAGTACACGGAAAGCTATTATCGGATGGACACCTACTATCGCCTGTTCCACCTGAGCTTCCAAAAGAGTCTGGAAACTTCCAATATTCTGCTGGATGACCTGTTCAAGCACGTTGTCGATAAAGTGGAAGGACTCTATACCCACTGGTTCCTGGGCGAACTGGGCAACAACTGGTCAGATGTATGTGCGGAAGAACTGGCAACCTACGGCAAGGTTCTGGAAGTGCCGCAGCAGGAGAATTTTTATAGTTCCCGAATCAGAACTTCCGAGAATAAGGTGTTTGTGATCGTTTCGGATGCTATGCGCTATGAAGTGGCAGCAGCTATGGCAGACCAGCTTCAAAGAGAAACGCAAAGCAAGGTTTCTATCAGCAGTATGCAAAGCATCTTCCCGTCAATCACCAAGTTTGGTATGGCTGCATTGTTGCCGCATAAAAAGCTGACTGCGGAGCTTCGGAACGATGTTCTGACCGTATTGGCAGATGGACAGCCTACCGCCAGCGGCTATCGTGACAAGATTCTGAAATCGGAAGATTCTGCAAGTGTGGCGTTGAAATACAACGACATTATTGCCATGAAACGAGCAGAGCGAAGCACCTTGGTAAGAGGCATGGATGTGGTTTATATTTACCACGATACGATTGATGAAGCTAGCCATACTTCCGATACCGCCGTATTCGCTGCCTGTGATAAGGCGATTTCGGAATTGAAGAACCTTGTTCGTATTATCGTGAATGAATTTGGTGGAACGAATATCTTGATTACGGCTGACCATGGATTCCTTTACACATACAGCCCTTTGAAAGAAGAGGACAAGGTAGATAAAAGAGGTTTTTTTGATGTAGATGTGGTCAATTCTGATGCAATAAAAAGAGAAAGTACCAGGCGATGTGTGGAATATGGAAGAAGATATGCAATTATGCAGAAAGGTGTACAACCTGATTATTTGATGCCTGTAAAATTTCTGAGTGGAAATACAGAATTTGATGGATTTGCACCGAGGAAAAGTATTCGTATCAAAATGAGCGGCGGTGGTATGAACTTTGTGCATGGTGGTATTAGCTTGCAAGAAATGGTTGTTCCGGTGATTGAGTACCATTATCTCCGTAATGATTCTATGGAATACCAGCGTAATAAACAGAAATATGATACTAAGCCGGTAACAGTCAATTTACTGTCCGCAAACCGTAAAATTAGTAATATGATTTTTTCATTGAACTTCTATCAGAAGGATGCAGTCAGTGCAAACCGTGAAGCAGTTACTTATCAGGTTTACTTTACGGACGAAAACGGTAAGCAGATCAGTGACATTCAGAAGATTATTGCAGATAAGACCAGCGACAACGGTGCAGAGAGAACTTTCCGCTGCCAGTTTAATCTGAAGTCTCTGAAATACAGTAATACTGCTACTTACTATTTGGTAATTGTAGATGAACAGGGATTGCAAATGCCGCAGCGTGAGCCGTTCCAGATTGACATTGCCTTTGCGGTGGATGAGTTCGATTTCTTTAGTTAATACCGCAGGAGGATAGAAAGATGGAGCAATTTACAGAGGGTGAAAGCACCCGTGAAGAAATAAAGAACAAGCTCCGTCAGAACTTTGACGGTAAGATTGTTC
>ENA-OVGC01002189-OVGC01002189.1-human-gut-metagenome-genome-assembly--contig:-NODE-2189-length-13594-cov-3.260581_pt1 | contig 13594 bp, 10 predicted proteins | sample MGYA00237768_ERZ505415 | MGnify/ENA primary metagenome ERZ505415 (study PRJEB26158, sample SAMN06016382) | human gut metagenome | biome: human gut; feature: ankylosing spondylitis patient; material...
TTTTCTGCGTATAATGGCACTTCGCGCAGTACAGGAGGCGGCATATATGAGGATGGTAGATCTCATAATAGATAAAAGAGAGGGAAAAACCCATACAAGGGAGGAAATAAATTATATAATCCGCGAATATACCGCGGGCAATATACCCGATTACCAGATGTCGGCGTGGCTTATGGCGGTGTGCTGGCAGGGCATGACAGAGCGCGAAGTGAGCGAGCTCACCTCCGCAATGATGCATTCAGGCGACGTCGTTGACCTTTCTGACCTTCCCGGCATAAAGGTGGATAAGCACTCTACCGGCGGCGTGGGCGATACCACAACCCTTGTGATAGCGCCTCTTGTGGCTGCCTGCGGCGGTACGGTAGCCAAGATGAGCGGCCGCGGACTGGGCCATACCGGCGGGACCCTCGACAAGCTTGAGTCGGTGCCGGGGGTATGTATAGAGAAGAATATAGATGAATTCAAGGATATAGTGCGCAGGATCGGCCTCTGCGTCATAGGACAGAGCGGTAACCTCGTGCCTGCTGACAAGCTCATGTACGCCCTCAGGGACGTTACCGGAACGGTGGAGAGCATCCCGCTGATCGCCTCCAGCATAATGAGCAAAAAGCTGGCCGCCGGTACAGACGCCATAGTGCTGGATGTAAAGTGCGGCACAGGAGCCTTCATGCATACTCCGGAGCAGGCTAAGAAGCTTGCCCGCACCATGGTAAAGATAGGCGATGCGCTGGGCAGAAAGACAGTAGCCCTCATAACGGATATGGATCAGCCACTGGGCATGGCCGTAGGCAACGGCCTTGAAGTCAGGGAGGCCATTGAGGTGCTTTCCGGCAAGGTAAAGGAAGGCGACATGCTGTATGAAGTCTGCATGCTGCTTGCGGAGAATATGCTCAGGCTGTCAGGACTGGCAGCGGACGATAAGGAGGCGCGGGAAAAGCTGACCGAGGCCATAAAGACCGGCGCAGGTCTGAAGAAGCTTGAGCAGATGCTCACAGTTCTTGGCGCAAGGGACGCGAAGGCCTGCATAGCCGATCCCGATACCCTATGCACCGTTAAAAAGAAGGTGCCGGTATATCTCAATGGCGAAGGCTACATTACCGGTATGCATGCCGCCGATATAGGCAATGCCGCCCAGAAGCTGGGTGCCGGCAGAGCGGAGAAGACAGATATAATAGATCCCGCGGTAGGGCTTGTTATGCACAAGCGCAGGGGCGACTTCGTAAAGGCCGGCGAGCCGGTGGCTACAATGTATGTAAACGACGAGAGCCGCCTTGAGGAAGCCGTAAAGACGCTCAGGGGAGCCATAGAGCTGGGAGCGGAAAAGCCGGAGCATGAGCCGATGGTATACGATGTTATAAAGTAATAACGCCTGATTTACGATAAGTTCACGGGGCGCCGATTGTAAAAGGGCGCTCCGTGTGTTATTTTAATAAGATAAAGAGAAATTTTCGCGAGGTACAGGTACTTGAAGAAGCTTATAGCCATAGACGGAAACAGCCTTATGCACAGGGCGTATTATGCGCTGCCTTCGATGACCGCCAAGGACGGGACCCCCACGGGGGCCATATACGGCTTTGTGGGAATGCTTTTAAAGCTGCTTTCCTACGAGCCTGACTATCTGCTTGTGGCCTTCGATATGCACGGCCCTACCTTCCGCCATGAGCAGTACGGCCAGTATAAGGCGGGCAGGCGGGAGACTCCGGAGGATCTTCGGGCCCAGTTTCCGCTGCTGAAGGAGCTGCTCAGGGAAATGGGCATAGCCATATGCGAATGCGAGAGGTACGAGGCGGACGATATACTTGGTACCATATCCAGAATAGCTGACAAAAACGGCGTTGATGCGCTGCTGGTAACAGGAGACCGGGACGCGTTGCAACTTATAAACGACCATACTCACGTGCTGCTTACCAAGAAGGGCATAACCGAAACCGTAGAGTACGATGAGGCGGCGCTAAAGGAGCAGTACGGCCTCGAGCCTGCCCGTATGCCTGATTTAAAGGGTCTCATGGGTGATAATTCCGACAACCTGCCCGGAATACCCGGGGTTGGAGAAAAGACGGCGATGAAGCTTTTGCAGAAGTATGGCACGCTGGAAAATACGCTGCAAAGCGCTGAAAAGGAAAAGGGCGCGCTGCGCCAGAAGCTTCTGGACAATCCCGACTCCGCCCGAATGAGCTACAGGCTGGGCATAATCGATACCGAGGCGCCTATATCCGTCGGCCTTGAAGATTGCGCTTTTGATCCGGACAAAATGGCCGGGGCCATACCCATGATGAACAGGCTGGAGCTTCGCAGCCTTATTCAGCGACTGCCCAAGGGAGAGAAGCCTGCCGCCGAACAGCTGCCAGAGATAAATGCAAAAACAATAGAAATATCCAACGCGGAGCAGCTAAGCGAACTGACTGAAAAACTGAAAAACGCAAAACGCGTGGCGGTGTGTATAGGCGAACGCATGCACGTGGCGGCGGATACGGAGACACAGTACGATATATCCCTGGGAGCGACGCTGCTGGACCCCGGTCTGTCCGCGGAGGAGGTATTTGCGGCCTTAGCGCCGGTATTCCTAAGCGAAAGCATCGAAAAGTGCCTGTTCGATTCAAAACATGCGCGGCATATACTGCAAGGCGCAGGCATTTCCCTGAAGGGAAATGTGTTCGACCTGATGATAGCCGATTACCTGCTTCATGCAATACACCCTGCGGATACATTAAAGACCCTCTGTGCTGAAAGGGGTATGCCGGAATGCTCGGCGTCAATGCTGGCGCTGGAGAGTGTCATCACCGGCGAGCTCAGAGAAAAGGGGCTTTGGAAGCTTTACGAGGAGGTTGAATTGCCGCTTACCCGGGTGCTTTATGATATGGAGCGGGAGGGCTTCGCGGTGGACAGGGATATGCTCCGGGAGCTGTCCGACAGGTTCGCTGCGCGCATAGATGAGATGGAAGGGAAAATATACTCCCTGGCCGGGGAGAGGTTCAACATACTCTCCACAAAGCAGCTTGGAGTCATACTCTTTGAAAAGCTGGGTCTGCCTCCGCAGAAAAAGACAAAGTCCGGCTATTCTACCGATGCGGAGGTGTTGGAGGCGCTGGAGGATAAGCACCCCATAGTAAAGCTGGTTCTGGAATACAGATTTCTTTCAAAGCTCAAGAGCACGTTTGTGGACGGCCTGCTGGCGCTTCTCAAGAACGGCAGGGTATATACCAGCTTCAACCAGAATATCACAGCCACAGGCCGCATATCCTCCACAGAGCCGAATTTGCAGAACATACCCGTCCGCACGGAGCTGGGCCGCGAGATACGCAAGGCCTTTGTGGCAAGTCCGGGGCGCATACTGGTGGGCGCGGACTATTCCCAGATAGAGCTTCGTCTCCTCGCACACATAAGCGGGGACGAGGGGCTTATAGCCGCCTTCAATTCCGGCGAGGATATACATACCAGCACGGCAGCCGAGGTGTTCGGCGTTGATAAGGCGAGCGTAACGAGAGAGCAGCGCAGCGCCGCAAAGGCTGTAAACTTTGGCATAGTTTACGGAATAAGCGACTACGGTCTCGCCAAGAACATAGGCGTGAGCCGAAAGGAGGCCGGCGAGTTCATACGCCGTTACCTTGAAAAATACTGCGGAGTGCAGGAGTATATGCACCGCTGTGTGGAGGAGGGCCGCAAAAAGGGCTACGTAACTACGCTTATGGGCCGCAGACGCGAGCTTCCCGAGATCAAATCGTCTAATTTCAATACCCGGAGCTTTGGCGAGAGGGTGGCCATGAACATGCCTATTCAGGGCACCGCGGCGGATATAATAAAGATGGCCATGGTAAACGTGCATAAGCGGCTGGAGGAGGAAGGCCTCAAGGCAAGGCTCATACTCCAGATACACGATGAACTTATCATAGATACCCCGTTTGACGAGGAACAGCGTGTGCGCAAGCTGCTCGCGGAATGCATGCAGAACGTAATGAAGCTCAAGGTGCCGCTCATAGCCGATGTGAGCTCGGGCCACAGCTGGTTTGATACCAAGTAAGGAGAAGCGTATGCGCATTGGCCTTACAGGAGGCATAGCGTCTGGTAAAACCACGGTGTCGAGCAGGCTTGCGGAGCTGGGCGCGGCGGTGCTGGACGCCGACGCATTCGCAAGAATTGCCGTAGAAAAAGGCAGCGAGGGGCTGAAAGAGATAGTCAAAGCGTTCGGCGGCGGAATGCTGGATTCGGACGGATGCCTGGACAGGCGAAAGCTCGGCGCGGCGGTGTTCGGCGACGAAGCTGCGCGTCTGAGGCTCAACGGCATACTGCACCCAGCCATACGTGCCGGAATGCTGAGGGCCGCAGAAGCTGCCGAGGAGAGCGGCTTTCGGGTGATCGTCTTTGACGTGCCGCTGTTGATAGAGTGCGGTTGGCAGGAAATAGCAGATGAGGTATGGCTGGTGACGGCCCCGATGGAAGAACGGGTACGCCGCATAATAGCCAGGGACGGGTTAAGCGAAGCGGCGGCAAAGCAGCGCATTGCCTCCCAGATGAGCGACGACGAAAAGAAGCCCTTTGCCGACGTGATAATAGACAACAGCGGCGATATTGAGCGGCTTTATGAGATGACTGACAGGCTGTATAGACAGGCTTTGGAGAAAGATGGCAGCAATCAGAGGCAAACCGGCGGGGCAGAGAAAAAGCCAAGCCAAAAAGAAAAGGCGTAAAAGCGCCAACATAAAATGGGGAAGGGCCATATGCCTTGGGCTTTGTGCGCTGGTGGTGCTGAGCGCCCTTGCGTGGCAGCTCAGCTGGCTGCTGGAAAAGCGGGCATATAAGCTCCAGTACAGCGCGGAGATAAAAAGGTATTCCAGAGAATTCGACATAGATCCATATCTCGTGGCGGCAGTTATACACTGTGAAAGCTCCAACAGGCATACGGTAGTGTCCCGGGCAGGGGCGAAGGGACTGATGCAGATAATGCCGGATACCGGCTTTTGGATAGCGGAAAAGCTGGGCGAAGAAGATTTTACGGAGGATGAGCTGTTTGAGCCAAAGGTGAATATACGCTTCGGCTGCTGGTATTTGAAATATCTGCTGGACAGCTTTTCCGGAAACAGAAAAACTGCAGTGGCCGCATACAACGCGGGACCGGGAAACGTAAGGAAATGGCTTAACGATGAAAAATACTCCAAGGGCGGCGAACTCGATAGCATACCCTTCAAAGAAACCGCCCAATACGTTGAAAGGGTACAGCGGGCATATGATAAATACACAAAGCTATACGCGAATGAACTGGGTTAGGAGGATAGCGGCGTTTGCCATGGCGGCGTTGAGCCTCGCCATGCTGGGCTGCTCAAAAGGCGGCGAGCAGCAGAAGGAAACGCTGGGGCTGGACATAGACGTGCCTATAACCGAGGAGACGCTGCCCGCGGCAGGCGGAGAGATAAAGATGTATATCCCCACCAATGCGGACCTTACCGATCCGCTTTCCGTAAACACAGAGGAGATGATGAATTTCTTTTCTCTGGTATACGAGAGCCTTATAACCATAAATAACGACGGAAAGCTAAATCCGGAGCTGGCTGAAAACTGGACCAGCGAGGACGGCGGCAAGACATGGACAGTAAACCTTCGCACCGGGGTTACATGGCATAAGGTGGGCAGAAATTTTACAGCCAATGACGTCACGGCCACATTCGAGAGGCTGAAGACGCTGGGGGAGGACAGCTACTATTACTACGCCGCCCGGGATATAGAATCCATAGAGGCTATAGACAACACGACTCTGAAGGTGGTAATGAAGGAAGGAGGCTACGCCTTCCTGTATGCTATGACCTTTCCTGTAATGATGAACGGTGAGCCGTCAGCATATCCACTTGGGACAGGCCCATATTATTACGATGGTTACTCCGGGGAGAACTTACAGCTTACTGCCAACGATGGCTGGTGGAAGCAGCGGCCTTATATAGACAAATTCATCTTCATCGAACGCGACAGCAACGATACTGCCCTTGCTTCATATAATGCGGGCCAGCTGGACGTGGTGGCCACATCTGCCACTACCGTAGGCAAATACCGCCAGGACGGAATAACAAACGTGCAGGACGTGATGACGCAGAATGTCGAGATAATGCTGGTGAACAGCAATTCCCAGTCGCTTAACGACGTTAAGGTGCGTCAGGCTCTCGCATGTGCGCTGGATCGGAGCAAGATAATCTCAAATATTTATATGAACCGCGCTCAGGCCTGCGATGTGCCAATAGCGCCGGATTCATGGATATATGAGTCAAAATCAAAACTGTACGACTACAACACCGTAAAGGCGCTGGAACTGTTTGCGGAGGCGGGGTGGACGGACAGCGACGGAGACGGCAGGCTTGAGAAAAACGGTATGTCCCTCACCGAAATGAGCCTGAAGATACTGGTGAACGATTCTACGGACAGCACACGCAAGAACGCTGCCGCGGCCATAGCGGAGCAGCTTGAGGAGCTGGGCATAGCTACCGAGATAGTCGCCGCACCCTTTTCCGTGGCGTCAGATAAGAACGAGTATACCGACAAGCTGGCGGCGGGGGAATACGATATCGCCCTGGTCGGAATAAATGTCGGCAGAGACGGCGACATGCGGGACGTAATGGCACGGGACGGCAAGGCAAATTACGGCAATTACTATGATGCGGAGCTGTATGAGCTCACCTGCGCCATGATGAAAGCCGGAGACGAGGCCTCATACCGCAGCGCTGCGTCAAAGTTTCAGCTTGCCTTTGCGGAGAGGCTGCCGTTCATACCGCTGTATTTCAGGCTGGACAGCATAGTATGCGCTGCCGAAATAAAAGGCATGACGGACGTGCGAGAACCGGATATAATGAGGAACGTGGATAAGTGGTATATATACACCACGGAAAAACAGAAATAGCATTATTGGAGAGACGATGGAAAAGAGAAACGTGACGGTATCCGCCATAGTGGCGGCCATTGTACTTATAGGCGATCAGCTCAGCAAGCACTGGGCGGAGACGTGGCTTCGGACCAATGGCGAGTATAAGATATGGGACGGGGTGCTGCACCTGCGTTACGTGGAAAACCGGGGCGCGGCCTTCGGCATGATGCAGGGTGGGAAGTGGTTCTTTCTGGCGATTACCGGTATAGCCTGCGCGGCGATGCTGTATTTCCTCATAAAGGAACGCAAAAGGCTGCATTTTATGATGACCTTTTCAATCGCGCTGCTGCTTTCCGGAGCGATAGGCAACCTTATAGACAGGGTAGCCCTCGGCTACGTCCGTGATATGATATACGTGGCGCTTATAGACTTTGCGGTGTTCAACGTAGCGGATATGGCGGTGACCGTAGGCTGCTGCCTTCTGGTTCTGGACCTGCTGTTTTTCAAGGGGAAGAAGTATATGGAAATGATGGATAAAAAGCCCCAAACCGGCGAGAACAGCTGATAAAAATGGCAAAGCTAAGGATCGAACAAGGCGGCGAAACGGAGGAATTTCAGGAGCAGACGTTTACTGCGGATAAGGCAGGAGAACGGCTGGACGTATTCTGCGCCCGTGTAAGCGATAATACCCGCTCTGCCGTGCAGCGCATGATAATCAACGGAGACGTAACCCTCAACGGCGCGCCCGCAAAGTCAAAGGACAAGCTCAGGACAGGAGATGCCGTGACAATAGCCCTTCGCCCGCCTGAGGAAGTGGATATAGTGCCGCAGGACATACCAATAGACATAGTTTACGAGGATGCGGACATAGCGGTAATAGACAAGCCCAAGGGAATGGTGGTGCACCCGGCTCCCGGCAATCCCGACGGCACGCTGGTAAACGCCCTCATGTATCATCTCGAGGGTCTTTCCGGCATAGGCGGAGAGATACGCCCCGGCATAGTCCACAGGATAGACAAGCTGACCTCGGGCCTTGTAGTCGTGGCGAAAAACGATATGGCTCACACCTCCCTTGCGGCGCAATTGAAGGACCACAGCGCTCGCAGGACGTATATAGCAATAGTGGACGGCAACATAAGGGAGGACAGCGGCACGGTGGACGCCCCTATAGGCAGACATCCGGTGGACCGTAAAAAGATGGCCGTGGTGCAGGGCGGCCGCAATGCCGTGACTCATTGGCGGGTGCTGGAGAGATACGGCGCGTATACACTTATAGAGGCGAGGCTGGAGAACGGCCGCACACACCAGATAAGGGTACACATGGCATACATAAAGCACCCCGTAGCAGGGGATACGATATACGGTGCGGCAAAGCCGAGGCTGGGCCTTGACGGGCAGGCGCTGCACGCCGCAAGGCTGGAGCTCACACACCCCCGCACCGGCGAAAGAATGGTTTTTGCCGCAAAGGTGCCGGAATACTTCAGAAGCGCGCTTAAAAAGGCGGGAAGGACCGTGGAAAAGGACATAGAGGATACCTTAAAAGAGGCTTTTGGGGAGAGTTGAACCTATGAGCGCTAAGGACAGGAAGGGCAGCGGGGACAAAAGGAAAAACAATGGCAACGCGCTGGCAGGCACGCTGTTTACAGCGGCAATGATATGCTGCTGCGTGCTGATATACCTGCTTTCCAAAGGCGGCAGGAATACCGTCAAAGATACCTCCATGGATATCCCGCCTCAGCCTACCGCCCAAATGGAAAGGGTATATCCCTCGGTTCAGGTGTTCTTTGAGAGGGCAAAGGGCTACGGCTTTGATGCTGAATACACCGAGGATGACGGCTATGCGCCGGACAAGGGCTATACGCTGAAGCGCGGCGGCCTTGACGGCGGGGCGCTGGTGCTGTCTATGCGGAATATGGGCGTGTGCGGCTTTACCCTGATGATACCTGCGGCGGCCAAGCCGGACGATCTGCCCGATGATCCCACGCCGGTGGAGCTTTCGCTGTATGAGCAGCGGCTTGGCAGGTATGAGGCGGAAAGCGCATGGCTGGATACAAACCTCGGCAGCCTTATAAGCGGAATAGACGTGGGCAGCGAGGTAACGTACGCGGACAAGGCGGATATGCTCGCGCTGATATGGCAGGCCGCAAAGGACGGCAAGGCGAAGGATATAGACGGAGACTGGGGCAGGTTCTCCGTGAGCCGCAAGGAAGGTACGGATGGGAACGAAATATGCGTATCATTTTTGCTTAAGGACTGACGTATATAAAACTAAACCAAAGCTTAATCAACATTTGATGGGTTTGTAATACTTTTGTGATGAAATAGCTTATGGGGCAGGTTATAATATACCTGCAAGTGAGAAATGGTCGGTCCCTTTCAAGGCTACCAAAGATTTTGCGGCTCCTGTCACAAACGGGAGCCGTTTTTCGTTGCCTGAAAAACGCTTTTGCATTAGAATATAAAATATGATTGTTATAAACCGGGAGGTCGGATATGGACTTCATAGATAGATTTACAGAGGGAGCCCGCCGGGCGCTTGCGCTTTCTCAGGACAGCGCCAAGGAGATGGGACATAATTACGTGGGCAGCGAGCATCTGCTGCTGGGGCTCATAAAAGAAGGCGAGGGTGCAGCGGCGCGCGCCCTGGCACAGCTGGGCATACGGGAGGCGGACGTATCCGCACGGGCGGACGAGCTGGTAGGCCACGGGGATTACCACTTTACCGACAGCTTCGGCTATACCCCCCGCACAAAGAAGATACTCGAATTGAGCCTCTACGAGGCCAAGTCGCTGAAAAACAGCTATATAGGCACGGAGCACATACTGCTTGCCATCATACGGGAGAAGGACTGCGTCGCAGTGCGTATATTGGAGGATCTTGGCGTGGACTTTACGCTGCTGTATCAGATGCTTGCAGGAACCACGAGGAAGCCGGAAAGCGCAAGGGCTCAGGCGGAGGAGGACGGCACCCCGGTATTGAACAAGTACGGCCGCGACCTTACCAGGCAGGCGAAGAACGGCGAGCTCGACCCGGTGATAGGCCGTGAAAACGAGATACAGCGCATTATACAGATACTTTCGCGGCGGACCAAGAACAATCCGGTGCTCATTGGAGATCCCGGCGTGGGCAAAAGCGCGATAATAGAGGGACTGGCCCAGCGCATCGCTTCTGGCAACATACCGGAGCTACTCAAAAACAAGCGGGTGGTGACGCTGGATCTTGGCGGTATGCTGGCCGGCACAAAATACCGGGGTGAATTCGAAGAACGCATAAAGGCCGCCATAGACGAACTCATCGAAAACAAGAATACAATACTCTTTATAGACGAGCTGCATACCATTGTGGGCGCGGGGGCTTCGGAGGGCAGCATAGACGCTTCCAACATCATGAAGCCCGCATTGGCCCGCGGCGAGATGCAGGTGATAGGCGCTACTACACTTGACGAGTATCGACGCTATATAGAAAAGGACGCGGCGCTGGAGCGGCGCTTTCAGCCAGTGACGGTAGGCGAACCCACAAAGGAAGAGGCGGTAGAGATACTTTTCGGCCTCAGGGACAGATATGAGGCCCACCACAAGGCCACCATCACCGACGAGGCCATACGGGCGGCGGTAGAGCTTTCGGACAGGTATATTTCGGACAGGTTTTTGCCGGACAAGGCGATCGACCTTATGGACGAGGCGGCGAGCCGCGTGCGCCTCGCGGCATTTGTAGCCCCGGCCGGAATGAAGGAGCTTGACGGCAAGCTTGCTGAGCTGCTCAAGGAAAAGGAAGAGGCGGTGAACAATCAGAACTTCGAGAGGGCGGCTGCCATAAGGGATGAGGAACGGGCCATACGCGATGAGATGACCTCAAGAAAGGCCAGCTGGGAGCGGGAGCGGGAGGGCCGCAAGTGCGTCGTAACGGAAAACAGCATAGCGGAAGTAGTGAACGCCTGGACGGGCATACCCGTGAACCGGCTCACGGAGGACGAGAGCGAGAAGCTGCTGCACCTCGAGGATGAGCTTCACAAGCGTGTCATAGGGCAGGACGAGGCGGTGGAGGCCGTAGCGCGGGCCATACGCCGGGCGCGGGCAGGACTCAAGGATCCCAAGCGCCCCATAGGCTCATATCTTTTCCTCGGCCCTACGGGAGTGGGAAAGACCGAGCTTTCAAAGGCTCTGGCCGAGGTGATGTTTTCGAATGAGGACGCCATGATACGTCTGGATATGTCGGAATATATGGAGTCACACAGCGTAAGCAAGCTGGTAGGTTCACCTCCGGGCTACGTGGGCTTCGACGAAGGCGGACAGCTTACTGAGCGGGTGCGCCGCAAGCCCTACTGCGTGATATTGCTGGACGAGATAGAAAAGGCGCACCCTGACGTGTTCAATATACTCCTGCAGGTGCTGGAGGACGGGCGACTGACAGATTCCAAGGGAAGGACAGTGGACTTCCGCAACACAATAATAATCATGACCTCAAATATAGGCGCTGCGGCTGCGGCGGGCCGGAACACCGTAGGCTTCGGCAGCGAAAGCAAGACCCTTACCTATGAGCGCATGAGGGAAGCCATGATGGGGGAGCTGAAGAAGACCTTTTCGCCGGAGTTCCTGAACAGGATAGACGAGATAATCGTGTTCCACCCGCTGGAGCAGGAGCAGGCGGCAAAGATAGTGCGCCTTATGCTAAAGGGGGTGGCTGACAGGCTTCGTGAGCGTGGTATAGATCTGACGTTCTCGGAGGGCGCAGTAGAGCAGCTTTCCAGGGACGGCTTTGATCCCGTGTACGGCGCGCGGCCGCTCAGAAGGGCCATACAGCATCAGGTGGAGGACAGCCTCAGCGAGGAACTGCTGTCGGGAAAAATATGCCTTGGAGATAAAGTAAAAGCGAAAGCCAAGGGCGGAAAGCTTGCCTTTGAGAAAACGCATTAAAAAAAGTCAGGTATTATTAACAATTTGTTTAAGGTATCCGGGGTTGCAAAGTGCGAACTTGGGTGTACAATAAAAAAGTACCTTTTAGGTGTATTTTTGACAACAGGTGCGAAATATGAAGGCATTGACGAAAAGGACAATTGCATTACTGCTTTGTATTACGGCGCTGATGAGCTTTAGCGCCGCCTTTGCCGTGCCTGTGATGGGCCATGACCCATACCCTGTAAAGCCGGACGGGAATACGCCGATTCCTCAGGCCACGGATACGCCTGAACAGCCCCTCAAGGGCGTGACGATAGGTATAGACCCCGGCCATCAGCTCAAGGCGGACAGCGGACAGGAGCAGATATCTCCCAATGACGAAAAGACCACCAAGGACCGCATGACAAGGGGCTGCACTGGCGTCCGCTCCGGCGTCAACGAATACGATGTGAACCTTGCCGTGTCCGTGAAGTTGATGGCGCTGCTTCAGGACGCCGGCGCTACAGTAGTCATGACGCGCACAAAAAACGACGTTTCGGTTTCCAACAAAGAGCGGGCTGAAATGATGAACGATGCGAGGGTGGATTTTTGGATAAGGATACACTGCAACAGTTCAACGTCAAAGCTGACTGAGGGCGCGCTGGTGATAGCGCCGTCAAAGCAGATGGCCATAGGCGCACAAAGCGAAGCACTGGGCAAGGCGCTGCTCGATGAATTCTGCGCTGCTACAGGCGCAATCAACAGGAGTGTGATCTATTCCGCCAGCCAGACCGGCTTTAACTGGTCGGATAGCCCGGTAGTGACCGTCGAAATGGGGTATCTTTCCAATCCGCAGGAGGATACGAAATTATGCCGGGCGTCATATCAGGACGCATGTGCCGCAGGTATTTATAACGGCATAATAAAATACATGAATGGGAGGGACGAGCAATGAAAAAGATAACGGCGCTCGTCCTTGCAATTATAATGACGGCTGCCTTTACGGGCTGTGCCCCGAAAGAGGAACCGGCGGCCATCGAGGAGCCCCAGGCAACGCCTGAGCCGGAACCACAGGAAGTCGAGAGCACAATAGAGCAGAACCCGGTGTCGGCATTCTATACCGGCTACAAGTCAGCCACAGAAGCCATGGAAGCGCTGTTCCGCAGCCGGCTGGAAGACGATAAAAGCGCGGAAGCGGCGGATACACTGATCTACCTTGCGGATCACGACATGCGGGTATCGGAGGGCAACGCCACCTTCGGCTGGTTGCTCTCCACGGATACGGCGGATCAGTTTGCTTCATCTGTGACGGGCGCGGCGGAGGGCAAGGGCTCCATAGCCCCCCACGGAATAGTGATAGACGACGGCGAGGAGGAAGCCGAGGAGGACGAGGCGGAAAAAGCCGAGGCTACGCCTGTCATTACCGATGAGCTCACGCCCACCATACCGAACGGCGACGGGCATGAGGCTGCAGAGGCGGTGGATGAGCAGGAATCGGGATATGATCTTAAGTTTGAATATGCTGACGGAAGGATGCTATTGGGCAGCCTGAATGATTCGGTATTGAGCTTTTATGTGGAAGGCCGGGATAAACACAGCGTCACCATAGAATTTCAGGACAACGTATGGGTATCTACCGTCACGAGGGACGACGGTACCATTACCACGTTAAGGTGTGACGTGGACGGCTTCCATTTTACCTTATCCAAGGCAAAGGGTGCGGATGTGCCTGACGAGAAGGTATACGTCTGGCTCAGCGACGGTACCGGAGCAAAGCGCGAGGATATTTCGGCATAAATCAAAAGGACGGCATCTGCCGTCCTTTGAGACTGTCGAAAAACCCAGGGGTTGATAAGGGGCCGCAGCCCCTTATGGCTT
>ENA-OVGC01002206-OVGC01002206.1-human-gut-metagenome-genome-assembly--contig:-NODE-2206-length-13512-cov-3.552798_pt1 | contig 13512 bp, 6 predicted proteins | sample MGYA00237768_ERZ505415 | MGnify/ENA primary metagenome ERZ505415 (study PRJEB26158, sample SAMN06016382) | human gut metagenome | biome: human gut; feature: ankylosing spondylitis patient; material...
TTTCCCTACACGACGCTCTTCCGATCTCGCCTGAACCTGTAAACAGCACCGACACGGTCAATGCGACCGATATGTAAGTCAGGCCATACACCATCCCCCACAGGAAACGCTTCTCCCTGACTTTTCTGCCCGTAACAAAGCCCCCGGCAAATGTGGCCACTATGTATATCACAACAACCAGTATACCGAGCACCTTATCGCTTATCCCCACTTTGTATACGACCACCGCCGTTATAAACAGCATGATTATCGTGAGCAGATAGGACAGGATCAATCCCTTTACAACTCCCATAAATTTCTGACTTGCAGACATACTACCACCATATTCTTTACTCTTTACATTATTATGATGTTCCTCCTCATTTTATTAATAAAAATACAGCCTGTTTACTCAAACAGGCTGCATATATCTTCTATATCATAAAAGGTTTTGTATGCACGCTCGCGCGTGATACCATTTGGTTTTATCAGATCCACCACCATGACCGTACATAGCCCTGCCCGGCTGGCAGATATGATACCATTCACAGAGTCCTCAACGGCCACCGCTTCGTCCGGGTTTACGCCCAGCTTCCCGCAGGCCTTCAGATATATATCAGGCTCCGGCTTTCCGTGGGTGATCTCGTCTCCGCATACCTTTTCATCGAAGTATCCGGCTATTCCAACGCTATCAAGTCTCTGCTGCGCCCTCGTCCTCGCAGTGGAGGTTGCAAGTGCCATCTTCACGCCGTGTTCTTTTAAGAATCTCAGCGTGTCCTCGACATGTGGCTTTATGTCTATTCCATACTTTTCCACATGTTCATCGAACAGATCCATTGTTCTCTGTCTGAACGCAAGATAATCAAAATCTTCGCCCATTATTTCCTTAAACACCCGGGCGTTGGAGGTCTTGTTGCCTCCAGCCACCCGGTCACATACATTTTCCATCTGTGCCTCAGGAATCCCTATGCTCATGCCGTTTTCCTTCCAGCACTTCCTGTATATCTTCTCCGTGTCTACCAACACGCCGTCCATATCAAATACAACTGCCCTGTACATAGCACTTTCTCCTACATTAAGCAGCGGCGTTTTTCTTTCTTCTTCTGCCAGCTATGATGATGAATGCAAGCAATGCAAGAAGCAGGATCGCTGCGATTATTATTATGATCAGCACAACCGGTGACATCTTTTCGCTGAGCTTGAAGGTGAATACCTCTCCGGTCTCTCTGTCATATGTTGTCGCTATATTACCGGCCTTATCCTGGGCTGTTACCTCAACCGTGTATGTATCATACTGATCTACCTGCATCTCATACTTGTTATCTGCCTGATAGCTTGCAGGATCTATGGTATTGCCATTTATAACTATGGATGTGATCTCGTCTTCCTCATTCTCAAGACCTATCGTCATGTTGAATGGCTCTCTGAGAGTCTCTCCATCCTCAACACCTGTTATGATGATTCGTGGTGCAGTACCATCATACGTATAATCAAATTCCTGTGTTGCCGTGTGTCCAACCTTGTCAGTTACTGTAAGTGTTATCTTGTGATATCCGTCTGTCATATCTGAGAAATCGATAAGATTTACTCCGTCTATCTTGGCGTCAACCGAGAAGTCTGAAGTATCACTTACATCCCACAGTGCTTCGTAGCCCTTGTCTCGTATATCAGCAAAATCTGATGCATTGAGAAGCAGTGTTCCGTCATCGCTTGCAATGCTCTTGCTCATGAATCCGGCAAGTGTCGATGTAGCCTTGAGCTCAGGTGGTGTGTTATCGACTGTGAATACCAGGCTGTAATCATCAGCCTTATTTCCCAGTTCATCCTGCGCTGTTATTGACACCTCGTATACACCATCCTCAGAGAATCTCTGGCTTCCTGTGCTGAGTTCTGAAGAATTGCTGTAATTTGTAAAGTATGATGATGACACATCCTTGCTGTCCTTCTTCACGGTTATCTTCACATCATCTGTCGAGAAGAATGACTCCTGAACGCTCAGTGACATATCAACATAGTTCGGTGCGGAAGAATCCATACTTCCTATTGGGTCGTAATTCTTTACTTCCTTGTTGTCCTTATCCACTGCGCTCACCTTTACAACAGGTGCCTTTGAGTCAACCTTGAAGGTCTTGGTCTGGCTGGCTGCCACATTTCCTGCAAGATCTCTTGCATTTACTGTGATCGTGTACTCGCCATCCTCTGTAAAGTTGTAAGTTGCGGTATGTGGATTGCTTCCTGAGAAGCTGCTTGTTCCCAGCGTAGCGATATTCGATGCCGCTGTTCCGTCCGTCTTTCTGGTTATTGTCACGTTAAATGCATCTGCGGCAAGATTGTTGTTCTCATATGCAAATGAGAATGCCTCATCTATGCTGATGGTTGCATTTACCGCCGTTGTCTGTCTGTCGTTCATTCCTGAAATCGATATAACCGGTGCAGTCTTATCGATTCTGAACTTCACTGTTCTGGTCACAGCCTTGTTGCCCGCCTTATCCTCTGCGGACACGGTGACTGTGTAATCGCCCTGGGCGTCAAATGTCACACCGCTGAGTACCTCTCTGACTGTGCTGACTCCATCGCCCTTTGTTCCCCAGGTAACATTCTTTCTGATATCTCTGTTCTCTACAACAGATCCACCCTCATTTGTTCTGACTACATGAATGGTGTACTTTCCACCTCTCATGTTATCTGTAAGTGTTACAGGGACTGTCACATCGCTGTTGTTTATAGTGTTGACATTTCCAAGCTGTATCTCAGGCTTGTGCTTGTCTATGTAGAAATGGGTTCCTGTTGTTCCTTCATTTCCACACTTGTCGGTAACGGTCATGGTGAGATCATACTCACCTTCCTTATCATATGTGTACTTCTTGCCCCATGTTCCGCCGTTACTCTTTATATAGAAGTATTGCGGATTCTCATCCACTGCTACTTTTCCATCATTCTCTGTGATAATGGTGTTCTGAAGCGACTTGAACTGTTCCTCCACACCAACTCTGAATGATATTGAAGTCTTGAAGTAATTGTTATTATCCAGTCTGTACTCAGGATCATCGTCAACATACACAAGTGGCTCTGTGGTGTCGACGTAATAATTCTTTGTATTGAGAGCACTTGTGCCCTCCTGAACACTGAACGCCTCGTCTGCTGCCGGCTTCAGTGCATTGCCGGAATTATCGGCTCCCTCAACTGTGAAATAATATACAGTTGCCTTGCCGCCCTTAGCTGTCATCTTATATGCTGCAGTGGTCTTGCCATCTGCTGTCTGGAACGGAACCGTTGTCTCTGACCAGTTCGAATCACTGTAGGTCTTGTAGTGTACCTTAAGCGTTGCATTCTGTGCATCCATTCCATAATCATCTTCTATGCCAAATGTAATAGTTCTGCTCCTGTTAAGGAATCTGCTGCTTCCACCGGACACAACTGATATCTCAGGGCTCTTCTTATCTATTACAAATGAAGTTGTTGCCTTACCCGACTCATTGCCAACCTCATCGACAGCAACGATCGTGATATTATAAAGTCCAGGCTCTTTGAATGTTGTGGACTTTGCTGCATTTGCAGTGTAATCCGCATCCAGCTCATACTTGCTTATGCTCCTGCCATCGCGTGTTCCTGTCACAACGAACTTCTCCACGAAGTAATTGTCAGTTCCCCTTGCTGTTATGGTCACATTGCTGTTATTCCAGTAATTTATCAGCTTTCCGCCGGCAGTTCCATCTATTGACACTGATGGCTTGACGGTATCAACTATCAGGTGTATCTCCTGGCTGGCCTTGCTCTCGTTTCCTGCTCTGTCCTTCAGCTTAACAGTCATCGTGTACTCTGTATTTTCATCTGTTATGCCAAGGGCCTTTGCATCCAGTGTCTTTTCTATATCATTTCCTGATACATTAATGCTTCCTGTAATGTCCTGTGATCCGGCTGCGCTGCTTCTGCCTACTGTATATGTAACTTTGCCATTGCTGTCATTGTTATCGGAACCAGAGACCTTGATCTTCACGTCACTCTTTGATCTGTAATAGAATGTCGATCCTGATTTGTATTTCTGGTTTGCACACTCCAGCTTCACATTTGCCGGTGCAGTCTTATCATAGTAAACCTTTATGCTCTGTACTTCTTTGAACTTCGTGTCAGCATTGTTCGGATCGTGTATTCTCGCCATGAGTGAGATCTCGTACACACCCTCATCTGGAAGCTCGTAGGATATGTTGACCGTATTCTTGTCATATGCAGCGGCAACTGTACCCTTTACCTCAACTGCCTTATCATTCTTTCCTGCAAATGATGTTCTGGTGATCACCAGCTTTGCGTCATCTGCTGCAAGCTGGAAGCCTGATACTGCACCCTCTACAGTCAGAGTATCATCATTTCTCCAGAATATAGCGCCGTTGTCAGCATCTGTACCGTTCACAGATAACTTCTCTCCTGAAAGGCCATCCACATTGACATACACATATGTGTTCGTCTCTGTCTTATTTCCAGCCTCGTCAGTTACCACAACTGTCAGGACATAACTTCCTGAACCATCTATGCTTATCTCTTTTCCGCTCTGCAGGCCATTGTCACCTGTAGATGTTGAATACCAGTTCTTGACCGATGTATATGATCCATTTGCATCTGCCTTCTTGAGTGAAGCGACCGCCGATGCAACACCTGATGTGGCATCGCTGTACTTTATATTAAGAACAGCTTCCTTTGCGTCTGTGACTGTGTACTGCTGATCATTGTTTGTCCTGTCTGTTCCGGCGTTGTCCGTAACCTTTACAACAGGTGCTGTATTATCCACCTTGACTACAGTCTCTATCCTGCCATCTATTCCGGCGAAGTCCTTTGCCGCAAATGTGATGGTATGCTCTCCATCAGCCAGATATATGTCTGACTTTGTTGAATCCTGTACATCTCCACCGCTCACACGGACATCGCTGCTGTATGTGAACTTGTTTCCTTTTTCAAGGATCGTTTCCTTCTTGCCATCCACGCTGTATGACACGGTGTCTATGTAAGAATACTCTCCAGTTGCCTTCACTGTCAGCTTTGTGGATTTCACATAGCTTGTGGAACCGCCTGTAACTGTGAGTTCAGGCTTTCCTTCCTTTACAAATACAATGTCGCCATCCTCATCTGCGCCGACTGAGTTATTGCCAAACTCGTTCTCCTTGGCGTAAATGACAAGCTTCTTGGCATTATCTGCATTATCTGCATTGTCCTTCTTGAACCACTGTGCACTTATCTCGAATTCATATTCATATCCGCCGGACACAGCCTTTTTGCCTGTGCACTCCACTGCTGAAGCTGCACCCGTAAGCTCGTAGTACAGGCTCACGTCATCTATCTCAGTGTTATCACTGCCGACTGTAACCTTCTTCACCTGTACAGTGAACTTATAAGCATCATCTACCTTGAGCTGAGGGAATCTGTAATCCACTCCGTTCTTCTGTATGATCTCAGGGGTAACACTTGTTATGACAGGAGCTCCGTTGAGCTTCTTGACGATAACACTGGTCTCCTCTGACTTGTTTCCTGCAACATCGACCGCTCTGAACTTGTATGTTCCACTCTTATCAGGTGCAACAAACTGGGATGTGCTCTCAGTCTTGCTCCAGGTCTTTCCATTGTCTGATGAATACTCCACATAGTCTATTCCTGTGGCATTTCCCTCTGCTGCATCTGTGGTATCCTTGGCGTCTATCACAAATGTTCTGTCGGCATCACTGCTTGTGAGGTTCAGGAGATAATAGCCATCGCTCACCTTGTTGTGAAGGTTGTAGTTATCATCAGCCTCAACCGATATTGTAGGTGCCTGCTTATCCACGGCAACCTTTATGGTTCCAAGCAGCTCGAAATCACCGCTCTCATCAGTACCTGTATAAATAGCTATCTTCTGTACCGCTGTGTCATTCTTCAGCTCATACACATTATCAAATGTGATAAGCTTTCCTGCTGCATCTGTGGCTGTAGCGATCTTATCGTCCGCTGTAGCTCCTTTGTAAACAGCCACTCCTAACTTGCTGCTGTCGATTCCGTCAACTTTGTCGGACTTGATCTTGAACTTTATTGCCTTGTCAAAATCCTTGAAGCCATACACCATATCCGCCTTATCGCCCTTTACAATGGCCGTTACATCTATGGTCTGTATATCTTCCTCCTCCGCAAACAAATGAAAATGTGAATCGATCGCCACAAGAGTGAGTGTCATAACTACCGCCATCGTAAGCGCGATCAGTCGATGCAAAAGTGATTTATTCTGCATAACCTTTTTCATGTCCCTCTCCTCCTATATCTCTTCATCGGAATGTACTATAATTACATTCTTTATCATTCTTACCGAGCTCGCTGCGCGTCCTCCCTGAAGAACGGCTGTGGAATCATCTGCGTCATCGCTTCTAAGTACATCCGTTGCTTCCTCGTCCGCCTCATCACTTCTGAGTATGTCCGTTGCTTCCTCGTCCGCCTCATCACTTCTGAGTATGTCCGTTGCTTCCTCATCTGCCTCGTCATTTCTGAGTACATCCGTTGCTTCCTCATCCGCATCTTCTCTGAGGATGTCTGTCGCCTCCTCAAAGCTGCTGCCATTGATGTCAAGATTCTCTTCGTCTTCCCTCAGAATATCTGTTGCCTCCTCGGCATCATCGCGGAGAATATCAGTTGCAGTCTCGCCTTCATCCTCCAGTCTCTTTTTCCCGAGATCAGCTATCGCTTTCTCGTAATTTGCCATTCCCTTTTCAGAATGTTTTTCGGCTGCAGTTGACTTTACATCCCTTACCGAAATTCTGGATGTATGGTTCTTGATCGCCTCCTGTTTGGAGGCACCGCCTCCCTGTACACTCTCATAGCCCTTCTCCTTGATCTCATCGATCTTCTTACGGGCTGTTGAGCCTGTGGCAATTCCCACCGCCTTCGGTATCTTTAACACAAAGAACAGTACCACCGCCACAATAGCGAATACGATCGCAAGTGCCAGGCCGCCATATAACATTACATTATAAACTGTTGCCATAACCTTTCACTCCTCCCTTACTCGCTCGTTGACCTTGAACTGCCATTTACTATGCTCTTAACTGTCAGGTCATTGGATAACGACTGCCATCCCTGCTTAAGACCATTTGCAAGTGCCGGAACTTTGTTACCGTTCTCGTACACTTTCCTCACAGCCCTTGTGGCACTGGCATTCCATGATGCCGAATCGCTTCCAAATTTATTCGAATATCTATCGACCAGATAGCTCAGATGGCTTACGTACACGACCGCTGCGTTGTCATCGGTTCCAAGTGTAGTCTCAGCGTTGCCATATATTCTCTCTGCCTCATCATAGTAGCTGTCATCGCCGCTGTTCTCTGCCATCTTGATATAAGTCTCAGCCTCGTTCACCGAGTATTCTGAATATGCTTTCTTGGATGTCTCTGTCGCATTCTCGCCCTCTATATCCAGACTGTTTAGATAAAGCGCTGCACTGTTCGCCGCAGAGTTGTAATAATGTAACTGCTGGCCCGCATCATCCGCATTCTCGGCAAGTTCTGTATATACTGAGTACATAACTCCTGAATACTGGCCATTGTAGTATTTTACGCCTCTGTCCGCCGGGAACTGGCTGTTCAGCACCTCTGCGTTGTCGTCCAGGTTCTTCATCGCCTCATCCATCAGCACCTCTATTCTGTTCGCAAGCTCCGGATCATTGGATATCTCGCCAAGATATATGTAAGCTATGTTGAGGTAATTGGTGTATTTGTCAGGATTGGTGTCATCTATGTTGTCACTGTTGTAATCCTGGAATGCAAATATATTTTCCTTGTTCGTATCAAAGCTTGCAGACTTGTTTATCTTGCTGTCACATATCGCAGCGTAATACTTTGCCTGCTTTGCCTGATCCGGGAAGTCCTTGCTCTCATCAACCATATTGAAATATTTCTTGGCCGCACTATAGTCCTTGACCTCGTCGTAATACAACATGGCTATCTTGAACTTTACGTCGTCCTTTATCTCGTCCTTGTTCTTAAGCGCAAGTCTTATTCCCTTTTCTGCCGCCGTCTCGGTGTTGGCCGAAGTGTTTCCATCGTCCTCTGTATAATAGTAAGCATATGTCTCCATGTAGCCTATATAGGCATCCGATGCGGTTGGGTCTATGTCGACAGCCGCCTTATAGCACTCAAATGCCTTGTTGTAATCGCCCTCGTCGACTGCATCCCTCGCCTCGTTGACCTTGTTGTTGTAATCAAGATCCTTGAGCTGGCCTTTCTTTACTCCGCCTATCACAGCACAGCACGCTGAGAGTATCGATAATCCCGCAACCACTGAGAACGCTGCTATCTTATGCTTTGCCTTTGCCTTGTATGCATCGTCGAGCTCGTTGTAGTGATCCAGCGCATACAGCAGTTCTGAACAAGACTGATATCTGTCCTCAGGACTCGGCTGACAGCACGTCTGTATAATTCTCTCAAATCCTGATGAGAGCATCGGATTCCACTGTCTGATAGGCTTTATCTCGTAAGGAGGCTCACATGGATTCTTGCCGGTAACAAGGTGATAGAGCGTTGCTCCCAGATTGTAAATATCTGTTCTTGCATCCGTGTTGTAGATTCCATGTCCCTGCGCATCACCGAACTGCTCCGGTGCCGCATAGCCTCTTGTTCCAAGAGCCGTGGTATCCGCATTGTTCTCCACTATGTATTCCTTAGCCGTTCCAAAGTCGATAAGCTTTACCGAGCCATCCGGCTTCAGCATGACATTTGAAGGCTTCATATCTCTGTATATGATCGGCGGATTCATGGAATGCAGGTAGTCAAGCGCACTGGCAAGCGCCCTGCCCCATTCGATTACCTTTTCCTGTGGCTGTGCTCCCTCCGCCTTGAGCACATCGCTGAGTGGACGTCCTTCTACGAAGTCCATGACAACGTAGATCGTGCCATTCTCATTGATGATATCAACGATTCGTGGCAGTACCGGATGATCCACATCCTTGAGGATATTTGCTTCTCGCTCCAATCCCTTTAAGAGTGTGGCTGTACTCTTGGAGCCATCATTCTTGATCTCCTTTACAGCCCACTGTTTATTAAGTCGGTTATCCATGGCAAGATAAACTATTGACATACCACCCTGACCGACTTTTTTAAGTATTTCGTATTTTCCGTCTAATACCGTTCCTAACTCTGTCATATATCGATCCCCATTACTCCGATTTAATAAGCACTACTGTTACATTATCCGTTTCTTTTCTGTACTTCACAAGCTCTGTGAGGAACTCACAGCCCTCCTTCATCTTCGCCTCGTCGACGCATGTTCCCGGGCCAAGTCTCTCTATCATCTCCTGAGGCGTTATCTTATGTCTGAATCCATCAGAACACAGCATGTAATGCGCTCCGGGAGCTGCCTGCCCAACTACGAAATCCGGTTCCACCACAGGTGAAGCTCCGATACACTGGAGAAGCACGCTTCGTCTGCTGTCCGTCTCCGCCTGCTCCGGTGTAAGTCTTCCCGCTGCGATCTCCCTTGCAACAAGCGTCTGATCTGCGGTGAGCTGCCTTATCCCTGAAGTGATCTCATACACTCGGCTGTCTCCAACATGGAGAATGTAGTACATTTCTCTGTATATGAGGATCGCAGAAATGGTCGTACCAAGCATAAATCCATTCTGCTCGCCATACGCCTTGATCTTCTCATTCTGCTCCACGGCAAGTCTTATCCACTGGTATCTCAGCAGCTCTTCACTAAAGCTGTTGTTGTCAACCATCTCAACAAACTGTGTGTCAAACCAGTTGCAGAAAGCTGTTATGACTTCCTTGCTGGCAACCTCTCCCTTTGCCAGACCTCCCATGCCATCACATACGAGGGAGAACACGACCTGTCCATTTGGAGTATCCGCTATCTTGATCGCCAGCGAATCCTGATTTGTCTCTTTCTTTATTCCTACGTCTGTATTGTATACTGCGCTAAACCCCATATACATTCCTCCCAATATTTATGTCTCAACTCTCGTTGCGGATATTCTATCTAATGTGATAGACAAGCTCCTCGTCCCCGAGTATAACGATCGCATTGTTCGTCAGGAACTTTTCTTCGCCCGCCTTCAATTCCTCTCCGTTCACAAATGTACCATTTGTAGACTTGTTATCGCTGATGAAGCACACGCCATTTCTCTTGGTGATGACACAATGAACTCTGCTTATAGCTGAATTGTCAGTAATCGCATAGTCCACAAGTCTTGCCTTATGTCCGATCTTGAACTCTGCCTTGTCCAAGCTTATTCTCTCGCCCGTCTTCACCCTAAGGAAATATGGTGCCGGTGCTCCATCAAATGGATTGCCCTGCACTGGCTGTGCCTGTGGCATCGGCGGTGTCTGTGGCATTGGTGGTACCGGCTGCATCTGTGGCATTGGTGGTACCGGCTGCATCTGTGGCATTGGTGGCACCGGCTGCATCTGCGGCATTGGCTGCGCCTGTGGCATTGGTGGAATCGGGTTTCCTCCAAATGGGTTGCCCTGCATTGGAGGTATTGGCTTTATCTCCTGTGGCTGTGTTTCAACCGGCTCTGCTGGCTCAGGCTTGACATCCTGCGGCTCTGTCACAACAGGCTCTACAACCTCCGGCTTGGCATCCTGTGCTTCTGCTTCAACCGCCTCATCATTCTCCGTTTTATCACTCTGCGGCTGTGCTCCAGCCACCTCAGGCTTAATTGGCTCCTCCATCGGTGGCACGCCTACCGGTGGCATTCCATTTGGTCCCATTGGGCCGTTTGGTATTGGGTCATTCGGTCCCATTGGCGGCATGCCCATCGGTGGCATTCCGTTTGGCACCTGGCCATTCGGTCCCATTGGCGGCATGCCCATCGGTGGCATTCCGTTCGGTGCCTGTCCATTCGGTCCCATTGGGCCGTTTGGCACCTGTCCATTCGGCCCCATTGGCGGCATGCCCATCGGTGGCATTCCGTTTGGCACCTGGCCATTTGGTCCCATTGAGCCGTTTGGCATCGGACCGTTTGGTTCCATCGGCATCATGCCCATTGGCGGCATTCCGTTCGGAACCTTGCCATTCGGCATCTGACCATTTGATCCCATCGGGCCGTTCGGTCCCATCGGTGGCATTCCCATCGGTGGCATTCCGTTTGGCATCTGGCCGTTTGGTCCCATCGGCTGTGCATATCCATTCATTCTCGCATTATTTCTCATAACCTCGAGTCTGCTCACCTTAGGTGACTCACCTCGAAGTATGTGGCTGTTGCCACCCTTTGGAGCATTTGTGGAAAGCTCCTTCATCCTGTCTATCTCAGCAGCGTCTATGCCTGCTTCTGCAAGCATCGCCTTAACCTCGTTCTTCATGTCCGAGTTTGAAAATGTACCTCTCATATTCGCACAGTTTATAAGGCGTGCTACGTAATTGTCATTGTCATTCTCTGAGTATCTCGCATCAACTATCACCGACTTCACAAATGCTCTGACATCGTTGAGATCTGTCACTTCCTTCTGTACCGGAGCGACAATAAAGCAGACATCGTATGTCTCAGGCGATACAAATACACACTGCTCGTCCCTTGCAACATAGCTGAGCGAAACCATATTCTTACCAAACATCTCCAGTGCATGCAGAATGTTGTACAGAAGTGTGAGTATCTCCTTCTTGTTCATCTCCTGTCTCAGTATCTCCGCAAGAGGCTTCTTGTCATCGATCTGATAATTGAACACCCTGACTCCGGCATTCTCCTGCATGTCACACGGTGCCATCTCAGGCATAGATCCGCTTCTGCTCATATCATACACTTTAGCATCTATCACATCACTGATATCCAGACTGTAACTCACTCTGTAAGTTTCCCCCGCCGGAACTACAACAACCTTTTCTCTGTTCATTTTTTCAATCCCTTTCGTCTAAATCCGCATATTTTCCGTCAAAAATTATTCCTTCATTCAAACACCAAAAGCAGGTATTGCTACCTGCTCTTATCCCACATCGTGGGTGGTGTATATTAACTTAATTTGAAGATAAAGTCCTCTCCACCGATGCTTATCATGGCATCGTTTGAAAGCTTCTGCTCTGCATTCTCATCCAGGCGCGCTCCGTTGAGATATGTGCCATTTGTCGCCTTGTTATCCTTCAGATAACATCCATCCTCTCTCTGGTAGATGATGACATGTACCTTGCTGATGGCCCCATTACCACCGACATGGTAATCAACACCTCTTGCCGCCTTTCCTATCTTGAACACAGCCTTGTTGACCATAACTCGCTCGCCTGTGTTGACACGGACTATATATGGCATAGCCTTTGGAGCGTTCTTGTTAACCGCTGCCTTCTCAGGTTCGGTATCCTTAACTACGTTCATTCCTCCGGTCAGCTCAACAGTGCTTCCTGTGCCCTTCTGCTCAGGCTCCTCTGCCTTCTCCTTCACCGGATCCATATTCGTCTCAGGCTCCGGCTGGTCACCGTTCATGAACTGTGGTGCAACTATCTGTTCTGTAGGGTTATCTATCTGAGCTTCCTCTGTCTCAGCAACCGCCTTCTGTATGATCTTCGCACGGTTGATCTTGATATTCTTAACAACAGGTGGATTATCCATAGGCTCGTCCGTAGATATCAGAACCGGCTTCTGCTCATCCTTCTTGTCAAGCTCAACCTCCGTAACTCCATCGGCAGCCTTTGCAACCTCTGTAAGTCCTGATGGCTCATGTACTGCCATATCTGATGTGAGAGCCTCTGTCATGCCCTCCTCGTCGTCCTCTTCTTCCTCATCAAGGCTCTCATCTAACTCGAGCTCCTCAAGAACGCTGTCATCAAATACCGACATATCTATCTCGCTTGATACATTCTCTTTCTTCGTCTCATCCGAATCAAAATCAAGATCCTTGAATATTGCATTCGCTGCGGCCGCCTCGTCGCTGATCTCCTCTACCTCATCAAGCTCGTCTTCCTCATCATCGCCAAATGATACGTCCTCAAACTCAGGCAGATCATCCATACTTGTATCAGATTCCACCGTGTCAACTGAAGACTGTGAAACCGACATATCTGATCCTATATCAACGAAGTTCTCCTCCACCTGCATTCCTGCAGACTCCATAAGCTCTGTGAGCTGTGCATAGAAGTTTCTCACTGTGAACTTGTCTGCATTCAACAGATTGAGAAGCTTTGCCACATAGTTGCAATCCTCACTGTCATCATAAATAACGCTCGTCAGCAAGTCCTTTGCGAACATCCTGAATTCGGCATTGATATTGGCTTCTGACTCAACTGGAACACATAACATTCCAACATCGTATGTAACCGGATTAACATATGTAAAGTCCTTGTGAAGAACCACATATGATGCCGGTATTCCAAGATCACGTAAATTAACTATACCAGAAGCTACCCCTCTGATTATCCCCAATATCTTCTCAGCATTTACCGTATTCGAAAGGAGTGCGTCAACCGTTGTCCTGCCTGTAACGTTATATGTAAGATAATCGTTCTCATCATCCTCTTCATAAATGATATCAATGAGCTCAGGAATCCGGTTCTCCTCCAGATAATCCAATAACTCCTCGTCAAACTCACAATCATCATTCAGAA
>ENA-OVGC01002245-OVGC01002245.1-human-gut-metagenome-genome-assembly--contig:-NODE-2245-length-13348-cov-4.470774_pt1 | contig 13348 bp, 11 predicted proteins | sample MGYA00237768_ERZ505415 | MGnify/ENA primary metagenome ERZ505415 (study PRJEB26158, sample SAMN06016382) | human gut metagenome | biome: human gut; feature: ankylosing spondylitis patient; material...
CGATGGAGGCAAGGCCGGTCTTGATCTGCATGGTGATCCATTCCTCGGTGATGCCCGCTTCGCGCTGCTCAAGGCTTTCACCGACGCACATGATGGGGATCAGGCCGTTGTCGAGGGCAGCCAGAACCTTTGCGTTGACGTCCGCGTTCGTCTCGCCCATGGCGCGGCGCTCGGAATGGCCGAGGATGACGTACTTGCAGCCAGCGTCGAGCAGCATATTGGCCGCGATCTCGCCGGTGTAGGCGCCGGAGGCGTTGGCGTTGCAGTTTTCTGCGCCGATGCCGATGCGGGTCTCACGCATGGTGCGCACAGCTGCCGGGATGCAGACGGCGGGCACACACAGCGCCACGTCGCACCAGCGGCCGCGCGGCATGATGGTCTTGAACTCGGTCATGAAGGCCTTCGTCTCGGTCGGGGTCTTGTTCATCTTCCAGTTGCCGGCGATGACGGTTTTGCGGTATTTTCTGTTCATGGTGTGAAGTCTCCTATATCTAATCAAAATTACAATTTATCTGTTCCGTCTTGTAGGGGCCGACGGCTCTGTCGGCCCGGAGAAAGGCTGTGATGGGCGGACAGGGTCGTCCGCCCCTACATACTTCGTCACCGGTGAGAGATTTTCGTGCAGGGCAAGGCGTGCGGGCGCAGGCGTACATACTATACGTCAAGTCCGGCCGACGCGGCCATGCGCGGAAAGATCCGGCGGCGTATTTCAGGGCTTTATTTGTCCTGCAGGCAGGCGATGCCGGGCAGCTCGAGACCCTCGAGGAATTCGAGCGATGCGCCGCCGCCGGTGGAGATGTGGGTGATCTTGTCGGCAAAGCCCAGCTGCTCGCAGGCGGCTGCGGAGTCGCCGCCGCCGACGATGGTCACAGCGTCGGAATCGGCCAGCGCCTGCGCAACGGCGATCGTGCCCTTGGCAAGCGTCGGGTTCTCGAACACGCCCATCGGCCCGTTCCAGACGACGGTCTTTGCGCTCTTGACCGCGTCTGCAAACAGCGCACGGGTCTTCTCGCCGATGTCCAGACCTTCCTTGTCAGCCGGGATGGCGGTCACATCGACTGTCTCAACTTCGACAGGCGCATCGATGGGGTTCGGGAAATCAGCCGCGACGACGGTATCGATCGGGAGCAGCAGCTTGACGCCCTTCTCCTCGGCCTTCTTCATCATATCCTTGCAGTAGTCGACCTTCTCCGCGTCAAACAGGCTCTTGCCGATGCCGTAGCCCTTGGCCGCGACGAAGGTATAGGCCATGCCGCCGCCGATGATGAGCGTGTCGACCTTCTCAAGCAGGTTATTGATGACGTTCAGCTTGTCGGAGACCTTCGCACCGCCGAGAATCGCGACAAACGGACGCTCCGGATCGGCCAGGGCCTTGCCCATGATGGAAACTTCCTTCTGCACCAGATAGCCGCAGACGGCGGGCAGGTAATCTGCAACACCGGCCGTGGAGGCGTGCGCGCGGTGCGCGGTGCCGAAGGCGTCGTTGACAAAAATATCAGCCATGGAGGCAAGCTTCTTGGAAAGCTCGGGGTCGTTCTTCGTCTCGCCCTTTTCAAAGCGGGTGTTCTCAAGCAGCATGACCTCGCCGTCCTTTAAGGAAGCGGCCAGCGACTGTGCGCTCTCGCCTACAACGTCCTTTGCCATCTTGACCGGCTGGCCCAGAAGCTCGGACAGGCGCTCGGCCACGACCTGCAGGCTCAGCTCAGGCTTGACCTCGCCCTTGGGCTTGCCCATGTGAGAGCAGAGGATGACGCGGGCGCCGTGCTTCACAAGATACTGGATCGTCGGCAGCGCGGCGACGATGCGCTTGTCGCTCGTGATCCTGCCGTCCTTGGTGGGGACGTTAAAGTCGCAGCGGCAGAGCACGCGCTTGCCGGCGACGTCGATATCTTCAACAGACTTTTTGTTGTAGTTCATAGTAGTTCCTCCTTATTTGATCGCGGGTGTGGCCCGCTTTGTTTACAGGTTCCAGTCTGCCATTTTTCCTTCGGTCTTCAGATGCGGGAAATCCTGCTGCCGCAGCGCCTCAAATACGCCGACGGCGGCGGAATTGCTGAGGTTGAGGCTCCGTGCCTCCGCACGGATGGGAATGCGGACGCAGCTGTCGTAATGCGCAGCCAGAAACTCCTCCGGCAGCCCCTTCGTTTCCTTTCCGAAGAACAGATACGTCCCGTCAGGGTAATCGGCCTCGTCGTAGCGGCGGGGAGCCTTGGTCGAGAACAGGCGCATACAGGCAGGCTGGTTCTTTGCGAAGAACTCATCCAGATCCTCATACACGCGCACGTCGACCAGATGCCAGTAATCAAGCCCGGCACGCTTCACGGCCTTGTCCGAAATATCGAAGCCCAGCGGCTTTACCAGATGCAGGACGCTGCCCGTCGCGGCGCAGGTACGCGCGATATTCCCGGTGTTGGCCGGAATTTCAGGTTCTACCAGTACAATATGCAGCATACGAAAAAACTCCCTGTCCGCCGCTTTGCGGCAGGCAAGCATATTCTATGACAGAACATCGCAGATTTCAACTGTTTTTCAGAAAAAAATAAGGTTTTTTACGAAAAAAATTTCTTTTTGCTGCGCATAAAATTTGGCTGATTTGCCGTCCTTATGGCTGCCAGTCGATCTGCTTCTGACCGTGCTGCGCGAGAAACGCATTGATCTGCGAAAACGGCCTGCTGCCGAAAAAGCCCCGATAGGCGCTCAGGGGGCTTGGGTGCGGGGCCTGCAGGACGAGGCGCGGATAGGGGCTGCGAGCCGCGATCACGGCTTTTTTCTGCGCGTGCGCGCCCCAGAGGACGAACGCGACGGGCTGCGGCAGCGCGGCCAGTCTCTGCACGACCGCGTCTGTAAACGTCTGCCAGCCGAAATCCTTATGGCTTGCGGCCTTTCCTGCCTCCACGGTCAGGCTGCTGTTGAGCAGAAACACACCCTGCCTTGCCCACGTGGTCAGATCGCCGCTGTCCGGCGGCGTGATATCGCAGTCTGATTGCAGCTCCGCAAAAATATTGCGCAGCGACGGCGGCAGCTTCACGCCCGGATTCACGGAGAACGCCAGCCCGTTGGCCTGCCCCGGCTCGTGATACGGGTCCTGCCCCAGAATCACGGCCCGTACCGCCTCCGGCGGCGTGAGCCGGAAAGCAGCAAACAGCGCCTCGCGCGGCGGATAGACCGCCGACGCGGCGTAGGCCGTGTCCACCCGCTCCGAGAGCGTCTGCCAGTACGGCTTTTCGAATTCCTCCTGCAAAAGCGCCTGCCATGCGCCGAGTTCTTCCGGTTTCATGGTACATACTCCTTAGTATTTCCGATTTTTCCGCAATATTGCTATGCAAAAGCATAGCAATATTCAGAAATGTGCCATTTCCTCGCCCCTGCGGGGCAACCGGAAATGATGCACAAAAACTTCATGCACCGGCATTTGCGGCGTTTCCCAGTGCAGCACGCATGCATGGAGTTTTATGCCATCATATAACCGCGCTGCCGATTCGTCAAGAACTGTTTGCGCCTGCACCGCAGCGCAGCAGTACAAACGCCCCGGATGTCTGGCATCCGGGGCGCCGCGTGATTTATTCGGTTTCGTTTTTCGCCTGATAGGCACGCACGTAGGCCACGAGCGTGTCGACAGTCTTCTCGATGCCGAGCTTGCCGCTGTTGACGACGAGGTCGTAGCCGCGCGCATCGCCCCACTTCGTGTCGCAGTAGTAGTTGTGGTAGGCCTTGCGGTCGCGGTCGACGCGGCGCATCTCCTGCGCCGCCTGATCGGCCGTGAGGGATTTTTCCTCCATGAGCCGCCGGCGCTTCACGTCGGGCTTTCCGGCGATGAACAGGTGCACGGCGTTCGGGTTGCTGCGCAGCACATAATCCGAGCACCGGCCGAGCACGACGAACGACTCGCCGCTGTCGGCAAGCTCCTGAATGTGCTCGAACGTCTCGCGTGCGAGTGCATCCTCCGGCGCGTTGAAGTTCTCGCCGATGCGGCGCGACCACAGCAGGTGCACCGGCTTCTCGTCATAGCGCGCGGCGTCCTCAGCATTGAAGACACTGGCCAGCAGCAGCTCCTTATCATAAAACGCGATGCCGAGCTGCTTCGCGATCTGTTCGGCGATGTACTTGCCGCCGCTGCCGTGTTCACGGCCGACGGTCACGATGATTTGCTTCATGATGCGTTACCGCCTTTCTCAAAGTAGGGTCACAGGTATCTCAGAAACAGGCATCCCAGCGAGACCGCAATGACCAGTACGGTGGCCGGAACGCAGTATTTGCAGTATTTGCCCCAGCTGATGGGGTGGCCGCTCTTGGCCGACACGGATGTGGCCACGACGTTGGCCGACGCGCCGATGGGCGTGGCGTTGCCGCCGAGGTCGGTGCCGAGCGAGAGTGCCCAGGCGATCACGCGCAGATCCATGCCCTGCGTCGCCGCGATGGACTGAATGACCGGCACCATGGTGGCCGCGAACGGGATGTTGTCGATCAGCGCACTGCACACGGCCGAGAGCAGCAGGATGATGACGATGACGGCCTTGATGCTGCCGCCGCTGATGCTCGAGATGAACTGCGCGATGAGCTTGAGCACGCCGGTCTGCTCCAGTCCTGCGACGGAGATGAACAGGCCGATGAAAAACAGCAGCGTCTTGTAGTCCACGCCGCGCAGCACTTCCTTCACGCCGGTGCTGCCGTTGGTGCACACGGTCACGAGCAGCGTCAGCGCTGCGACGATCACGCCGATGCACGCGACGGTCAGCCTGGTCTGCGCGTGTGTCACAAGCAGCGCGACCGCGATGAGAAACACGATCACATCCGCGATGAACGCCTTGCGGTCGGCGATGGCGGTTGCCGGGGCGGGACAGACGGCGTCTGCCGGACGGGCAGCCTCACTCGCCTTGAGCGGCTTGCGGAAGCACAGCCAGAAGAACACCAGCACGAACACAAAACAGATGCCGACGATCACGCCGGTGTTTTCAATGAAGTCCGTGAAGGTATAGCCGAGCGCCGTGCCGATGATGATGTTGGGGGGATCGCCGCACATGGTGGCGGCGCCGCCGAGGTTGGCGCAAAAGACCTCCGACAGGATCATCGGGACGGGGTCAAAGCACAGGATCTGCGCCAGCTCCAGCGTGACGGTCGCCAGAAACAGCACGACCGTGATGCTGTCGATGAACATGGCCAGAAACGCGGCCATGGCCATGAAGCACACCAGCAGCGGCACGACATGATAGTGCGTGGCTTTGGCCAGCGACAGGCACAGCCAGCGGAAGAACCCGGATTTGCCGAGCCCTTCGACCATGATCATCATGCCGGTGATGAAGAAAATGGTCGACCAGTTGACGCCGGAGCTTGCACTCTCCGAGGCGCCGTACCAGAAGTCGGTGCGGAAGAACGCGCCGAGATTCAGCGCATTTTTGATCGCGTCCCAGCTGTGCATGCAGATGCCGAACACGACCACGAGCACAAGTGCCGCACTGCCGAGCGTGACATACTGGCGCTCGAATTTGTCCATGATGATGAGCGCAAACATTCCGACGAAGATGACGGCGGCGAGGATTTGAGCAGTCATAGGAAAAGACCTTCTTTCTTGCTTCCTGAATGTTGCGGGGGGCGCGGACGCAGGGCAGCGAAGAAAGAAACGATTGCTTTGCGGCGGTGTTTCCCCTGATCAGGAGAGGAATTTTAGCGCGCGCGGCAGCAAAAGTCAAGAGATATTCTGAATATCTGAACGCATTCTTATCAGACTTTTCAATGCTCAATATTACAGGCATTTATAGGCGATGATCGTCGCGCCGCCCTTGCCCTCATAGCGCTTGATCTGGTACTTGTTCGGGAAGGCGGCCAGCAGCTCCGGCAGCTTGCTGTAGCCGTAGGCGCGCACGTTAAAATCGGGCTTCACGCGCTTGATATACAGCCCCGAGGAGCTGACGTTGACAAAGCCGTCGGCGTCCTGATACTTCTCGGAGGCGATGTGCAGCAGGTTGTGGATCTCGCGGATGTCTGGCTTTTTCGGCTCCGGCTCCGGTTCTGGTTCGGGCGTCGGTTCCGGTTCGGGTTCGGTGGCCGGGGCAGACTCGGCCGCGGACTTCTTCGTGCTGCGGGTGGTCTTTTTCGTCTTGCGGGCGGGCTTCTTGGCTGCGGGCTCAGCGGCGTGCTCGGCTGCGGCGGGCTTCTCATCCGCCTTGGACAGGTAGTCGATGAGGATGAAGTCATCGCACGCGTTCTTAAATGACTCCGGCGTTGTCGTCACGCCCGCACCGATGATGTACAGCCCCGACTCGCGCAGCCGGATGGCCAGCGGCGTGAAGTCGCTGTCGCTCGACACGAGCACGAGCGCGTCGTACATATTATTGTGCAGCAGATCCATGGCCCCGATGACCATGGCGATGTCGGTCGTGTTTTTGCCGGTGACATAGTCAAACTGCTGCTCGGCACGGATGGCGAGGCGCTTGAGCTCCGACTCCCAGTTTTTCAGCGAGTCCTTGCGCCAGTTGCCGTAGGCTTTTTTCACAACGATGCGGCCGTAGGTCGACACCTCGTGCAGCACGGCTTCAAGTTTGGTCAGCTGCGTGTTGTCGGCATCGATCAAGACGGCGATTTTCTGAAAGTTTTCCATATATGTTGCTCCTGAGCTGCCGTATGGCAGAGATTTTTCTTCATTATAGCGTTTTTGCGCGCAAAATGCAACGAAAGCGGGGCGCAGCTCCCGCTTTCGTTGTCAGGTTTATGTGCCCGCGTCGGCGTCTGCCGGACACTGCCGCCCGTTGGAGTCGATGTGCGTGTCGCCGGGCAGGAGCATCTGCGAGACCGGCAGGATCGTGTAACCGTCGGCGATGAGCGCCTCAATGATCCCGGCCAGCGCCTCCGGCGTGTGCTCGGCCGCGTTGTGAAACAGCACGATGCTGCCCGGCTGCACGCGTGTGAGCACGCGCGTGGTGATCTCGTCGCCGCTCAGCCCCTTCCAGTCGAGGGAATCCACGTCCCACTGGATGACATGCATGCCCAGACCGTTGATGGTGCTCACGACCGTGTCGTTGTACTCCCCGTAGGGGCAGCGAAACAGTGTCGGCCGCGTACCGGTGACGGCTTCGATTTTATCGGCGCAGGTGTTGACCTCCGTCTGGATCTGCTCGGCGCTTAGCTGCGCCATGTGCGGGTGCGTGGACGAGTGGTTCATGACATCGTTGCCCGCATCCGCGAGCGCCTTGACCGACTCCGGATATTTGTCCACCCATTCGCCCACGACGAAGAACGTCGCGTGGACGTTGTACTTGTTGAGGATGTCGATGAGCATCTGCGTATCCTCGTTGCCCCAGGCTGCGTCGAACGACAGGCTCACGACACGGTCGTCGCGCTGCACGCAGTAGATGGGCAGCACACGCTTGGCCGCGCTCACGCCCACGATCGCGGGACTGTTCACCGCCCAGAACATGAGCGCGATGGCCAGCACCATTGCGCACGCGCTCAGCAGTTTCCGGTGTTTTCTGATGGCTTGGCGTACCTTGTGCATTGCACCACCTCCGGCTTTCTGCCCTCATCCTATGCGCGGGGGAGCGCGGATATGCGCCGGTTTCAGTTTACATAATTCTGATATGGAGACGGCGCTTGACGCGCGGCGGATTTTCCGCTATCATGAGCCGAACGATGAGGTGATGACGATGCAATTTCTCTGCGCGCCGATGGAGGGCGTGACCGGTGACCTGTTCCGGCAGGCGCAGCGGCAGACCTTTCCCGCGGCGGACAGCTACTATACGCCCTTTCTTTCGCCGACGGCGAACCGCACCTTTTCCCCGCGCGAGCTGCGCGAGATCGACCCGGCGCACAATGCGGGCATCCATGTCGTGCCGCAGCTCATGGGGCACTGCGCCGAGGATTTCCTCTGGATGGCGGGACGGCTTGCGGACATGGGTTACGACGAGGTGAACTTCAACCTCGGCTGCCCGTCGAACACGGTCACGGCAAAGAAAAAAGGCGCGGGCCTGCTCACGGAGCCGGAGCTGCTGCGGCAGTTTTTTGATGCCGTATTTGCCGCCTGCCCGCTGCCGGTCTCAGTCAAGACCCGCCTCGGCAAGACGACGGCGGAAGGGTTTCCCGCGCTGCTGGAGCTCTACAACGACTACCCGATCCGCGAGCTGATCGTGCATCCGCGTGTGCAGGCGGATCAGTATCACGGGCAGCCGGATCTGGAGACGTTCGCCTATGCGCTCGCGCACAGCCGCGCGCCGGTTTGCTATAACGGCGACCTGTTCGACGCTCCGGCCGTGCACGCGTTTCAGGCGCGGTTTCCGGCGGTGGAGCGCGTCATGCTCGGGCGCGGGCTGGCGGCCAACCCCGGCCTGATCGGCCAGCTGCGCACGGGTGCCGTGCCGACCGCAGCGCAGTTTCAGGCGTTTCACGCCCGGCTCTACGCGGCCACAAAGGCGCGCATCCCCGACCGGCGCGCGCTGCTGTTTCGCATGAAGGAGGCGTGGCGCTATCTCGGCTGCAGCTTTACAGACGCTGAGCGTCCGCTGCGCCGCATCCGCAAGGCGCAGGATATGGCGGAGTATGACAGCGCGGTGCGCCAGCTCTTTGCGTCCTGCCCGGTGCGGGAGGACGCGGGCTATCGCGTTTGAAAATGTGTTTGTCCCCGGCAGCGCAGCTGCCGGGGACAAACTGTTTCCTTGGCTTTGTTTTATAGATACCAGCCGCTGTCGGCACGATCGCCGGGCTGCGGCTGCCAACCGTTGGGCGCGCGGTCGCCCATGCTGCGCGGCAGGCTGCGGTAGAACGCGGCGCGTGACACGGCCATGTACGGCGTGAGCCACAGCGCCCCGATCCCGGCGGTCAGCACCGTCAGCAGCGCCCAGCCGAAAAAGCTCAGATCGAGGCAGAACAGGTCGCCCTTGCGCCCGTCCATGAGCGCCTTGGAGCGCTCGATGGCGTCCGACGGCGCGATGGTCGGGTTTTCGGCCATGATGTACGTCGCCATCGAGTAGCGGTATGCGGCGATGATGCCGGGGATGACGAACAGCAGCGACCACGCGAACACCTTGAGCGTGATGAGCAGGTTGAGCACGAAAGCATTGCCGAAGATGTCGAAGGCGGAAAAGAGATCCTCAAACTGCGCCTGCTCGCCGTCGACGAGCTTCAGGCAGAAGCGGTCATGCCCGATCGAGATGCTGCCGCGGAGAACAAACTGTCCCATGGCGAGCACGCTGGCGACCGGTACAAGGACGTGCGCAAAGCGGCGCACGGTCTCGGGGTAATATTGGCTGACATTTGAATTCTGGAACGACACGGTCAGCGACGACGTGCCGCCGCCGAGCACGGTCGCCAGCAGCGTCACGCCGACGGCCAGCCACCAGAAGTTTTTCAGCGCGCGGCGCGCCATGCTGCGGTAATCGGATGCACAATACATAGAAAACCTCCTTTGTGTCACCAGGGGGTGCGTTCCTGCCCGTGCACGAGGTAGGCGCGCTCGGCCAGCTCCGCGAGCGGGCTGTCGCTGCGGGAGTCGGAGTAAAACTCCGCGATCTGCACATCGGGATACGCTTCGTGCAGGCGGCGCACCTTTTCCGCGCCATGGCAGTTTTCACCGTCGGTCCTGCCGGTGTGCCTGTCCACGCGCGAGGCCAGCAGCCGCACGCCGAGCTTCTGCGCCGGGATGCGCACGAGAAACTCCGGCGAGGCGGAGATGATGATGTCGTCCGGGCGCTGCTGCGCGAGATACCACGCGTTCACGCGCGGGAAGTTTTTTGCCCAGAACGCCTCGAGCTCCGCGTCCACATCCGGCACACGGCGCAAAAAGCCGTACATCCGTTCCTTGACGGCGGTCTTGCTGATCTTGCCGAGCCAGTAGCCCGGCAGCAGCGCGAGCGTGCGCAGCAGCGGCCAAATTACGCCGGGGTGCCGGCGCAGACACCAGCGCACGAATGCCACCGTGCTGTCCACGGGGAAGATGGTCTTGTCCCAGTCGTATACGTTGACTTTTTCCATAGAGCTCCTCTCAGTAGAGCGTGCCGGCCAGCTGCATGTACGCGGCGGCGACGGCCTCGCGGATGAAGTAATTGACGCGCATGGACAGCAGAGTGGTCTCGGCGGCGATGCCGGCGGGGTCAGCGCCGAGCGAGCGCGCCATGCGCTTGGCGCGGTAGAGGTGGTATTCGCTCGTCACGATGCCGACGCCGTCGGCAGGGTCGCCGCCGCGTGCGCGGAGGATCGCAAACGAATTTTCCAGGTTCTCGCGTGTGGTGCGCGAGCGGTCCTCCTGCACGATGCGCGCGCTGTCGATGCCGTGCGCCGTCAGATAGTCGGCCATGGCCTCGGCTTCCGTGATGTCCTCACCCTCGCCCTGACCGCCGGAGACGACGGCCAGCGCGTCCGGGTTCGCGCCCAGATAGTCCAGCGCAGCGTCGAGCCGGTTGCACATTGACAGCGACGGTGTGCTGCCGTTGACGCCCGCGCCGAGCACGATAATCGCGTTCGGGTGCGCGCCCGTGTCCGTGCGCGCGTCGCGCACGACGGGGATCTCAAAGACCGCGAACACGATCAGCCCTGCGCACATGAGTACGCTCAGCACAGTGCGCCCCACGCGGTGCAGCCGCGCCCACAGAAGCACCAGCACGGCGATGCCCCAGAGCGTGTAGCCCAGAAAGTCGTGCCCCGGCATCGCAAAGCGCAGCACGCAGCCCGCGATGACGAGCACGATGGCGAGGATCCAGGATGCTTTGTGTTTCATTCGCACAGCGCCTCCCACGCCTCGTAGAGCGCCTCGAGCTGCGCATTGAGCGTCTGCTTCTGCGCGTCGAGCTCCATGAGCTTCTGATAGTCCGTTGCATTGGCCTCGCTCTCGGCGTCGAGCGCCGCGAGCTGCCCCTCCAGCTTTTCAATCTCGCGCTCCGTGCGCTCGCGTTGGCGCGCGGTGTTCGGGGCGCGTTTCGGCTTCGGCTTCGGCTCCTTTTTGCGCTCGACGGCCTTGGCCGTCTGCTGCAGGGCGGTCTGGCGCGCGCGATATTCACGGAATTGCTCATAGGTCCCGCGGTAGTCCGTGATCGTGCCGTTTTCAAGCAGCCAGATGCGGGTGGCAAATTTCTCGATGAAGTACCGGTCGTGCGACACGAACAGCAGCGCCTGCGTATAGTCGCTCAGTGCGTCCTCGATCCACTCGCGGCTGGCAATGTCGAGGTGGTTCGTCGGCTCGTCGAGGATGAGGAAGTTGATCTCCCGGCGCATGAGCATGCACAGCCGCAGCCGGGACAGCTCGCCGCCCGAGAGCGCCGACACGGGCTTGAGCACGTCCTCGCCGCAAAAGCCGTAGGCACCGAGTTGGTCACGCGCCTCCTGCGGCGTGCACTTGCACTCGTAGAGCATCGTGTCGAGCATGGAGCGCTCCGGCACGGCAAAGCGCACGATCTGCGGCAGGTATGCCGTGCGCACGGACGGCCCGCGCTGCACCCAGCCGGTGTCCGGCGTCTCCTCGTTCATGACGAGGCGCAAAAACGTTGTCTTGCCGGCGCCGTTGTCGCCGATGAGGGCGATGCGCTCGCCGCCGGTCACGGTCAGGTCGAGATCGTGAAAGAGCGTGCGCGCGCCGTAGCGCTTGCCGAGTCCCGCCATGGTCAGCACGTCGTCGCCGCGAAATTCCTGTGCGGTGAAGTGCACATTGAGCTTGCGCGCCTCGGTCGGCCGGGCGGTCGTCTCAAGCTTTTCCATGCGCTTTTCGATGGAAAACGCGCGCTTGTGCAGCTTGTCGCTGCCCATGAACGCCCAGAGGTGCAGCTTTGCCGCCGCCTCCGTGAGCTGCTGGAGCTTGGCCTGATCCTTTTCGTATTTTTTGAGCTGCTCGTCAAAGCGGCGCTGCCGCTCGACGACGTAAAAGCTGTAGTTGCCGCTGTAGAATTCGGCCTCGCCGGACGTGAAGTCGATCGAGCGCTGCACGACGCGGTCGAGAAAATACCGGTCGTGGCTGATGACGAGCACTGTGCCGCGAAAATGCAGCAGATATGCCTCCAGCCACTCGGTCGCGCGCAGATCGAGGTGGTTGGTCGGCTCGTCGAGCAGGAGGATATCCGTGTCCTCCAGGATGAGCCGCGCGAGGTTCACGCGCGTTTTCTCCCCGCCGGAGAGACTGTCAAACGGCTGCGCGCGCATCGCGGCCGGGATGTCCAGACCGTTGGCGACGCGGTTGCGCTCGTGCTCCATGTCGTATCCGCCGAGGCGGCGGAAGTTTTCCGACAGCCGGTCGTACTCCGCAAGCAGGGCGGGGGAGTCGTCCGTCGCCATGCGCGCGGTGAGCTCGTTCATGCGCGCTTCCATGTCGTAGAGCCGCCGGTGCGCCTCGCGCAGCACGTCCTCCGTCGTCCAGCCGTCGGGGTAGACCGGGATCTGCGAGATCAGCCCCAGCCGCCGCCCGGAGGCGATGGACACGGTGCCGGCATCCGGCTGCAGTTCGCCCGAGAGGATACGGAAAAACGTCGTCTTGCCGCAGCCGTTGCGCCCGAGGATGCCCACGCGCTCGCCGGCGTTGACGTCGAATGTGATACCTTTTAATATGTCATTGCCCTGCTCAAAGCCCTTGACGAGCCCGCGGACGGATAGATCGATCATGTGTGACTCCTAAGTTACTTGTTCACGGCTGCCTGCAGCACGGTGTTGGCCACGGCGCCTGCGTTCGTCAGACCGCCGCCGGCGTTTTCCACCAGCACGACGAAGGCGTACGGGTGCGCATCGTCGAGCAGGAAGCCCGTGAACCATGCGTGCGATGTGCCGTCGCCGACTTCGGCGGTGCCGGTCTTGGCGCAGAGATTCAGGCCCGGGAAGCGGTTCGTGCCGTAGTGGGCCGAGACGTTGTAGTTCATCATGTCGCGCAGCTTGTTGGCGGTCGTGCCGCTCAGCAGGTTCGTGGTCGAGCCGCTGGGCGTATCGAGCAGCAGCGACGGCTCCACGACGCTGCCGCCGTTGGCGATGGCCGAGACGTAGCGCAGCATGGAGTACGGGCAGATGAGGTCCTCATACTGACCGATGCCCGACCAGGCAAGATTCGCGCTGCCGGACGCGCCCTTGGTGAAGCTGCCGGCCATCGTCGGGATGCCGCTCAGCGACTGGGAATCGAGGAAGCCGAGCTTCTTGGCGTAGCTCTCGATGGTGTCCGCGCCGAGCTCGAGCGAGATCTGCGCGAACGCACAGTTGCAGGAGTTTGCCAGCGCGTCCTCGAACGTCTGCCCATTCTGCATGAAGTCGTAGACCGTGTCGGTCTGGTCGCCGTTGGTGACGATGGTATATTCGCCGCCCGGCAGCGCACGGACAGGCGCGTAGATAATCAGGTGCGGGTCGGTCATCAGGCTTTCGTCGTGTGCCTTGGAGATGATGCCGTCGTCCGTCTCCTCAA
>ENA-OVGC01002280-OVGC01002280.1-human-gut-metagenome-genome-assembly--contig:-NODE-2280-length-13184-cov-7.896717_pt1 | contig 13184 bp, 14 predicted proteins | sample MGYA00237768_ERZ505415 | MGnify/ENA primary metagenome ERZ505415 (study PRJEB26158, sample SAMN06016382) | human gut metagenome | biome: human gut; feature: ankylosing spondylitis patient; material...
CTGCCGGAAACGCCGCCCGCCTCTCGCCGCAGACAAACCATCGCGCATACAATAAAGACATGGGGCAACAGCAGAAAGAGGTCGTCGTGGCAAGAACATCCAGGGAATACAAGAATTTTTCCACATTGATGGAGCAGCTGAGATAGATAGCTGCGAAGGCAGCCAAAGCGCCAACCGGGAGCTTTCCCTCACATACCGTCTGGAAGAGTCCACAGAACAGCAAGGCGGACAGACAAAAGAGAGAGGCGCCCACAAACTCCGTGAAAAACGGAATAAAGGCAACGAACCGAGTAACCGTGTTCAGCAGCACATGCAGCAGCGCCACCGAATCCGCGCCGCCGCTCAGGCCCACCAGCACCCTCTCGTTTTTATTTATGAGGCCGTATTTGTCTATGGCGTTTTTTACTTTGCTTTCGAGTTTTTCCATATAAATAAGTATATCCCCCCTGCATCGGTTTGACAAGGCGCAGGAGGGAACATATAATTATTAAGTACCAGCAGGTACATACCCTAATAAATTCACCGTCGGGAGAGGACAAAGCATATGAAGCTCGGAGTAGTAGGACTTCCTAACGTAGGCAAAAGCACACTTTTCAATGCCATAACCCAGGCGGGGGCACAGGCCGCCAATTACCCCTTCTGTACCATAGAGCCCAACGTGGGCGTGGTAGCGGTGCCGGACAGCCGCTTGGACGTGCTTTCCGAAATGTACCACCCCGAAAAATACACCCCCACCTCAATAGAGTTCGTGGACATAGCCGGCCTTGTGCGCGGCGCATACCGGGGCGAGGGTCTTGGCAACAAGTTCCTTTCCCATATTCGCGAGGTGGATGCCATCATCCATGTGGTGCGCTGCTTTAATGACGGCGAGATTGTGCATGTCAGCGGCGAGATTGGCCCGGCGCGGGATATTGAGACCATCAACCTGGAGCTGGTGCTCTCCGACATTGACCTGGTGGAACGGCGGATTGACCGCTGCAAAAAGGCAGCCAAGGGCGGCGATAAAAAGCCGCTGGCCGAGGCAGCGCTCTTCGAACGGCTGAACGAGTGGCTGGGCGAGGGCAAATCCGCCCGGAATTTTCCCTGCACTGAGGAAGAAAAAGAGCTCATCGCCGATTGCCCGCTGCTTTCCAATAAGCCGGTCATCTATGTGGCAAACCTCAGCGAAGCCGATTTTGCGGGCGACCTGAATGAGAACCCGCTTTACCGGCAGGTGCTGGAGATAGCCGAGGCGGAGGGCAGCCGTGTGGTGCCCATCTGCGGCAAGATCGAGGAGGAGCTTTCCCAAATGGAGCCGGAGGACCGGCAGATGTTCACAGGTCTGGGCCAGCGTATAGATTTCCTTGGGGGTGGCCGAGCCATAGACCGTGCGGGTCATCAGGCGCTCCATGTCGGCAATGTAGTGCAGCTCGTCGGTCAGGTCGCCGCGCACGACGGTCTGCCGCACAAGGCTCTCCACCGCGTTGAGGCGCTGGTTGATGAGCTTGCTGGACAACAGCGGCTGCTCGATCCAGCTGCGCAGCATGCGCTTGCCCATGGCCGTGCTGGTCTTGTCCAGCACCCAGAGCAGGGTGCCCCGCTTTTCGCGGCCGCGCAGCGTCTCGGTGAGTTCCAGATTGGCCCGGGTGACCGGCGACAGACGCATGAACTGCGCCTCGTTGTAGGTCACCACGGTTTTCAGACGCTCCACGCCCTTGATCTGGGTGTCGTGCAGATACTCCAGCAGTGCCGCCATGGCAAACCGTACCAGACCGTTTTCGGCCATGCCGGTGGTCTGGGGCCAGTCACGACCGAACTGGCTCTCCAGCGAAGCCGCCACCAGACCCGGCGCATAGCGCTCATCCTCCACCAGCTCCACCGAGCAGGTCATATTCTTTTTGATGTAGGCCGTCACTTCGCGGCAGTCCAGCAGGCCGGGGTTCATCAGCACTTCGCTGGGGTGGAAGCGGCACAGCTCGGTGATCACCGCCGGGGCGATCTTATCTGCCGCCAGCTCGGTGATGTGGGCCGTGCCGGTGGAGACGTCCGCAAAGCAGAGACCCGCTTTTTTGCCCTTGAGATAAATGCTGGCAATGTAATTGTTGCGGTCATCCTGCAGCATGCTGCTCTCGATGACCGTGCCGGGGGTGACCACGCGGATGATGTCGCGCTTGACCAGCCCTTTGGCCTTGGCAGGGTCCTCCACCTGCTCACAGATGGCCACCTTGTAGCCCTTGGCGATCAGACGCGCCACATAGCCCTCGTAGCTGTGGAAGGGCACGCCGCACATGGGGGCCCGCTCTTCCAGACCGCACTGCTTGCCGGTCAGGGTCAGATCCAGCTCTTTGGACGCTGTGAGGGCATCCTCAAAGAACATCTCGTAAAAATCGCCGATGCGGTAGAACAGGATCTCGTCCTTGTGTTGTTTTTTGATTTCCAGATATTGCTGCATCATGGGCGACAGCTCTGCCATGGTTTTCCCTCTCTCCCCGTTCGATGTTCTGTGCATGGTTTGCGGCCGGTAACCGCCTTTTGCAAACAAAACGCGGTCTGCATTGCACAGCCGCGTTTCGTTCCGGATCGTGTTAGTGGCAGCCGCCGCAGGTGGAGCAGCTTCCGGTGCAGGAAGCGGAAGGCTCCTGCACGGTCATCGGGTCACCGCCGTTCATGGCAGTGTTGATGATGGCATCAATGTAGTTGACCAGATTTTCGCACTCGCGCTTGGCCTCGTTGTAGGCGGTCATGCCCTCGTCGCCCATGATCTGGCCGTAGAGGTTGTTGACCTTCTCGTTCAGCTCGGTGATGCGGGCGTCGTCGCGCTCACTCTTGCCGATCTCGTTGTTCAGGTCCATGCGGGCCAGGTTGAACTCGCCGATCAGGTTCTGCAGGTTCTCGTCGTTGTCGTTTGCCTTGCGGGCCTGGTCCAGTGCCAGGTAACGGGGGTCGGTCTGCAGGGCCACTGCAGCGCGCTTGAACAGATCAATGCAATCCATGGTAGTTGTTCTCCTTGTCGCTTTTTATTGTTTCAGGGGCACACGGCCCCGGAATCGCGTTTTCTCTCAGTCAGCCAGCTCACCCAGCAGCACGGTAGCACGGGCACCGGTCAGCCGGACCATCGCATACTGGCCCAGCAGTGCCGGGTCGGCGGTGAACTCCACCGTCAGGTTGTTGTCGAGCCGGCCGGAGAGGGTGCCCTCGCTGCGGCCGTAGCCTTCCACCAGCACCTGCACGGTCTGGCCCACCTGGCCTTTGACCAGCGCCATGGCGATCTCGTCCTGCACCTTGAGCAGGCGGCTCATGCGGTCGGTCTTTTCCTTGCGGGGGGTGGGGTCCGGCAGTTCGGCAGCCTTGGTGCCGGTGCGCTTGGAGTAGATGAAGGTGAACAGCTGCATATAGCCTACCTTCTGCACCAATTCCAGCGTCTTGACAAAATCCTCTTCCGTCTCACCGGGGAAGCCGACGATGATGTCACTGGAGAAGGTGATGCCGGGCACGGTCTTGCGGGCGTACTCGATGAGCTCCAGATACTGCTCGATGGTGTAATGGCGGTTCATCTGCTGCAGCAGCCGGTCGGAGCCGCACTGCACCGGCAGATGCAGGTGCTTGCACAGTTTCGGCTGAGCGGCAATGGTATCGATCAGCTTGTGGCTGGCGTCCTTGGGGTGGCTGGTCATGAACCGGATGTGGTAGTCACCGGGCACGGTGCACAGCAGGTTGAGCAGGTCGGAAAAGTCGATCTGCTCTTCCAGGCCCTTGCCATAGCTGTTCACGTTCTGGCCCAGCAGGGTGATCTCCTTGTAACCGGCCTCCACCAGCCCACGGAACTCGGCCAGGATGTCGCCGGGCTTGCGGCTCTTTTCGCGGCCGCGGACGTAGGGCACGATGCAGTAGGTGCAGAAATTATCGCAGCCGTACATGATGGGCAGCCAGGCGCGGAACTCGCTCTCGCGCCGGATGGGGATGTTCTCCACGATCACCGGGCGCTGGGCGGGGTCCAGCAGCACACGCTTGTGCTTCTGCAGCTTCTGGGCGATGAGCTGCGGCAGGGTGTCGATGCCGTCCACGCCGAACACGAGGTCCACATAGGGGTAGCTCTGGCGCAGCTTTTCCACCACATGCTTCTGGTTGGCCATGCATCCGCACAGGCCGATGATCAGGCCGGGCTTTTTCTCCTTGAGGCCCTTGAGGGCGCCCACATTGCCGAACACCCGCTGCTCGGCGTGCTCACGCACGGCGCAGGTGTTGAAGAGGATCAGGTCGGCGTCCTCCGGCTTGTCGCACAGACCGTAGCCAATATCCACCAGCACACCCTTGATGCGCTCGCCGTCGTTGACGTTCTGCTGGCAGCCGTAGCTGTGCACAAAGGCCAGCGGCGGGGTGTCGTAAGCCTGCTTTACCAGATCGGCGGCGATGTTATTATGCTCAAAACTAATGTATTCCAATCAAACCATCCTTCTCCGCCGGGAAAACCCCGCACGGTGAACACTCTTTTTTCCGTTTTTATGAATAGCTCTCCTTAGTATACACTCTTTGGCCGCTGTGGGCAAGGGGGCCGGGCAAAGTTTACGCCTCGGAGGCCGCTTTTTGTGCTGCACAGCAGCTTTCGCACACGCCGATGAACACCACAGCGCAGTCCTGCACCCGGCCTTTCTGGCCGCGTACCAGCTTCGTCACCTGCTTTTCGTCCACCTCGGCGTCGGTCACGCCGCCGCACACCGTGCAGTACAGGTGGCTGTGCCAGGCCAGCGTATGGTCGAACCGGTCGGCCTGGCCGGGGATGGACACCCGGCGCACGCGGCCTGCCTCCACCAGACTGTTCAGGTTGCGGTACACGGTGCCAAGGCTCAGGCCCGGGCATTCCTTTGCAGCGGTGTCGTAAATCTCTTCGGCAGTGGGGTGGTCGCAGAGGTTTTCCACCGTCTGCATGACCAGCTCACGCTGTTTGGAATAGCGCATATCGTTCTCCTTTTCTTGTTTTTGGGTTCAGACGTTTTCCTCGCCTTTGATCTTTGTCCAGTAGGCGCGGGCCGCCTGTTCGGTACGGTTGTCGCCGTAGGTGTAGTATTTCACGTCCTTGAGGGCATCCGGCAGATACTGTTGTTTGACCCAATGGTGGTCGTAGTCGTGAGCGTACTTGTAGTTCTGCCCTTTTACCAGAGCATCCTCGCCGTCAAAGTGCTTGTTCTGCAGCTGACGCGGGATGGGCCCGGTGCGCCCGGCCTGCACATCCGCGATGGCTGCATTGATGGCGTCATGGGCGCTGTTGGATTTGGGGCTGGTGGCCACCAGGATCACCGCGTCGGCCAGCGGCAGGCGTGCTTCCGGCAGACCCACCATGTTGGCCGCGTCCACCGCCGCCTTGACGATGGGGATGATCTGCGGGTAGGCAAGGCCCACGTCCTCGCAGGCGCACACCATCAGACGGCGGCAGGCCGAGGGCAGGTCGCCGGCTTCCAGCAGACGGGCCAGATAGTGCAATGCCGCGTCCGGGTCAGAGCCGCGCATGGACTTCTGGTAGGCCGACACGATGTCGTAGTGATCATCACCCTCCCGGTCGTACCGCATGGCTGTGCGGCGGGTGACCTGCCGGATCATATCCAGCGTGATGTGCCGGACACCCTCTTCCACCGGGGCCGCCGTGACCGCAAAATCCAGGCAGCCCAGTGCCTTGCGCAAATCGCCGCCCGCACTCTCGGCAAGATAGGCACAGGCGTCCTCGTCCATGCGCACCGGGGTGTTCTCCCCTTCCGACAGCTTTTTGAGGGCATTGTGCAGGCCCTGCTCCACGTCGGCGGCGGACAGGGATTTGAACTCGAACACCGTGCACCGGGACAGCAGTGCATTATAGATGTAGAAATACGGGTTCTCGGTGGTGGATGCAATGAGGGTGACCGAGCCGTCCTCGATGCACTCCAGCAGGCTCTGCTGCTGCTTTTTGTTCAGGTACTGGATCTCGTCCAGATACAGCAGGATGCCGCCCGCCCCCGCCAGCGTGCCAATGTCCTTGAGCACCGCCTTGATGTCGCCGGTGCCGCAGGAAGTGCCGTTGAGCTTGTGCAGAGTCATGCCGCTGTTCTCTGCGATGATGCGGGCCACCGTGGTCTTGCCAGTGCCGGACGGGCCGTAGAAGATCATGTTGGGGATGCGGCCGCTCTCGATGGTGCGGCGAAACACCCTGCCCGGGGCCAGCAGATGCTGCTGCCCGCACACATCTGCCAGCGTTTTGGGCCGCAGGCGCTGCGCCAGTGGTTCGTTCATTGTGTCTCCCTCCCATGCCGGGGAATACCCCAGTGTTTTTCTATAGTATAGCGCATTTCTGCGCGGAGGACAAGAGATTTTCTGAAAATGATTCTCAGATAATTCCAGGCAGGCGTTTACAAATCGGTCGAAACATGCTATGATAAGGAAAACATTTTTTGCCGAAAGGAGGCGACGGTATGCCCGCCCGTAAAAAGGAGCCGGAAGATCTCACTGCCAAAAAGGAACTGGCGCTGGAGGTGATCGACCGGCTCAAAAAAGAATATCCGGATGCCGGCTGCACACTGGACTACGATCACGCATGGCAGCTGCTGGTCAGCGTGCGGCTGGCGGCCCAGTGCACGGACGCCCGGGTGAATATCGTAGTGGAGGACCTGTTTGCCCGCTACCCCAGCGTGGCCGCACTGGCCGCTGCCGAGCCGGAGGACATCGAGGCCATCGTCAAGCCCTGCGGACTGGGGCACTCCAAGGCGCGGGATATCTCGGCCTGCATGCGCATGCTGCGGGACAAGTACAACTGCCAGGTGCCTACTACCTTTGAGGAGCTGCTGGCGCTGCCCGGCGTGGGCCGCAAGAGCGCCAACCTGATCATGGGCGACGTGTTCGGCAAACCGGCCATTGTCACCGACACCCACTGCATCCGTCTGTGCAACAAGATCGGCCTTGTGGACGGCATCAAGGAGCCGCAGAAGGTGGAAATGGCCCTGTGGAAGATCATTCCGCCGGAAGAGGGCAGCGACCTGTGCCACCGCTTTGTGATGCACGGCCGCGCTGTGTGCAATGCCCGCAAGCCGGAATGCGAAAAATGCTGTCTGAATGATATCTGCCGCTACGCCCGGGAACAGTCCGGCGCAGACACGGCGCAATAAGGAGGTAATTTTTATGATCACATTGACGATTCTGCTGATCATCACCCTGCTCTGCATTCTGGCGGGCTGTCTGATGGGCCTGTTCTCACTGGTGGGCGTGATCGCTTCTCTGGTCGCAGGTGTGCTGGTGGGTGCACTGGCAGGCTATGTGGCCGGCCGCTTCATGGGCACGGAGACTTCGCTCGGCCGCAACATCCTCATGGGCATCCTGGGCAGCTTTGTGGGCGAATTCGTGTTCGGCCTGTTCGGCATTTATGCCACCGGCAGCATCACGTCCTTTATCATTTCAGTCATCGGCGCCTGCATCTGCATCTGGATCGGGCAGAAGCTGTTCCATTGAGCGCTGATAAAAAACGCCTGACACTTGTTTTGGACGCAGTGTTGTTCTATCGTTATATTGAAGATACTCTTTGTGCAGCCGTATAGCTGCACAAGGAGTATCTTTTTTATTATATGGATTTCAAGAAACTGGGGCATATTCCATGCCATGTTTTATCCTGTGACGTTCACCGGTTGAAAATCCATCCTTGACAGACATGCTGAAATATGGTAAAATATTGTCCGTTGCAGAATATGTGCAATGTGCTACTGTGGCTCAGCTGGTAGAGCAGCTCACTCGTAATGAGCAGGTCGCCTGTTCGAATCAGGTCAGTAGCTCCAACATGAAAGACCCGGAAAAGTGGCTTGTGGCCTAGCTTTTCCGGGTCTTTTTGCATCGTTTTTATAAGGCACTTCTGCGCGGAAAAGTGCGCTTATTTCTCCATTTTTCCTGCTGGAACAGACCTTTGTTCAGCTCACAGGCCGCCATGCAGCACACGGCAAAGGCCAGCAGCGCACAGTCCGGCGGCACCCGCTGCATGGGGATCACCCGTTCGCACAGGTTGCCAAAGGTCTCCACGGCCTGTTCCGGCCATGTCAGGCAGAACAATGCCAGCGACAGCGGCAGGTGCAGAAACCGACCTGCCAGCAGCGGACGGAAGGACACTTCTCTGGGGCAGAGGGTGCGCACCTGCAGCAGCACCGATGCCCCCTGTACGCTGAGGGCGGCGCAGCACAGACTGCTGGCCCACAGGCCGGTGCGGGCCGCATAATCGCAACCGGAGCACACCTCCAGCAGCATGGCCGGAAAGGTTGCCCACGCGGCGGGCAGAAACTGCCCGCACCCGGCTGCCAGCATCCGAAAATACAACACGAATCCGCACAATTTCAGGTACTGCACAGCCGCCTGAGCGATCACTTCGTCCAACCGGGGCGGCGCAGTCTGGGTGGACTGCGCAGAGCGTACCGGGGCAGCCGGTGCCGGGTGCAGACGGTTCAGCAGAGCGGCGGTGAGATACCCAGCCAGCACCTGTGCAGCAAACAGGCGGATGCCCAGCACCCGGCTGCCCAGCAGCTGCTCCCCTGCCGTGAGGATCACGAAGGACGGCCCGGAGCAGATGCAGGCCGGGAGAAGGGCCGACGCCTCCTGCGGGGTCAGCTCCCGGCTGCGCACGGCTTCGGCCACCGCAGCCGCTGCCGGGGCAAACCCACCCAGGAACCCGATGAGCAGCACCCCACCGGCCGCCGGGCTGCGCACCCCGATGAGCCGTGCCACCGGACGGAACACAAACCCCAGTACCTGCCCTGCCCCACAGCGCATGAGCAGAGCGGAAACGATGAGAAACGGGAACAGTGACACCAGCAGCGGCCCACCGCACAGGGCAAGCCCCTGCTGCAGCGCACGGGCGCAGCACTGCGGCGCTGCAAACACCAGTCCTGCCGTGCCAATTGCCGCCCCCAACAGCACGACCCGCTGAAACCGGAACGTCTGATACATAACTTTCCCCTCCCGCTCCATATATATGGAACAGCGGCCCGCATTTATGGCACTTTGGGCCAAAATATCAGAGCGGAACGGGAGGGAGCCGAATGAGTCCTGCGCACCGCGCGCCTTTTTCGCTGCGGCGCTGGCTGGCCCTTTTGTTCCGGCAGCCGCCGCAGGGGATGTACCGTCGTCCCTGCCTGTACCAGGGCGGCGACCGGATGGAGATCGAGCATTTTGAAGCCATCCTCGCCTACGATGAGACCCGCCTGCGGCTCCAACTGCCGCGCGGGCAGCTGACCATTTACGGAGAGCGGTTACAAATCGAAACGCTCACCGCCCGGCGCATCACGCTGCGGGGCTACTTCGTCCGCACAGACTACACCACGGAGCACACCGCCACAGGGCAGCGCCCTACCGGGCATCTGCCGGACAGGAGGCCGTCATGGAACCCGTTCGTCTCTGGGCCGCGGTAGAATTCACCGCGCAAAACGGCAGCACCGACGCCCTGCTGGGCCATGCCGCACAGGCAGGGCTGCACCTGACCCGCATTGTACCGCTGCCCGGCGGATTCCGGGCGCGCTGTGCCGCCTGGCATTACCGCCCGTTGGCCGCTCTGGCCCGGCAGGGGCATGTGCGTCTGCGGGTGGAAAAGCGTCTGGGGCTGTTTTTTCGGCTGCGTCCGCTGCTGCGCCGCACCGGGCTGTGGGCCGGGCTGGCGCTGTTTATTCCGCTGCTGCTGTGGAGCCAGCAGTTCGTCTGGGCCGTGGACACCGGCACCCTCACCCGCGGACAGGCCGCCCGGGCCTTTGCCGTACTGCGGCAGGCAGACCTCGCCCCGGGGGCTGCCGCCACCGAAGCCAAGCGCACCGCCGGGGAGTATGCCCTGCTGGAAAGCGGCGAGTTTTCCTGGGCCAGTCTCAATTTTGCCAAAGGGCGGCTGGAAGTCCGCGCCGCCGCTGCAGTGCCCAAGCCCGCCATTGCGGCCGGAACCCTGCACGGCCTGCGCGCCCGGTGCGCCGGTGTGGTCACCAAGACCAACCTGACCAGCGGCACGATGCTGGTGGTGCCCGGGCAGGCCGTGGAGGCTGGACAGGGGCTGATCGGCACGGCGCGGCAGGAGCGGGACGGCACCCTGATCTTTGCCCCGGCAGCAGGCACCGTGCGGGCACAACTGGAGTGGAGTGACGCTCAGTCCGTTCCGCTGGAAGAGACCGTTTTACAGCCGACCGGGCGCTGCACCGTGCGGTACCGGCTGAGCGCTGCCGGGCAGAACTGGACCCTGCCCAGTGTTCAGCCGCCGGAACAGGCACTGGAGCGCACCCGGCACCTCCAACCGGAGCTACTGGGGCTGCCGCTTCCCTGCTCCGTGGAGGAAACCACCTTCTACGAGCAGCAGCCGCAGCTTCTGCGCCGCACCGAAGCCCAGGCGCTGGCACTGGCGCGGCTGCACAGCCTGCAGGCGCTGTACACAGCATTCCCGGATGCCGTGTTGATTGCCCGGAAGGAGGACACCTCCTGTACGGACACCACGCTGGAATACACCGCCGTCTACACGCTGGAAGCCGACATCTGCACGCAAAACGACCCCGGCAGCTGAGCTGTTCCGCTCGCCCGCCGGGGCCGTTGCTTTATCCAATCAAGCGTTGGTGTTCTGTACCGCTTCTTCTGCGGCACGCTGGGCGGCCTGTGCGTCGTATTCGGCGATCAGGTCGTTCAGGTCGTACTGATACCGGCTGTGGCAGAAGTGGCACACCACTTCGCAGTGCGGGTCCTCGTCCCGCATCTTCACCAGTTCCCGGCGGCCCAGGCTCAGCAGCATACCCTTGGTGCGTTCCTCGCTGCAGTCGCACTGGTAGCCCACCGTGCGCTCATCCAGCACCTGCGGGGCAAAACCGGCCATAGCCAGCTCCATCATGTCCTTGGGGTTCTTGCCGGCGCGCAGCATCTCGGTGACCGAGGGCATGGCCGCGATATTCTTTTCCAGTGTGTCGATCTCGGCATCCGTTGCGCCGGGCAGCAGTTGCAGCAGGTAGCCGCCCGCGCACAGGATGGACAAGTCCTTGTCCACCAGCACGCCCAGCGCGCACACGGTGGGGATCTGCTCACTGGTAGCATAGTAACGGGTCAAGTCCTCGGCGATCTCGCCGGACACCAGCGGCACCTGGCCGACGGTGGGCTCCTTCTGCAGCCGGTTGTCCCGGATGACCGTGAGCACACCGCTGCGGCCCACTGCACCGCCCACGTCCAGATGGCCGTCGGCCTTCGGAGGCAGCTCCACCAGCGGGTTGTCGATGCAGCCTTTGACGTTGCCCGTGCCGTCGGTGCAGGCAATGAGCACACCGGCCGGGCCGCCGCCCTGCACCCGCAGAGTGACCTTGTCGCCGTCATCCTTGAGCATGGAGCCCATGAGCGATGCACCCGTGAGCAGGCGGCCCAATGCCGCGCTGCAGGTGGCACTGGTGGTGTGCAGCTGCTCGGCGCGGCGCACAAGTTCGGTGGAATCCACACCGCAGAACACGACGCCGCCGTTTTCCGACAGGCCGCGGATCAGGTTTGCCATAACGTTATCCCTCCAATTGTGTATACTGCTTGACTGCGCAGAAGAAATAGCGCTGGCTGTCCCCGGTCAGGGGGCCGAAGGTCTCGCCGTCGAAGACGCTTTCCAGCGCAAAGCCGTGCTTTTCCAGCGTGGCACGGATGGTGTCAAGGTCGTAGGTGTACTCGCAGAATTCCTCGTGGAAGTGCTCACCCGTCTCGTGGTAGTCGATGTCCACGGTGATCTCCACCTTCCGGTCGGCAGCGTTGTAGTGGTTGCGCCACACACAGGAAGCGTCCTCTTCCTCAAAGGTGAATTCGTTTTCGCCCAGCACGTTCTGGTGCTTGTAGGGGGTATTCATGTCAAACAGGAACACGCCGCCCTTTTCCATAAAGAACCCGGCATTCGCAATGGCCGTGTCCAGATCCGGGATGTGGTTGAAGGTGTCAAAGGTTGACACCGCCGCCCGGATGGTGCCGTAGAGGTCCAGCTTGAGCAGGTCCTGCCGGAGCAGCAGCAGCCGGCCGGAAAGGCCCAGCTGCTCCGCCTTGTCCCGTACCACGCAGAGCATCTCTTCCGACTGGTCGATGCCGATCATATCGTAGCCTGCCTGGGTCAGCATCAGGGTCAGTTCCCCGGTACCGCAGCCCAGGTCTGCCACGATGCCATCCCGGATGCCGTGGGCCTCCAGCTGGCTGTGGATGTGGCTGTAAAGGGCGTCGTAGTCGGCTTCACCGTTGAATTCATCGTAAAAATAGGCAAATTCGTTGTACGCCATGGTGTTACTCCGCTTCCTGGTCCTCGGCAGCCACAGCGGCGTTCAGCACCGCCTGCAGCTCCGGGATGCCGTAGCCGTTCTCGCCGCTGGTCAGCACCACCTTCTGGCAGCCATAGGGGCGGCAGAGGGTCTCGAACTCCTCCTGGGTCTTGGCCAGCTGGCTCTTTTTCAGCTTATCGGCCTTGGTCAGGGCCACCACATAGGGAATGCGGTGGTAGTGCAGATACCGCAGCATCTGCAGGTCGTCGGCACTGGGGGCGTGGCGGCAGTCCAGCAGCTGCACCAGCAGGGTGTGGTGCCGGGGGGCCTCAAAGTAGCTGTTGATCAGGTCATCCCAGCGTTCCCGGTCGGCGTTGCTGACCTTGGCGTAGCCGTAGCCCGGCAGGTCCACAAAATAGCAGTCATCCACCGCATAGAAGTTGATGGTGGCCGTCTTGCCCGGGGTGCTGGACACACGGGCCAGGTTTTTGCGGCTGCACAGCTTGTTGATCAGGCTGGATTTGCCCACGTTGGACCGCCCCGAAAAACTCAACTCCGGGCGGTCGCTCTCGGGCAGCTGGCTGGAAATGCCGTAGCTGGCAATAAAATCAGCTTTGTTGAAGATCATGGGGGATTCCTTTCTGTTTTGTCAGCAGACAGCCCCGGTCTGGGGCTTTTCGGCAGCAGGCGGCACGATGCTCTCGGCCGTCTTGGCCTTTTTGCGGCTGCGGCTGGCCGGAGCCTTGGCCTTTTTGGCGCTCGTCGGCTTGAGCAGCGCGGCGCTCAGCACCTGGGTCAGGTTCTGCATGGGCAGGAAGGTCAGATTCTTTTTGACCTCCTCGTCCACCTCGTACAGATCCGGCTCGTTGTCCTTGGGGATGAGCACCGTCTTCATGCCCTCGCGGTAGGCCGCCATGCTCTTTTCGCGCAGGCCGCCGATGGGCAGCACGTTGCCGTGCAGGGTGATCTCGCCGGTCATGG
>ENA-OVGC01002308-OVGC01002308.1-human-gut-metagenome-genome-assembly--contig:-NODE-2308-length-13030-cov-12.624894_pt1 | contig 13030 bp, 11 predicted proteins | sample MGYA00237768_ERZ505415 | MGnify/ENA primary metagenome ERZ505415 (study PRJEB26158, sample SAMN06016382) | human gut metagenome | biome: human gut; feature: ankylosing spondylitis patient; material...
TGTTTGTATTTTGAGTTTAATCAACAGAAAGATTATAATGCCGCAGTCACCTGAGTCTATGCTAATAGTCGGTGAACTGGCGCAAGAAAATCGTGGTAAGATAAATATCTGATCAACTTCTTTGTAATAATGAGCCCGGTATTGTGCCGGGCTTATTTTATTCATATATGTTGGTATGTAGCATCTCGGCAATGAAAATAAATAAATTTATTTTGCATTGCTCTCGATTTGGATAAAAACTTCTCGCTCGGAAATGTGAATAAATTCCCATTTCTCTCGCTTAATCAGTTTTTTGCACTACCTTTGCCGACATGAGAAACAAACTGATCTTACTATTCTTTGCCGTCAGCGTCTGTCTTGGCGCTACGGCACAAGACAAAAGATACCACGGCGACGGTATCGATGATGTGTTGCAATATACTCCGATGGCAGCTTCGTTTATCCTCAAGATGGCTGGCGTGCCGAGCCGCAGTTCGTGGGAACAGCGCATATATAAGTCTGGAGCCACTTTCCTTCTCTGTGCCGGCACGACATACGCTCTGAAGCATACTATCCACTCACGCCGTCCCGACGGCACAGACAACCGTTCTTTCCCTTCTGGTCACACGGCAGTGGCTTTCTGTGGCGCTACGGTGCTGCATAAGGAATATGGCAAGGTGAGTCCCTGGATCAGCGTTGCAGGATATGCAGTGGCTACGGCAACGGCAGTAGACCGCGTGCGTCGCAACCGCCATCATTGGGTAGACGTGGCGGCAGGAGCGGCAATCGGTTATCTGTCTGCCGAGGCTGGCTATTGGATAGTGGAGAAGATTGCCGGAAAGAAGAAAAAGAAGGTTGATGGCGTGGTGCCTTCTGACGACGAACAGAAGGTGCAGATCGGTGTGTCGCCCGATGGATTGGCTATGGTGATAAAGCTATAGCCGGAGGCGGACAATAGTAAACCCGAATCGGTCATCAGACAAAGCCCTAATGACCGATTGGGGTTAATACAGCAGCACCAGTCCTGCAAAAGCTGCATATACTATCATCTTTATCGGGTTTATCTTCATGAAGTATGTGCCAATGAAAGTGGCGATGAACAGGAAGCAGCTGATTCCGAACTGCCATGGGTTGATGTCGGGAGTGCTGAAGTTCTCTTTCGACAGCAGCAGCAATGTGGCAGCGCCGAGCAGTCCCACCACGGCAGGACGCAGTCCGCTGAGCACGCTCTGCACGGGAGTGGTGCTCATATATTTCAGAAACATCTTCGCTATCAGTATCATCAGTATCAGCGACGGCAATACCAGAGCCGTCGTTGCCGTTACGCTTCCGAGCACCGACATTCCCTCGCCGTATCCGGCATTGTGAGCCGCCGTGTATCCGCAGTAGGTAGCCGAGTTTATTCCCACCGGTCCCGGTGTCATCTGGCTTATCGCCACGATGTCGGTAAACTCCGCTGTCGTGAGCCAGTGATGGTTGTGTACCACCTCCGTCTGTATCAGCGACAGCATACCGTAGCCGCCGCCAAATCCGAAGAGTCCTATCTGGAAGAACGTTATGAATAGTTTCAGGTATAGCATAATATTATTTTTATTCCGTGGGCTTGATATATTGTCCATAGACATATCCGCATATTCCAGCGAGCAGTATTATCAATATCGGTGATATTCCCATTAGGTATATCGCCAAGGCGCATCCGATCGGAATCCAGCAGTTGTTAAGCGTAACGTTAGCCGACTTCGCCAGCTTGAATGTAGGGGCGGCAATGAGAGCCACCACGGCAGGGCGTATTCCGCGGAACATCGCCTCCACCACCTTGTTGTGTTCAAACTGATGGAAGAACATCGCGATGAGCAGTATGATGATAAACGAGGGCAGTGCCGTGGCAAGACACGTCACGAGGGCGCCGGGCAGTTTCTTCAGCCTATAGCCGATAAACACGCTCATGTTTATGGCGAGCACTCCCGGACAGCTCTGCGCTATGGCGATGATGTCGATGAAGTCTTCCCTCTTTATCCATTTGTAGTTGTCCACCACTTCCTTCTCTATTATCGGAATCATGGCATATCCGCCACCGAGGGTGAACAGTCCTATCTTGAAGAAAGTCTTGAAAAAGGTCAGATACAGGTTCATATCTTGTATTATTAAAAGAACCCTCCCCTCAGTGTGTTAGCCTTCGAGGGGAGGGTTGTCGTTTCCTTATGTCAGTAGAACCGTAGTGCGGTCATTCCGCGCGCTGCGGTTCCGTCCGTAAGATTCGTTTCCTCTTACTTCGTCTTGTTCTCAATCCACTTGCGTGCGTTCACGAATGCCTCGATCCATGGCGTCACGTCGTCGTTGCGGCGGTCGGCAGGATACCAGGCGTTCTGCCATGGGAAGATTGCACGCTCCAAGTGAGGCATCATAGCCAGATGGCGGCCGTCTTTAGAGCAGATACCAGCCACGTTGTAGTCCGAACCGTTAGGGTTGCCAGGATATCCGGCGTAGCTGTACTTGGCAATCACATTGTATTCCGACTCAGCCTCAGGCAGCGAGAACTTGCCCTCGCCGTGGGCCACCCAGATACCCAGCTTGTTGCCGCTCAGAGTATTGAACATCACGCTGTTGTTCTCCGGTATGGTGAGACAGAGGAAGTTGCTCTCGAACTTGTGCGACTTGTTGTGGAGCATGCGTGCGCGCTGCTTGTGCTCAGGGTTGATGAGGTTGAGTTCCACCATCAGCTGGCATCCGTTGCAGATACCGAGCGACAGGGTGTCCTCACGGGCATAGAACTTGTCTAGTGCCTCCTTAGCCTTAGGGTTGAAGAGGAATGCACCTGCCCATCCCTTGGCAGAACCGAGCACGTCGGAGTTAGAGAATCCACCGCAGAACACAATCATGTTGACATCCTCCAGAGTCTCGCGGCCGCTCACGAGGTCGGTCATCATCACGTCCTTCACGTCGAATCCGGCGAGATACAGAGAGTAAGCCATTTCGCGCTCACCGTTTGTGCCCTTCTCGCGGATGATGGCAGCCTTCACGCCAGACGCCGTGCGGCGGTCGGCAGAGATGCCATACTGCTCGAGCTTGCCGGTGAAGTCTTTGTTGAACTTCATCTCCAGCTTCTCCTCCTTATAGTTGTTGTAGCGCTCTGCAGCACATCCGTTCATGCTCTGGTCGCGGTCGAGCAGATAAGAAGTCTTATACCATACGTCGCGCAGCTTGTCGATGTCGAACTCATGCTTGTAGTCGCCAGCCTTCACCGTGATGGTGCGCTCCTTTGGAGTAGGGTATCCGATCTTGGCGAAGCTTACGCCTGCCTCGTCCATGAATTCCTTGAACTCCTGCTTGTGGTCGTCAGAAATCTGTACCACCACTCCCGGGTTCTCAGCCATAAGCATCTTCACCACGTCGTCGCCTGCTATGTCGTGCAGGTTGATGTGCATACCGCCCTTGGCGTTGGCGAAACACATCTCAAGCAGTGTGGTGATGAGACCACCGGCGCTGATGTCGTGGCCTGCCATTATCCAGCCCCTCTTTATCATCTCCTGCACGGCGTTGAATGCATCGGCGAAATACTCCGGGTTCTTCACCGTAGGCACGTCGTCGCCCACCTTGCCGAGGCTCTGTGCGAAAGCACTTCCGCCGAGCATCAGTTCGTCGAACGAGAAGTCGATATGATAGATAGAAGAATTCTTGTCGTTCACTACCACCGGTGATACCACCTTGCGCACGTCGCTCACTTCGCCGCCGCTCGTCACGATGACAGTTCCCGGAGAGATGATCTTCTCGCCGTTAGGATACTGCTGAGAGAGCGACAGAGAGTCCTTTCCTGTAGGCACGTTGATGTGGAGAGCGCAGCAGAAGTCGCTGAGCGCCTTCACGGCAGCATAGAGACGGGCGTCCTCGCCCTTCTGTGAGCGGCAGGGCCACATCCAGTTTGCCGACAGGCTGAGGCTGTCCATGCCGTCGGCGAGCGGAGCCCACACAATGTTGGTCAGTGATTCAGCCACCGACAATACCGAACCTGCCTCCGGGTTGGCGAGTCCAGCCTGCGGAGCGTGTCCGAGAGCTGTTGCGATACCCTTGTGGCCGCGGTAGTCGAGAGCCACTACACCACAGTCGGAGAGTGGCAACTGTATCTCGCCCTGACACTGCTGACGGGCAATCTTGCCGGTTACGGAGCGGTCTACCTTGTTGGTCAACCAGTCCTTACATGCCACCGACTCCAGCTGGAGCACACGCTCCACGTATTCGTCGATAGACTTCAGAGAGTATGTAGCGTCCTGATAGTGGTGTTCCACTGTCACGTCGTTCATGTATGTCACAGGAGAGTGTCCGAACATCTGAGCCACATCCAGGTCGAATGGCTTCACACCGTCGCCCTGCACGAATGAGAAGTGTGCGTCGCCGGTAGTCTCGCCGACAACATACAGCGGAGCACGCTCGCGCTCGGCAATCTTGCGCACGTGTTCGATGTGCTTCTCGTCGATGAGCAGTCCCATGCGCTCCTGGCTCTCGTTGGCTATTATCTCCTTTGCCGACAGCGTCTTGTCGCCGATAGGCAGTTTGGTCATGTCGATGCGTCCACCACATTCCTCAACCAGCTCCGACAGACAGTTCAGATGGCCTGCCGATCCGTGGTCGTGGATGCTGACAACAGGGTTGGTGTCCTCTTCGCAGAGCGCGCGCACGAGGTTGTAGGCTCTCTTCTGCATCTCCGGGTTGGCACGCTGCACGGCGTTCAGCTCGATGCCGTTGCTGTAGCGGCCGGTGTCTACTGATGATACCGAACCTCCACCGAGACCGATGCGATAGTTGTCGCCACCCACAACGACAACCTTGTTGCCCTTCTGTGGTTCCTTCTTCAGACAGTCGCGCTTGGTGCCGTAGCCCACACCGCCGGCGAGCATGATCACCTTGTCGTAGGCATATTTCGTTTCTGCCTCGTCGGTAGTGGTAGGCTCCTGATGCTCGAATGTGAGCACCGAACCGCAGATGAGCGGCTGACCGAACTTGTTTCCGAAGTCGGAAGCGCCGTTTGATGCCTTGATGAGAATCTGTTCTGGCGACTGATACAGCCAGTTTCTCACCGGCATTATGTCTTCCCAGTCGCGCTCGCCGGTGTATTCCTTGGCGGCGTCTTCGCCACGTGCCACCTTGCTCGCCTTGAGGCTCAGCTCGTCTTCCTTCAGACGAGGATAGGCTGTCATGTAAACGGCTGTTCCGGCGATAGGCCATGAGCCTACACCGCCGCCCATACGGTCGCGGATCTCACCGCCCGTACCCGTAGCGGCACCGTTGAAAGGCTCCACTGTCGTAGGGAAGTTGTGTGTCTCCGCCTTCAGCGAGATAACGCTCTCCACATCTTTCACCTGGAAGTAGTCAGACGTAGACTGGTCTGCCGGTGCGAACTGCTCCACAACCGGTCCCTGCGAGAACGCCACGTTGTCCTTGTATGCCGAGAGAATCTTGTTGGGGTTCTCCTTTGTCGTCTTCTTGATCATGGCGAAGAGCGAGCTTTCCATCTCCTTGCCGTCGATGATGAACACACCGCCGAAAATCTTGTGGCGGCAGTGCTCCGAGTTGATCTGTGCGAAGCCGAACACCTCAGAGTCGGTCAGCGGTCTGCCCAGCTGCTTCTCGATTTTGTGCAGGTATTCTATTTCCTCTGGCGAGAGGGCAAGACCTTCCTGCTCGTTATACTCCTCGAGGTTGTCGATGCACTTGATAGGCTCCGGCTCGTGATTTACGGTGAACACGTCCTGTCCGATGCCGTCGTACATGCGCTGCAGCATCGGGTCGTGGTCAGCGTCGGCCGAGCTCACGGGGAAATACTCCTCAATACGCGAAATGCCGTGGAGATTCATGTTCTGTGTTATCTCAACGGCATTCGTACTCCAAGGAGTAATCATTTCACGGCGTGGTCCCACGAAGAAACCCTCGAGGCTGTCTGCCTTTTCGAGCACGGCGTCTCCGAAGAGCCAACAAAGTTCGTTAATCTCATTGCTGTCGAGCTGATGGTCAACCTGTGTTGCTATCACGCTCTTTGAAGGAGTTCTGAAAAAAAGAATCATAACGTTTATAGATATCTTTTAATATGTTTGTTTGTCTTACTAACAAATGTTATGCGTGCAAAGGTAAAAAAAATATTGCAGACTGAAACATTTGGCGGCAAGAAAATGTGCTTTATTCCTCCATATACATTTTCCTGATAATACATTATCAGCCATAAACATTATCAAAATCAATGCCCTTCAATCCAAAATCCTTCATCTTCCGTTCTGTTTCAAGACCTACAACTATCATCGGATGCTTGTTTTCATATTTTCCATAGAAGTTGTCCGTTCGCATGATAAAATCATTTGTTTCCAACTTGAAACCCGTTGGCGGAATCAATTTAGTGCACACTTAATTCTAATGACCGATTCTGGTTAAAATTGGGCACGCTGCTTGCCCAACTGGGGTAAGCTGCTTTCTCATCATGGGCACGCTGCTTGCCCCGGATGGGCAGATTTGGTTTCCGATACCTGCCCGATACATTCCCATTTACGGAGTTCAGCCAACGCATGCAATTCCATCCATCTGACAATTCCTCTTATCAGTAAACCATCCAGACAATTGCCTGACAATCGCCAGACGGTTAACTATCTGTTTGTCAGAATATTACAACAAAAAACCAGACAATCTGACAGTTTTCAGAAATTCTCGCTTTTGCTGAGATTCAGCGATATGGGCAACTATTACTCATAAAAAAACATTGGGACTCAAGTATCTTCATCCTGTCTTGGGGAAACAGGTAAAAGTATGATGTTCAGACTTTGTTCTTTTCATACTTTACACAAAACGCCGTCATCAGCACAGCCGCACCAAGTGCCATCGGAGCTCCCACAATCGCCGCATACCTGTCGTCGAGACCTGCCGCTATAGGCAGTCCGCCAAGGAAAGCCCCCACGGCGTTTCCCATATTGAACGCCATCTGTATGCAGGCGCCGCCGAGCATCTCGCCGCCGGGAGCGTGTTTGAGGATGAGATACTGCTGCGGACTGCTCATGGCGAACATGCTGAGCACCGAGAACACGGTGAACGCTGCTGCCACCCAGCCGTTGTGGGCGAAGATGAATACCGACATCAGTGATGTGGCGGCAAACAGCATCATCGCCGTGGCCACCCTGCCCGGAGTGTAGCGGTCGCTGAGCTTTCCGCTGACGAGATTGCCCACCACCATGCCGAAACCGGCGAGAATCATTATCGCCGACATATATTCGTATGGTATGCCGCCGTCGCTGGTCAGTATCGGGGTGACGTAGCTGTAGAAGCAGAACACGCCGCCGTTGCCGAGCATCGTGGCACCGAGAATGAGCCACGGCGCACCGGTCTTCAGAAAGCGGAACTGTCCCTTGTATCCGTTGCTGGGTGTCACCTCCAGCTGAGGCACCCATTTCCATATATAATATATCACGAGCAGCGAGTAGAAAGATATGATTATAAACGGCATGCGCCATGAGATGTGGGCGCTGAGCGCCGTTTCGAGCGGCACTCCCAGCAGGTTTGCCACCGTCATGCCGGCAATCATCGTAGACACGGCACCCGTCTTGTGACCCTCGTCGGCAAGGCGCACGGCAACGATAGACGCCACTCCGAAGTATGCTCCATGGGGGAGTCCGGAGATGAAACGCGCCACGAGCAGCATCTCATAGCTCTGTGCCACCGATGATATCAGCGCTCCGATGAATATCAGGCATACCAGAAACAGCAGTATGCTCTTGGGCCGGAACTGTTTCGCCACGGCAAGCAGCGGTGCGCCGCAGGTCACTCCCAGGGCGTATGCCGACACCAGATGTCCGGCCTGCGGAATGGTTATGCCCAGTGCATTGGCAACGTCGGCCAGGATGCCCATCATCACAAACTCCGTCATTCCCAGTGCCAGCGTTCCGAAGGCAAGGGCAATCAAACTCTTTTTCATTGTCTTTTGTTGTTGTTATCCGATTTTGCATTCCGCCCCGGCAGTAGTTTGTTGTCGTTTTCAGGGCGCTGTCTTCTTACCGGCTGCAAAATTACGACAAAACTATCAAAAACGAGGCACCAGGCGGAAGAATGTTTTCCCGTGTCGCCCATTATCCTCAAAGACACGTGAAGGTACCGGCTATATAGTATGGCGTGGCAATCGGCAATTTCCCCCACCCCCCCCCACCTATATATAATAATCCCAAATCGGTCATTAGGCCGTTCAATGCAATATATTATAACTGCTTGCAGTCTTTTGTCTTTTATATTGTAGTTCAATCCTCGGAAAAGACATAAAATTATTGAATAGTTTTCAACTTGTTGAGAAAATAGCATAAAAATAAGGCTGTTTTTGAAAGTTTGTTGATAATAAATAGTAATTTTGCGGTATAAATTAAATATTATGACACATAAAGAGTTGAATCGTCTAAAACTGTTGCTTGTTGAGAAAAAGAAAACAGGCTTATGGCTGGCTGAGCAACTTGGAAAAGATAAAACAACCATCTCAAAGTGGTGCACTAATTCAAGCCAGCCAGACGTTGAGTGTTTGATTAAAATATCAAAGTTGCTCAATGTCGAACTTTCGGATATATTAATAGTTGATAATGAAGAAATATAATGGAACAAAATATAATCCAAACTGACATCCATCGAGCGGTAGAAGCTATAAAAGTAGCTATTCTGCAAACGAGGCGTAAGGTGATGATTCAAGCCAACAAGGATTCTTTGGCCTTGAATTATTCCATCGGTGGATATATATCATGTCGTAAACAAACCTCACATTGGGGTGATAAAGTTCTTGATACGATTTCTTCACAGCTACAACAGGAATTGCCGGGACTTAGGGGCTTTACAAAAAGCAACCTAAAGAAAATGTGTGTGTTTTATGAAGGATGGAAAGAGTTTTTTGGAATAATATTCTTTAAAGGGAATAATAGTGTAACATCAAATAAAATCTCACCTGTTTCGGCAGACAATGATGAAATAACAATTGGTCAGTTAATAACTGACCAATTTGATAAAGCAACACTGGAAGCTTTCCTTACAGTGCAGTTTACCCATCATTATGAGATACTTAGACGATCAGAGTCAATTAATGAACGTCTTTTTTATATAAGGCGTGTTGCAAGTGAGTTTTGGAGTGTTGACAAACTTAAATATAATATACGTGAGCAACTGTATTTGAAGGAAGGCACAATGCCCAATAATTTTGCTGTAACTTTGCATGATGGCGAACAGAAACAAAAGGCAATGAGGGCGTTTCGCAAGAACTACAAACTTGATTTCATAGAGATTGATGATGTAGATGAATGGGATGAGCACAAAGTGGAAACCAAGATCGTTGAAAATATAAAGCGGTTTATCATGGCTCTTGGTGCCGACTTTTCTTATATGGGCAACCAGTACAGATTAATCGTTGATGACAAGGAATATTTCATAGACCTTCTTTTCTTCAACCGTAGATTAAGATGTTTGGTAGCGATAGAGTTGAAGTGGACAGAGTTTCTGCCTGAATATGTTGGAAAGATGAACTTCTACCTGTCTGCTCTTGACGACCTTGTACGCTTGCCCAATGAAAATCCGTCCATCGGAATTATTCTTTGTCGAGGACAAAAGCAACGGACGGTGGAGTATGCTCTGCGAGACACAAGAAAGCCCATGGGCGTTGCAACATATCGGGCTGCAAATGAGCTACCAGAAGAGTATGGAGAAGTCCTTGGAGGATTGGAAGGACTGAAAGAGTTAATGTAGAAATAAAAATTTTATGGCCAAAAAGATATATAGGTTTATAGATTTAAAACCACTCTTCTAAAAGAGCAAAATACAGGCAAGCCCTAATGATTGATTCGGGATAAGCCCTCCTTTTTTGGTTAATATACGATAACTTAATCGCTTTCAGGTTAAAATGTTTTAAGTGGAGTAAATAAAAAGCGGTTATGCACGTCTTTATTAATAAATTCGTGGCGCGATTCCCGTGTCATCCCCCGTTGAGGCCTTTAGAGGGATGGGAAAGCCACAAAACATTGATAACAAAAAAAGAAAGGAAAATAACTATGAACAAGAAAATTTTAGCTATGACATTTGCTGTTGGCTGTCTCGTGTTGGGTAGCTGTGCCAGCAAGAAAGACCTTGAGAACTGTCAGAACGAGAACAAGGAGCTGACAAAGAACTATCAGGATTCCAAGGAGCAGCTCGCTGCAAGCCGCGCTCGCGTGGCAAGCCTCGAAGACCAGCTCGCCCAGGCAAAGAAAGACTATGCCGCCCTGCAGGGTTCGCTCGACAAGAGCTTGGCAAATGCGGGACAGAACAATATCAGCATCGAGAAGCTCGTAGACCAGATCAACGAGTCTAACCAGTATATCCGTCACCTCGTTGAGGTGAAGAGCAAGAGCGACTCTCTCAACATGGTGCTGACAAACAACCTCACCCGTTCGCTGAGCAAGGAGGAGATGAAGGAGGTTGACGTGCAGGTGCTGAAGGGCGTCGTTTACATCTCGCTTGCCGACAACATGCTCTACAAGAGCGGTAGCTATGAAATCAACGACCGTGCTGCCGAGACTCTGAGCAAAATCGCCAAGATCATCAAGGACTACAAAGACTACGACGTGCTCATCGAGGGTAACACCGACAATGTGCCTGTGAACAGCAGCGCCGCTTCGATGAAGAACATCCGCAACAACTGGGACCTCTCTTGTCTGCGCGCCTCAAGCGTGGTTCAGGCTTTGCAGAACCAGTATGGTGTAGATCCTAAGCGTCTCACAGCCGGTGGACGTGGCGAGTATAACCCTATCACCAACAACAATTCTGATGTTGCAAAGCAGCGCAACCGCCGCACTCAGATCATCATCACTCCTAAACTCGACCAGTTTATGGATCTCATCGACAAGGCTCCGGAGGAGAAGTAAGGATTCTTATATCATTGAACATACCATAAAAAGCGTACCGGTCTGCAAAGGCTGGTACGCTTTTTATAGTTTGTAGGGCCAGATTGCAGTCTGGCGAGAACACTCTTCCTGTCTGTTTTCCTCACTCCTTTCTTGTAGATGCTTCCCTCTTTTCTGCTATAACCAGATTTCCGCCAATCATGAATATAATTCAGAGTTGTTGGATTATGCCGATAAAACCCTAAATCGGTCATTTAGGGCTTGCTCGGATTTTGTTTGTCAGAAGAGAGGATCTTGTTTGTCATCAGCTGCTTGTTCTGGAAGCGTCAGTTCCGGGATTATGGTGTCGGATTCTTTTGAGTTGTCGCGCAGGAAGAACATACAGTAGTATATCGGCATATATATGATGCCCTTGTCCGAGTGTACCTTCTGTTCATTGCTCAACACCACGCCACGGTTGATGTTGTAGTCTGGTGTGGCAAGGAATTTGTCCAGTGCGCTGTGTATGCGGTAGTCCTTTCCTGATTTCACTTCTATCGGCAATACGGTGAGGCGTTCGTAGTCGTCGATGAGGAAATCCACCTCTCCTTTCTGCTTGTTGTCATAATAGTGGAGCGAGAATCCGTGTGCATGCAATTCCTGAGCTACAGCCGACTCGTATACCGCTCCCAAGTTTACGCTGCGCTCATCTTTCAACACAGCCTTGATGTTTGTTCCGTAAAGCAGGTTGGTCAGCAGTCCTACATCGCTGAGGTACAGTTTCAGAAGATTCTTGCTTTCAGATTCGGCAAGTGGAAATTTCGGGTTGCTGATGGCATTCACCGGCAATGCAACTCCGGAATTCGTGAGATATTCAAACTCTTCAGCGTAGTCGCTGAACTGCTTGTGTGATTTGGTGTCTTCTATGTTCTTTACTATTATCCTCTTCTTCTTGTTCTCCATGTTCGAAGGCACCATATCGTAGATTTTCCGAATTACGAGCTTGCGTTCATTGTCATATTGTGAGGCGTCAATCCTATACAGCGCATGGATATCGCGCTGGATGGCTCTTACCTGGGCTATGTTGCGGTTTTCCTTGAATTTGTTTATTGCATCAGGCATTCCGCCAACAAGGAGATATATCCTGAACTGCTGCAGCAGGTAGTTGTGCATGGAGTCGTTGAGTGATTCATGTGATGAAAAACACTTGCGGATGCCTGCTATCGTTTCCTCACCGCATCCCATCGCCCATAAGAATTCTTCGAAGTCCAGCGGATACATCTGCTCTATGGATATGCTGCCAATTGGCACCGATGGGGTCTGCGATAGGGCAACGCCCAATAGCGAACCGCTTGCCACATATCTGTATTTCCCGTCTTCGTTCAGGAATTTCAGCAACGTCAACAGATGCGGATACGACTGTATCTCGTCAAGGAATACCAGCGTGTCATTCTCGTTACCGAGATTGTCGCCGGCAATTGCGCCAAGTTGCAGATAGAAATCCTCTTTGCTTCTTATCGTGGCAAAGATGCGTTCGCCCTCCTGGTCGGCTTTCAGGTTTATCTCTACAAAATGCTTGAACAGATTCTTTCCGATATGCCTTATCAGATAAGACTTGCCAATCTGTCTTGCACCATTAACAAGGAGTATTTTTCGCGTTTCCTTGGTAAGGAATTTTTCCAGTCGTTCCGTAAACTTCCTCTTTAACATGATATGTGGATTGAGTTTCTGCAAATGTACTAATAATAAGCGAATTACGCAAGCATTGGGGAATTATTCCATGAAAAACGGTGTCAAAAAAAGGAATTATTCCATAAAAACCGACCTCATATTGGGGAATTATTCCGTGTTTTTGATGCGCATTATGGGGAATTATTCCGTTTCCCCGCTGTCAGATGCTTGTCGTTTGCTATCCGTTAGGGTTGGATAGGAAGCGCCGTCTGAATGTTTGCCAGAGGCGGAGCCTTTCCTTGCGATTTGTCTTTTCTTGCAGTGTTTGCAGGTTTATTCTTAGCATTGATATTATGTCATTGGAATATACTCTCGACGGTCAGGCTGTGATGCTCAATGCGAAGAGTCTGAAGGGTCTGAAGAAGGGTGCTTACATCATCAATGACAGGAAGTTCATCCTCAAGTAAAAGAACAATTAAACCCAAAACGGTCATTAGGCCGTTTATTGTATTTTATATTTACTGCTTGCA
>ENA-OVGC01002323-OVGC01002323.1-human-gut-metagenome-genome-assembly--contig:-NODE-2323-length-12977-cov-12.119641_pt1 | contig 12977 bp, 8 predicted proteins | sample MGYA00237768_ERZ505415 | MGnify/ENA primary metagenome ERZ505415 (study PRJEB26158, sample SAMN06016382) | human gut metagenome | biome: human gut; feature: ankylosing spondylitis patient; material...
AGACCGTTGGGGCCGCTTAATTCGTTTTTTGTCTAACTTTTGGGGTTCATATCAGTCGCACAGAGCGGGGCTTTGCTGCGTATTGGGAAACGGGATCAGGAGACCACGGCATTGGTTTTCAGCCACTCCATCACAGCCGTCTGCAGGGCGGTCTGATGGACGAAGTTGTCGCCGTAGGAGCTGCCGGAGTAGGAAGCGGCAGCGGCATCCAGCTGCTCCTGGGTGGGCTCGATGCCCTGGCTTTCGGCAATGGCCTGATACAGCAGGTCCTGTTTGGCCAGGTGAGTGATCACGCTGTCCGAAGCGCCCAGCATGGCGTTGGCGTCGGTGTAGCCCTGTGCCTGGGCGATGGTGTCCAGATTGCTGCTGTAGTAGCTGGACAGCTGGTAGTAGTAATTCAGGAACATGCAGGCGTAGTAGCTGGGCACCTCGCTGGGCAGATCCTTAAAGGCGGCGTTGTCCAGCAGGCTGTCCATGATGGCATCCTCCAGATTCTGGTCATACAGCGCATCGGAGAAGTAGGTGCGCAGCGCCTCCACGGTGTGCACGTCGTCGCCGGTGCCGAAGGTGCTGTCCACCCACTCGTCGGTCAGCTCCGGCGTCACCGGCTCGGAGATGGAGTTCACGGTCACGCGGAACACGGCCTCCTTGCCGCTGAGCTCAACGGTGTTGCCGTCGGAGTCGGTGGAGGCGTCGTAGCCGTCGGGGAAGGTGACGGTCACATCAAAGGTATCGCCGGTGTTGTGGCCGACGATCTGGTCCTCAAAGCCGGTAATGAAGCTGCCGCTGCCCAGCGTGAGGTCGTAGCCCTGGTAGGTGCCGCCGTTGAACGCCACACCGTCCACGGTGCCGGAATAATCAATGTTCACGACGTCGCCGTTCTGCGCGGCGCGGTCGGTCACGGCCTGGGTGGTGCTGTACTGGCTCAGCAGGCTGTCGATGCGGGCCTGGACGTCCGAGTCGCTGGGGGTGACGTCTGCCTTCTTGATGGGCAGAGCGGCCACATTGTCCGGCAGGGTGACATAGTCCTGTGCAGTGATGCCGGTGCGGTAACCGTTTGCATCCAGACCGTCGCTGTAGGTGAAATTCTGGTAGTCAAAGCTGTCCACCGTGCCGTACTCCGACTGGGTGGGGGCGGTGGAAGCGGCAGAGGAACCGGACGAAGGATTCTGCTTTTTGGTCAGGGTAAAGCAGGCTGCAAGGATGCAGACCGCCGCCGCAATGGCCAAAAGCACGCAGAGCAGGGTTTTGGTAGACTGTTTCAAGAAAAGACCTCCTGTAAAAAAGCCGCCGGGAGCGGCTGCTTCAGATAAAAGATACCTTTTTATTATATCGGATAAAACGAGAAAAGGAAAGTTTTTTGCGAAATTTCCACAAATGTCCCGGGGCAGAACGTCACACTTTTGCCTGCCAGGCCCGGCAAAACCCGGCAAAACCGGTGGAAATGCCCCGGCGGTTCTGCTACAATAAAATTATGTGACCTGAACCGTTTCCCTCTCAGGGGGAGCCTGATAAAAATGGAGGAAAAACCCATGGATTACAACAAAGCCGCTCTGGAAATGCACGAGAGCCACAAGGGCAAGGTGGGCATCGTGAGCAAGGTGGAGGTCGCCACCCGCGATGACCTGTCCACCGCTTACACCCCCGGCGTGGCCGAGCCCTGCCGCAAGATCAAGGCAAACCCGGAGGACGTGTACAAGTACACCTTCAAAGGCAACATGGTGGCCGTTGTCTCCAACGGCACTGCCGTGCTGGGCCTGGGCGACATCGGCCCGGAGGCCGGCCTGCCGGTCATGGAAGGCAAGGCTGTGCTGTTCAAGGAGTTCGGCGGGGTGGATGCCTTCCCCATCTGCATCAACGCCCACAGTGCCGAAGAAGTGATCGCAGCCTGCAAGGCCATTGCGCCTACCTTCGGCGGCATCAATCTGGAGGATATCAAGAGCCCCGAGTGCTTTGAGATCGAGCAGACGCTGGAAAAAGAGCTGGACATCCCTGTGTTCCACGATGACCAACACGGCACCGCCATCGTGGTTACCGCTGCCCTTATCAACGCTCTGCGTGTGGTGGGCAAGAAGATGGAAGATGTGCACATCGTGCTGAACGGCCCCGGTGCTGCCGGTACTGCCATCATCAAGATGCTCATGACCGCCGGTGCAAAGGACATCATTGCAGTGGACCAGTTCGGCACCCTGTACAAGGGCTGCAACAGCGCCGAAGCCCACAAGAACTGGCTGGGTGAGGTGACCAATCCCCGTCAGGTCAAGGGCGGCCTGAAGGAAGCACTGGAAGGTGCCGACGTGTTCATCGGCGTTTCCAAGCCCGGCATCCTGACCACTGAGCTGTGCAAGACCATGAACAAGGATGCCATCGTCTTTGCCATGGCCAACCCCACCCCCGAGATCATGCCGGACGATGCCAAGGCAGGCGGCGTGCGCGTGATGGCCACCGGCCGCAGCGACTTCCCCAACCAGGTCAACAATGTGCTCTGCTTCCCCGGCCTGTTCAAGGGAGCTTTGAGCGTCCGCGCCCGCGATATCAACGACCAGATGAAGCTGGCCGCAGCCTATGCCATCGCTGACCTGATCACCGATGCCGACCGCAGCGAGGAGAACATCATCCCCGGCGCGTTCGACCCCCGCGTGGCCGAGGCTGTGGCAAATGCCGTGGCAAAGGCTGCCCGCGAGACCGGCGTTGCCCGTCTGTAAGCGGAGGAAGCGTTTATGAGAACCATTTCCGCACAGGAGATCACGGATACCGTTGCACGGCTGTGCATCGAAGCCAACACCCGCCTGCCGCAGGACGTGCAGGCGGCGCTGGACAAGGCCCGGCAGGAAGAGCCGTGGCCGCTGGCAAAGAGCACTCTCGACCTTTTGTGGTCGAACCTTTCCGCCGCAAAAGAAGAAAACCTGCCCATCTGTCAGGATACCGGCATGGCCTGCGTGTTTGTGGAGCTTGGCACCGATGTGCACATTGACGGCAGCTTTGAAGCTGCCATCCATGAGGGCGTGCGCCGGGGTTACACCGACGGCTACCTGCGCAAGAGCATCGTGGCAGACCCTTTGCGCCGGGGCAATACCGGCGACAACACCCCGGCGGCCATCACAGTGCATCTGGTGGACGGCGAGGGCTGCCGCATCACGGTGGCACCCAAGGGCTTTGGCAGCGAGAACATGAGCCGCATCCAGATGCTCAAGCCCGCCGACGGCGTGGAGGGCTTTAAAAAGTTTGTGGTGGATACCGTAAAGCTGGCGGGCTCCAACCCCTGCCCGCCCATCGTGCTGGGCATCGGCGTGGGCGGCAGCTTTGACAAGGTGGCCTACCTTGCCAAAAAGGCCCTGCTGCGTCCGCTGGATGTGCCAAACCCCGACCCCTATTACGCACAGCTGGAGCAGGAGCTGCTTGCCGCCATCAACGAGCTGGGCATCGGCCCGCAGGGCTTTGGCGGCAGGACCACCTGTCTGGGCCTTGCCATTGAGCAGATGCCTACCCATGTGGCGGGCCTGCCTGCGGCGGTGAATGTTTCCTGCCATGTGACCCGCCGTGCAAGCGCGGAACTGTAAGGAGGGGCAAAGATGGAATACAGACTGACGACTCCCTGCACGGCCGAGGACCTTGCCCCGCTCAAGGCGGGCGACACCGTGCTGCTTTCCGGCGTGGTGTACACCGCCCGGGATCAGGCCCACAGGCGGATGACCGAAGCGCTGGAAAAAGGCGAACCGCTGCCCTTTGATCTGACCGGCAGCGCCATCTACTACGTTGGCCCCACGCCGGAACGCCCGGGCCAGGTGATCGGCTCGGCGGGACCCACCACCAGCGGCCGCATGGACGCCATGAGCCCGCGCCTGCTGGACCTTGGCAATAAGATCATGATCGGCAAGGGCAAGCGGGACGATACTGTAAAGGCGGCTGTGGTGCGCAACGGGGCTGTGTATCTGGCAGCGCTTGGCGGGGCCGGTGCGCTGATGGCAAAGAGCGTCCAGACGCTGGAAGTGATCGCATGGCCGGACCTTGGCTGTGAAGCCGTGCGCCGCCTGACTGTGAAGGATATGCCGCTGACGGTGATCCTGGATGCCCACGGCGGCGACCTGTACCAGTCCGGCCCGGCGGCATATCTGGAAGCAAAATAATTTATCGCCTTTGCACAAAACGCGGCCGACTAAAAACCGGCAAAACAGCAGATTTGTGCAGGATAAATTTGGTTTGTTTTAACAAACTTCCGCGAATTGCTTGCACATCGGCAAAAAGTGTGATATCTTGTACTATATGAAACCGTGGTGCTTTGCATCCCGGCACAGACAGGAGGCAAACATACCATGCAGATCCACCAATCCGCAGAAGATTATCTTGAAACGATCCTGATGCTGAGTCAGCGTATGGGTAAAGTGCGCTCCATTGACGTTGTCAATGAGCTGGGCTTTACCAAAGCCAGCGTCAGCATTGCCATGAAGAAGCTGCGCGAGAACGGCTATATCGCGGTGGACGGCGAGGGCAACCTGACCCTGCTGGCACCGGGCCGCGAGATCGCGGAGCGCATCTATAGCCGTCACCGTCTGCTGACCCACTTCTTTATGCAGCTGGGTGTGGACGAAAAGACCGCCGCCGAAGATGCCTGCAAGGCAGAGCATATCCTCAGTGAGCAGACGCTGGAAAAGATCCGTGAGCGCGCCATGGAGACCGACACCGAGCAGGGCTCTGCCCCGCAGTGACGGCAGAATTATTTGTACCGGCAAAGGGCCGCTGCACAGGAATGTGCAGCGGCCCTTTTGGCATTCTGCTGAAAAAACATACACAAAATTCGTCTGTATCAGGCATAGCGGACATATTGCATTTTATCCCGCAGGTGCTATACTTTAGGTGTAAACCTGCCTTTTTGGCAGAAAAAACAACGAAAGATGGAGGATTTGAACCATGAGAAAATCTGGCATGCGGTTCATCAGTGCAGCGCTTGCGGCGTGCATGATGGCTTCTGTTCTCCCGGTGAATGCATTTGCCCTTGGGGGGACGGCGACAGACCCTGAAAGCAGCATAAGCACGCAGGCGGCAGTCACAGGCACGGTGCTGAAGGGCGGAGAGACGATTCGCAATGGGGGCGAATATATTCTGCGCGGTGATTACACGCAACAAATCATCATTGAGAGCACCAAACCGGTCACGATCAACATTGACGGCAACGTGAATTATACGGTAACAGGCGATTGGTACTACACGAAAGGATTGCTGTATGTCAAGAAGGTTCCGGAACTGACCATCAATGGTACGGGTGCGACTGTAACAGGTCAGGGCAGAGCTTTTTTGTACTCTGATAATAGAGACGATAGTTTGCCGGAATGGAAAATAAATGTGGTCGGCGGCACATACACAACGCAGGGTGACACTTTTGATTTTTCTGCAGGCAATGCATCCTATACCACAAAGGTTTCCATGGAACAGGTCACTGCAACGGGATACCGAGCAGTGGCTATAGATTACTGCGATGTAGAGATAGCGAACAGTGACTTTTATGGAACGGAAACAGATCTTGAGGATTATGAAAACAGCGGTGCGATAACGGTTTTCAACGCAAAGGTTACGCTGAACAATGTTACGGCAACTGCAGTGGGCGAAAATAGTGATCTCGCGTCCATCGGAATGGAAGGCGGAACCGTTACTGTCAACGGCGGAACCTATTACAGCTGGATCAACAACTCACATTATGGAACCAACGGCAAGATTACATTGAATAATGTGACCACACAGGGTGGTATTTTTAATGAAGAAGAACTTACGATCAATGGCGGTACCCATACGAGTGATGGTTGTGTGGTATATACTTACTTTGATGGATATTCTTCTCATTCTTCTAAAACATGGATTCATGGAGGAACCTTCATCAGTTCCAATACAAAAAACGGGTCTGATAATTTTACAATCGGCATAGACAATGGAGAATGCTATATTGATGAAACATATAGTACAACGAAGATTCAGAATGCAGCCAGCAATTCTGCGGCAATTTATCGCAAAGGAGGCAGCGTAGAAATCAATGCAGGCACGGTCATAGCGCCGAACGGAAGTGCGATAAAAACCAGTCGTGGATGTGTTACGGTTAATGGCGGCGAACTCAGAGGCAAGTATGGCCTTTATGATGAAGATGGTACATATGATGATTCAGATCAACCGAAAATCAATGGAGGAACCATTTCGGGCACGGTAGCGGATATCTATCTCGGAAAAGAGACGTACTATGATAGCACAGTCTTGATCGGACGGGACTATGATCAGGAACTGACAGTTCTGGTAGAAAACCCCAGCAACGGACGAGAAATCACGGTGGGAACGCCGGACGCAGATGACGACAGTTACGTTCCCTATCAGAAAGATCTTAAACTTGTCAGCCTGAATCCGGGATATACAATTGGCATGGGCCAAAATAGCCGAGAATACCGCTGCCTTGTTGCACAGAACACTGTTGCCGCCCGAAATGCAACGGCAAAAGCAGACCTTGGCGAGGGCGAGAAAACCCTGACAACGAGCGACCTTGTGGAATGCGGAAAACCGGTGACCATTACGGCCAACGCCCCTGCTGCGCCCGCAGACCCGGATGCAGACAGCCCGGACACCGTTTTTGCAAACTGGAAAACGAATAACGACCTTACCATCAACGGTGAAGCCACCGGCAGCGAGGTCAACGGCTCTGCCGAGCACGAGCTTACCTTTACCATGCCCTCCGGGCCGGTAAGCGTTACCGCTGTGGACCAGTACAAAATCACCATCAAGGGCGGCAAGAAGTACGGCGACACCGCCGAAAATGAGGATGGCACCTACTACTATTACGCAAAGGCGGGCGACACGGTCCAGCTTGCATTTGCCGGTGAAAATGGCTCCCATTGGAGCTGGAATACCGCCGAGCTGCCGGATGGCGTTATCGATGCCGCCGACGATGACCCGGCACATTTTACTATGCCTGCCAACCCTGTGACCATTGAAGCTTCTGCTGAGAGCAAGCCGGTCATTCCGCGTGCTTACCGCGTGCAGGTGCAGCTGCCCGCTGATGTTGCATTTGCGGAAGATGCTGCTCCCGTTACCGTGTCTGTTCCGGACACCACGGGCACCGACGAGGACCCGAAGCCCGACCGCACCAGCACCACCGCACTTGGCGCAGAGCCGGAACAGCTCGTGACCCTGAAGTTTGATGCAACCACCCTGCCGGAGGGCTATACCTTCGGCCAGTGGGTCGTGACGCAGCTGCTGCCCGAGCAGACCACCGTTGAAGTGACAGCTGGTTCCGATTTGGAAGCTACCTTCAGTATGCCCGCCAGCCCGGTGACCGTCACCTTTACGGTGAACGCCCCGGTAGAGCCGGAACCCGACCCGGAACCTGCCGATGACGGCGGCACAGGTGCCGTCATCGCCGGTGCCCTCATTGGCGGCACGGCCTATCTGCTGGGTACCCGCGCATGGCTGGAAGGCACCTATGGCTATGTGCCCGCCAACCGCATGGAACTGGCTCTCGGCCTGTGGAAGCGTGCCAACTGCCCGGCACCGGTAAGCACCGAGCTGTACGCAGACATTGGGCAGAACGATGCCGACGCACAGGCCGCTGCCCGCTGGTGTGTGGAGCAGGGCCTGCTGAAGGACTACCACGAGCAGAACGACGACGGCACCGAGACGGTGACCTTCAAGCCCGGCCGCTATGTGGCACGTCCCTACGCACTGACCCGCTGGTATCAGCTGGAAAAGCTGCTGGACGAGCAGCAGGCTGCGCAGGCGGAAACCCCTGCCGAAGCCCCGGCACAGATCTCTGAGACCTGAACGCTATAAGCGTAAAAACAGCCCCCGCCGTGAAAACGGCGGGGGCTGTTTTGCTCGCTGGCGCGTTTGCGGCGCTGCCGCTGCGATTTTGCCCCTTGCATCCGGGCACCGGGTGCGGTATTCTTATAAAATTAGAAGGTTTTACAGCCAAACCGGGAGGAAACAGTCATGGATGCAGACGAGATCCGCACGCTTTTGGGCGATAACATTTTTGAGCGGGCCAAGAAATACCGCAAGCGCATCCAGCAGAGCACCTGCACCGTGAACGCCGATGGCGTGCGCCATATTTCGGCCATGGTACAGGGCAGCGGCGGCAGCTATTACTATACGCAGGCATGGCTGCGGGAGAACGGCAGCTTTGTCAGTGCGTCCTGCAGCTGCCCGTATAACCAGAACGGCGAGGGCACCTACTGCAAGCATATCGGCGCATTGCTGCTGGACGATGCCGAAAAGAATGCCCCTGCACCGGCGGCAAAGCCGGATGCGATTCCCGGTGTTGTGCGCGGCGCGGCGGGCCTTGCCCCGGAACCGGCCCGGCGGGACAGCTATGCCTCCGGGCTGGAAATGCTGTTTGGCAAAAAGTGGCACGGCGAAACGCCGGTGTCGGATCACGAGGCCCGCAGGCTGCTGGATACCTACAAGGAAGCAGCCCTTGAAAACCTTGGCGTGGACGAGACCGCCCAGCGCACCGGCTTTGCCCATCTGGAACCGGAGCTGACCCTCGTGCCCGGCGCACAGCCATGGCTGCGGCTGCGCATCTCGGACGGCGGGCGGCAGTATGTGGTAAAAAGCATCCCGAACCTAATGGAAGCCGTCGAGATGGGCAAAAGCGTCAGCTACGGCAAGGCACTGGCTTTTGTGCACCGGTGGGATGCCTTTGATGAAGAGTCCCGTGCGCTTTTGCAGCTGCTGCGCCGTCAGGTGAACGCAAGGCAGAGCATGGACAAAGCCGCCGTGCGGGTGTACGGCGGGGCCGAACAAGGCCCGGCGGGAGGCATGATCCTGACCGGCGAGATCTTTGATGACCTTGTGCAGCTGTACGAACATACCGGTTTTTTGGGCGGGTACGAGCTGCGGGAAGGTCTGCCCGTCATTACCATGACCGTGGAGCGCCGCCGCGGCGGTGTGCAGGTGGAAGGCGAACCCGCACTTTCCGCTGTGCAGGGCCTTGACTATGATTACCTGTTCAGCGAGGATACGCTCTGGCGGCTGCAGCGGCCCGGGTGCACCCGCATCCTGCCCGCATTGCAGGCGCTGGGCGGCAAAAGCCTGTTCTTTACCAGCGCAGATGCCACGGCCTTTTGCAGCTATGTGCTGCCGGAGCTGGGCAGCAAGCTGAACATCGTGGACCCGGAACGTCTGCTGCTGAACCAGATCCCGCTGGAACCGGTGGTGCAGTTCTATCTGGACGCACCGGACAGCTTCCGCATCGAAGCACACGCGGAGTTTTTGTACGGGGAGGATAAGGTCACGCCGTTCGTGCCGTCTCCGGCAGGGCTTTTGCGGGATGTGCGCGCCGAGAGCCGGGCAAAGCGGCTGCTGGCCTCTTATCTGCAGCCCGGTGTGGACGGCAGAGAGGAAGTGTACGGCACCGCTGACGAGGACGAGATCTACCGCATGTTGGAGGAGGGCGTGCCGGCCCTGCTGGCCGAGGGTGAAGTATACCTGACGGATGCCTTCCGCAGCCTGCAGGCCGCGCCGCCTCGCATCACGGTGGGCGTTTCGGTGCACGGCAGTGTGCTGGATCTGGAAGTGGATACCGGCGAGTTCCCGGTGGCAGAGCTGAAAGACCTGCTGCGCTCCCTGCACCAGAAAAAGCGCTACCACCGCCTGCGGGACGGCCGTCTGCTGCGGCTGGACGACAGTCTGGAAGGGCTGGACGAACTGAACGATACACTGGAACTTTCTGGGGCCAAGCTCAAGAGCGGCCACGCCGAGCTGCCGCTCTACCGTGCACCCAGTCTCGACTGGGCGCTCTCGGGCCAGAACGGCCTGCGTTTCAACCGCGACGATGCGTTCCGCCGCATCAGCCGCAGCTTTCACGCCGTGAAGGACAGCGAGTATACTCCGCCGGAAAGCCTGCACAATGTGCTGCGCAAGTACCAGCGGGATGGCTACCGCTGGCTGCGCACGCTGGACGGCTACGGCATGGGCGGCATTCTGGCCGACGATATGGGCCTTGGCAAGACCGTGCAGGTGCTCAGCTACCTGCTGGCCATGAAGGAAAGCGGCCAGCGCCTGCCCAGCCTCATCGTCTGCCCGGCATCGCTGGTGCTCAACTGGCAGGAGGAATGCCAGAAGTTCACGCCGCAGCTTTCCTGCGTGGCTGTGGACGGCGACGCTGCTCACCGGGCAGAGCTGGCAAAGCAGTGGGCGGAAGCCGACCTTGTGGTGACCAGCTATGACCTGATGCGCCGGGACGAGGAGCTTTACAGCGGGCAGCAATTCTACGCCTGCATTCTGGACGAAGCGCAGGCCATCAAGAACCACACTACCCAAAAGTACAAGGCGGTGTGCGGGGTGAACAGCAAAGTGCGGTTTGCCCTTACCGGCACCCCGGTGGAGAACCGCTTGGGCGAATTGTGGAGCATCTTCTCCTTCCTGATGCCGGGGTATCTGCCGCCCTACAAGACCTTCTGCGCCCGGTTTGAAAAGCCTATCGTGCAGGAGGACGACAAAGACGCACTGCGCCGTTTGAACCAGCTCACCGGGCCGTTCATCCTGCGGCGCATGAAGTCCGAGGTGCTCAAAGAGCTGCCCCCCAAGACCGAGAATCTCCACCGCATCGAGCTGGACGAGCAGCAGCGCAAGCTCTACCTTGCCGCCGTGGTGGACGCGCGGGAAAAGCTGCGCGCTGCAAAGCCGGAGGATAAAATGGCGGTGTTCGCAGTGCTCATGCGCCTGCGGGAGATCTGCTGCGACCCGCGCCTTGTGGCAGACAACTGGGACGGCGGCAGTGCCAAGCTGGATGCCTGCATGGAGCTGGTGACGGCTGCTGTGGAGGGCGGACACCGCATCCTGCTGTTCAGCCAGTTCACCTCCATGCTGGAACTGCTGGCAAAACGGCTGGACGAAGCGGGCGTGAGCCACTTTACCCTGCAGGGCTCCACCCCAAAGCCGGTGCGTGCAGAGCTTGTGCGCCGGTTCAACAGCGGCGAAGCGGACGTGTTCCTCATCTCGCTGCGGGCGGGCGGCACCGGCCTGAACCTGACGGCGGCAGATATCGTCATCCACTACGACCCGTGGTGGAACGTGGCTGCGCAGAATCAGGCCACCGACCGCGCCTACCGCATCGGCCAGCGCAATCCGGTGCAGGTGTACAAGCTCATTGCGCAGGACACCATTGAAGAAAAGATCGTGGAGCTGCAGCAGGCAAAGCAGGACCTTGCCGAGACGGTCACCGGCTCGGCAGACGGAGCGATCCTGTCCATGAAACCAGAGGAATTGCTGCAGCTGCTGCAAGAGGAATAAAGAGGAGAAAACATCATGAAAGTCTGGGATCTGCACTGCGATACCCTCAGCGAGCTGCGCAAAGCCGAACATGCGGGCCGGCCCAAGAGCTTCGCGCAGAACGATCTGCATATCGACCTTGAAAAATTACAGAAAGGCGACTATCTGCTGCAGTGCTTTGCAGCATTCGTCAATCTGGGTGACAAAACGCCCGGAGCGGACCCGCTGGTGACAGCGCTGGAAGAGATCGACCAGTTCAAGCGCATCATGGCGGCATACCCGGAAAAAATTGCTCCGGTGTACACGGCGGCGGACATCCGCCGGAATGCTGCGGCGGGAAAGATCAGCGGGATGCTCACCATCGAGGAAGGTGCCTGCTGCAAGGGCAGCGTGGGGGTGCTGCGCCGGATGTATGAGCTGGGCGTGCGCATGATGACCCTGACATGGAACCACGAAAACGAGCTGGCAAGCCCGCAGCGGAACCCCGGCGGGGTGCTGGTGCCCCAGACCGAAAAGGGCCTGACCGGGAAGGGCTTTGAATTTCTGGCCGAGATGGAACGGATGCACATGATCGTGGATGTGAGCCACCTTTCGGACAAGGGTTTCTGGGATATCGCACGGCACGGCACCCGGCCTTTTGCGGCCAGCCACTCCAACTGCCGCGCACTGGCACCCCACACCCGCAACCTGACCGATGAGATGATCCGCGCCCTTTCGGAGCGCGGCGGCATTGCGGGCCTGAACTACTATGCGCCCTTTCTGGACACCGACCCCACCCACCCGGAAAACTGCCGCAGCACGGTGGAGCTGATCGCAAAGCATGCAGCCCACTATAAGCAGGTAGGCGGTGCACAGATGATTGCTCTTGGCAGCGATTTTGATGGCATCGATGGCCCCCACCAGCTGGAAAATGCTGCCTTCCTGCCGCTGCTGGCGGATGCCCTGCGCAAAGAGGGCTTTACTGAGGACGAGGTGGAAGGCATCTACTACCGCAATGCCATGCGCTTTTTTGAGGAAAACCTGTAATAACAACGGAGAATATGCCGATATGGATAAAAACATGACGCTGGAAAAGCGCATTGCTGCGGAGCTGTACTGCTATCAGGGCAAAATGAGCGTGTTCGTGGACGACCTGCAGGGCCATACCGTGGAGGTTGGCGCGGACGAAGAATTTGAGACGGCATCCACCATCAAGGCGTTCATTCTCGCTGCATTGTATTTGCAGGCGCAGCGCGGCAAAGCAGACCTTGCCGAAGAGATCACCTATGAGCAGAGCCAGTTCGTGGACGGCAGCGGCATGCTGCGCGCGCTGGGCGTGGGCGCAAAGCTCAAGGTGAAGGACACCGCCACCATGATGATCATTTGCTCGGACAACATTGCCACCAATATGATCATCGACTATCTGGGACTGGATATCATCAACGCCTGCATCCGGGAGCTGGGCTTTGCGCATACTGTGCTGCGCAATCCACTCCACTTTGACCGCTACCGCCAGCTTGGCACCACCACGCCGCGCGACTACGCGGCGCTGTTCGCCCGCATTGCAAAAGGGGAGCTGGTCAGCCGGGAAGCCAGCGCGGAGATGCTTTCCATCCTGCGCCAGCAGCACTACAACACCATGCTGACCCACGACTTTCCCCAGTATTATCTGGACTGCGAGGAGACCGGTGCGCCGGAGCTGATCTGGGTGGCCAGCAAGAGCGGCAGCATGAACGCCTGCCGCAACGACGGCGGCA
>ENA-OVGC01002336-OVGC01002336.1-human-gut-metagenome-genome-assembly--contig:-NODE-2336-length-12929-cov-8.063151_pt1 | contig 12929 bp, 8 predicted proteins | sample MGYA00237768_ERZ505415 | MGnify/ENA primary metagenome ERZ505415 (study PRJEB26158, sample SAMN06016382) | human gut metagenome | biome: human gut; feature: ankylosing spondylitis patient; material...
GTCCCATCTGAACCGGCAGGTCTGCTTCAAATGCCTTGAACATGGGGCTGGTGCCTAAGAAAGTAATCAGTTCGTCCTTTACCTTTTCCGGTTGCTTTTCCAGCTGGCTGTAGATCCAGCGATATACTTTCCAGTTGTCATAGATCAGGCTGTTCTGCTTCAGGAGGTCGTCAGCGTATTTGTTTTCGGACACCTTGCTGGGGTTGTGGTAGGTCTCACCATCAATCTCGATTGCAATTTTGGATTCAGGCGATTCCAGCGCAAAGTCGATATAGCGATGCCGACCATAGATGTCCACGCAGGGGTACTGGACCTGCAAATTTTCGGTCTTTTCCGGGCCAAAAGCCTCACAGAAAAGCTGCACAAACAGATCCTCCGCACGGCTGTTGACACTGGTTGCTTTCATTGGCTCCATGGTGGCCTCCTAAAACGATATTCCCAATTAAGATTTATAATTTTATTATATCATACGCAAAAAGCTCTGTATAGTTTGTTTCTTTGGCAAGGTTTTCTGTCCTTGCTGCTTAATTCTATATCTTTATAAGAGAACTCATTGATTTTTTATTTGACTGACATTTCCAAAAAGATAACCATAAATTTTTTCTCAAAAGACTTAACTCTACTGCATCCATGGGCTTCTACTAAGCGAAGACACTTACAGTTGGAAGTGAAAGCGGGGTTTTACCATGGAATATAATGCAGTTTTGAATCGTGTACGCCCGATGCTGACGAACGGCAATCACCTGTCTGCGCAAGGCTTTGAGGCACTGTTTGGCTCCTGTTCTCAGCAGGAACAAGAACATCTGCTGGCCGAGCTGGCGGGGATTGGCATCCTGGTGGATACCAGTGCCGCTATACCCAGCAGCAGAAAGGCCGCTTCTTTCTGCCGCAGCGACTTTACCTCCAAGCAGCTTTGGTCTATGACCAACGAGCAGCTCTGCATATTGGCACAGCAGGGCGATGAAAGCGCCAAGGAGATCCTCGTGCGCAAGACCGCCGGTTTTGTCCACCTGATGGCCCGCAGAGTTCCGCAGCTGCTCGCCCATAGCTGCCTGACCGAGGAGGACAACTTCCAGAACGGCATTCTTGGACTGTTTACTGCGATTCAGCGGTTCGATGCGCTGCAGGGCTACAGCTTCCTGACCTACGCCGCTTACTGGATCCGCCAGTCCATCCTGCGCGAAGCCATCAACACCGGCCTTACGGTACGCATCCCGGTACACTATTTTGACACGCTCTGCCGGGTGCGTGTCGTCTGCACTACCTGTATGCAGCTAGATGGTCCGGATCTCTGGCATGCCATTGCCGAGGCTGAAGCCAGCAGCGGTCACTCCTGCACAGTGGAGCAGGCGCGCCGCTACCTGAGCGACATGCTCGTTTACCTCAACGTTACCAGCCTGAACCTTATGGTCGGCGAGAGCCACGACACCGAGCTTGCGGAGCTTCTGGCGGATGACGTCAGCCCCGATCCTGTGGACACTGTGAGCGAGAACGAGACCGTTCAGGAAGTCCGGTTGCTTCTTTCTCAGCTTCCCGAACGCGAGTCCACTGTTCTCCGGCTGCGCTACGGTATCCCGGATGACCGCTGCCGTACACTGGACGAGATCGGTGCGCAGCTGGGCGTCACGCGGGAACGCATCCGCCAGATTCAGGTGCGTGCCGAGCGCCACCTGCGGGAGATGCTGAAGCGCCGCTCCTCATTCACCCTTTTTGCCGCCTGATTTTTTGACCTGATGGAGGATTCTGCCATGAATACATCGCTTCGTTCTTATCTTTCCACCCATGCTGCTGAGGATACTCTGTTTGTCTTGTGGGGGTTTTCTTCGGAGGATACCGGTCTTGCGCGTCCTTCTCTGGATGCTTTACTGCAGCAGCGCCTGTCCCGCTACCTGAGCAGTCTGCTGCAGCAGAACCCCTGTGTGATCACCGCAGAGGAGTTTGCCCTGCACGCCGATACCCTTGCGCAGGAGTTCCCGCACATCATTCTGGTGCAGAACACCTACTACCGCACGCTGCTGCCCGTGTCTGTGACGCTTACGCCGGAGATGCAGTCCGGCCTTCTGAGCCACTTTGACCCGGAAACGCCGCAGGATACTCCGTTGCCCGGCATTGAGCCCTGCCTGCGGGTCTACTCCAACCTGCTGCATACGGAGGAAGGCATTGCCTGCTGCATTCCTTTGGACGCTCTGCTGCGTCAGTACCCGCAGGTCGAGCGCGTATCGCTTGGCGCAGCACCGCATACGGTTCCCGAAATCGCCGCCAGCAGTTCTGCCTTTGCGCTTACCGGAGAAGCCGATTATTTCTGTCTCGTGCAGCAGCTGTGCCGCGGCAAAACGCTCTGCGTTTCAGCCGACAGCTTCATCGGCGATGAGGCTGATCTTGCCGACAGCCTTGCGGCGCTGGCTGGCGCTTTTCCGGGTCAGCTTTCCAGAGCGCATGCGCAGGCGATGCAGCCGGAGCGCCCCGTCTGCCCGGAGGCGCGCACCCTTCTGCAGCAGCACTGGGGTTACCCGGATTTTCTCCCGCTGGATGTCTACGACCTGGACGCCCTGCATCGCGGCGAGAAGAAGCTGCGCACCATCACCCAAGAGGACATCATCGATGACCTCATCCAGCAGGCAGAGCTTTGCCGCGCGGGGCAGACTTACCGCGACCTGTTCGTAACTGCCTCCACCGGTGCGGGCAAAAGCGTGATGTTCCAGATTCCAGCGATCGACCTTGCCGAGAAGTACGGGATGGTCACGCTGGTGATCTCGCCGCTGATCGGCCTGATGAACGATCAGGTGCAGGGCATGGAGAAGCACCGCTACGCCAAGGCCCGCACCATCAACTCCGACATCCCGCCCATGGTCAAGAAGACCATTGCGCAGGAGGTGCAGGAAGGCCGCTGCGACATCCTGTATCTTTCGCCGGAGTCCCTGCTGAGCCGCAGCGATATCTCCGACCTAATCGGCGACCGTGCCATCGGCCTGCTGATCGTGGACGAGGCCCATATTGTGACCACCTGGGGCAAGCAGTTCCGTCCAGACTACTGGTTTCTGGGTGACTACGTGAACAAGCTGCGCAAACAGCAGCTGAACGGTCCGCACCAGCATGCCTTTGTCACCGCCACCTTTACGGCCACGGCCACCTATGGCGGCGAGGAGGACATGTACCGCGAGACCCTGCGCAGCCTGCACATGTCGCCGGACCCCATCGTTTATCTGGGCTGCGTGCGCCGCCGCAACATCGAGCTGTGCATCCGGGAGGTTCCCCGCGTGACCGGCCGCCGGGAGTACGAGCTGGACAAGTTCCAGGCTCTGACCGGACAGATCACCACCGCACTGGAGCAGGGGCAGAAGACCCTGATCTACTTTCCCACCGTCAATCTGCTGGAGCGCTTCTACACCCATTGCCTTGCACAGCGTCTGGGCAATGCTGTGACCCGTTACCACGCGCAGCTTTCCGGCGAGGCCAAAGCGGAGAATCTGGAGGATTTCCGCAGCGGCAAGCGCCGGATCATGCTGGCCACCAAAGCCTTTGGCATGGGCATCGACATCCCGGACATTGCCCTTGTGCTGCACTTTGCCCCCACCGGTAACCTGTGTGATTACACACAGGAGATCGGCCGCGCCGCCCGTGACCCGGAGATCCATGGCCGTGCCGTGTACGAGCACATGGCCAACGACTTCAAGCACATCAACCGCCTGCACGGCCTTTCCAGCATTCAGCCCTGGCAGCTGGTGCAGGTGATGCGCAAGGTGCTGCAGCTGTACCGCCAGCACCGCGCCAGCCAACCGGCCACTGCCACCAAGCACCGCAACGAGCTTCTGGTGGACGCTGAGAGCTTCGCCTACATCTTTGCCAGCCCTAACGGCGAGTACCAGCAGGACCCGCTGGCCAAGGTCAAGACCGCCATGCTGCTGATCCAGAAGGACAGCGAAGCACACGGCTATGCACCCTTCATCATGCGGCCCTCTCCTCTGTTCACCCACGGATATTTTCTGCTCAACAGCGCCGATGCCGCCGCAGTCAACCGCATCTGTACCGGTGCTGCCACCCTGCAGGATGAGGCTGCCGGGGTCTACGACGTAGACCTTGCCCGCCTGTGGGGCAGCCGCTGGCAGAACGATTTTTCCTTTCCGCAGTTCAAGTACCTGCTGTACACCCACAGCGACAAGCTGCCGCTGAATGCCCAGCTGCACCTGACCCCCGCCATGCAGCTGACGCTGGAGTGGCACGCCAATGCGGATGCCCGTTTTTCCGTTCTGCTGCGCGCCCTGAAGGAGATCTTCTTCGAGGCTGCCCGCAGCGGCCAGTATCTCTACGACCGGGATGCCGCCGCCCGGCTGGCGCAGGCCACGGGTCTGAGCAACACCCGTGTCATCAGTGCGGTGCGCGTGGTGCTGGCGGCCGTGCAGTCCTGGCAGCAGCATTCGCCCCGCCTGCAGCGCACCCGTGTGCTGCGCCGCGGCACCACGCAGGAAGGCGCAGAGTACAGCGTCGTGGACCCGTTCATCAGCGAGTTTTTCCACTGGCTGGAGCAGAGCTTTGCTGTTCTGCACAGCGGCGAGACCTGCCGCTATCTGCCGGTGAACGATTCCGCACAGAGCAGCGAGCGTCTGACCCCGGCTCTGGGCGTGCTGGAGGAGCTGGACCTGCTCCACTTTGCCCTGCTGGGCGGCTCCAACAGCCGCCTGTACCTCTATATCAACCAGACCCAGACCCTGGAACTGGCTGACCGCGGCTTTTACCGCAACCACCTGCTGGAGCGCATTGCCCAGCGCCACACCGATGCTGTGCGGCTGATGAGCTGGCTGTTTACCAGCGGCTTTTCCAGCGAGCAGCTTTGGAACCGCATCGAGGAATACTTCCTCGGCCTGCCCATTCAGGGCTTTGACGCCCCTTCTGCCGAATCGAGGTGATCTTTATGACTTATCTTTTCTACTCCATCCGCGCTTCTCCTATGGATGGTTCTTTTCTTTTGACTCAATGTGTGGTATAGTAAAGTTATACTCCGCAAGGGGACGGAAACAAGCGGCCCTTGCCGCTATTACGCCACTGCCCGATTGCAATTTATCCCCGCAAGGGGACGGAAACGGGTCGAATGCTGGGCTAAACTCATAGGGCTGATATTACAATTTATCCCCGCAAGGGGACGGAAACTTGTCCGCAAAGTCAAACTTTGCAAGGAAAGCGATTACAATTTATCCCCGCAAGGGGACAAAAAAGCACCTCTGCCACTGGCGTTTGCCAGCAGCGGAGGTGCTTTGCTTTTTCTTATATTCTATTTTACAGGTTGGGAGCTGTGCCTGCCGGGATCGTCTTTGTGACAGGCAGCGCCTTGACGCCTTTCGGAACATCCGGCTTCATGGGGCGGATCTCCTGCAGATAATCAGCCACATCCTGCAAAGTCTGCTCAATATTGGCTGTATCCAGCGGCAGGATACGGTCGCTCTGCAGACCAAAAGCCGTATCGCTGGCATGGTTGATCTGGTTGCGGTACTGCATCACGCGCTGGTAGAACAGTGCCGCGTCCTCGATCTGCCACCGGACATCCGGGTCGATCACCAACTGACCGGAAGCGAGAATCGTATCCATATAGGCGTGCATTTCTTTGGAATTTGCCACACCAAACAACATATTGCCATCTGCATCGTCCTTGCTGTGGGTCAGGCGCAGATCCGTTGTATAGGGATACTCCTTTTGCATCAAAGTCAGGCGGCAGAAATGGAAGTGGAACAGCGGATATACCCACGCCTTGCCCTTATTCTGATTCTGTTCTGCCAGATATGCCCAGCCGGTTTCCGTGGGCTGCACAAAAAGATGGCGGCAGACATAGGCCGGCATCTGCTCGCACAGCAATGTCAGCGCCTGCTGGTACATGCTGTGTTCTGCGCACCAGCTTACCAGCGCAGGAAGATTGTTTTTGGGGGAAGCCAGCAGCCCTTCAAATTCTGTGCGGAAGCGGTCATTCAGCAGGTGGAAGAACAGGCTGGTCAGATTTTTGCTCTCCTTGGGCGGCGCCTGCAGTGCCTGTGCGATCTGGCTCAGGTCTTCATTCAGCGCCTGCACCCGGCACAGCGCCAGATCATCCGAGAACTGGTTGATCCGGGCCAGCAGGGTGTGCAGAGCCGGGTCGCTCTCGCCCTCGCTCCACAGGTAGCCTTTCAGCTTCTGTGCAGTGCCGGTGGAAAAGAACTCGTCCATGGCCGTGATGAGGTCGAACAGGCTGTACAGCTGACTGCTGTCGTGGATGCGGGAAGTACCATCCGGAAGCAGTTCGGAGTAGATCACCCTGCGGGTCTCCACACTGCGCAGGTCGCGCATACAGCGAGCTGCCGTTACCAGAAGCATCGCCGTGTCCCGCATGCCGCCGGAAAGATCAATGGATAGGGTATCTTCCGCTTCAATTTTTCCCAGCAGCAGAGAGATCGCCCGGAACTGTGCCTTGTCGTCCATGCTGTCCGGTACCGGGATCACCACAAGCCGCTCTGCCGGAATGCCCGCCGAAGGCAGGAATACATCCCGGAAATATTCCACGGTGGTGCAGGTTTTCCCGTCCGGCAGATGCACGGTAGGGCTGGTGCGCACCAGTTCACTGCACAGCGCCAGAATACAGTCCGGCCCTTCCTTGTGCTTTTTCAGCTCCAAAACCGCCGCTTCGTTGGTCTGGGTATGAATGTTCGGATTTTTGCTGAAGGGGCTCATATATAAAAGCAATACACTGCGTTCCATCTTATACCTCCTCCTGTTCCGCTTTCATCTGCATCAGTCTCTGCTGCCATGTTTTGCGCCGCTGCGATACAGCCGCCTTGCTCACGCCGAGAAACTCCGCCACGGTCTTATCCTGCGCCGGGTTGCGCCCCGGCTCCAGCAGCGTATGGACGGCAGCGCATTCCAGCGCTTTGGGTGCATAGGGCGGCTGAACTGTAAATTCCACATACCGGTGCAGCAGCAGGATATCCCACAAACAGTTGTCCTGTTCCAGCGGACGCAGATCATCGCAGTTTGCCAACCGCGCGGGCGCATCCTCTGCCGGGTCCAGCGCGTCATTGTTGCGCAGAAAGCCCATCAGCACGCTGCTCCACAACGGGCCAGCTGTCTTGCCGTATTTTTCCTTCTGCTGCAGGTTCATCAGTCCAATGCCGCGGTGCAGCCATGCCAGCATTTCCCGGCTCTGCTCCACCTGCTCTTCCACGCTTTTTTCTTGAGAAGCCACCCGGTCGCCCAGCGCCGAATCCTCTCCGCCAGTGTCGTCCAGACTGAGCACCGACTGCTTACTGCGCAGTGCTTCCCGCAGGGTCTTTACACCCACCCCGACAATATCGGCGATCACCTGTTCCTTTTCCGGATCACGGCAGAGCACACTCTCTGTAATTCCGTTCTTTTCCATGTACTCCAGCGCTTTTTTGATCTTGCGGTTCGTCTCGCGTCCGAAACCCGTCACAGCCATTTCTTCCTGCTGCTGGTCGTGTGCCTGTGCATGACGGACAGCGGTGCGCAGATACATACTGAAGGTCTGCCCGGGTTTCGGTTCCCAAAGATCAAACGCATCCAGAAACGCCTTGCAGAAATCCACGCTGTTCCATGCATCCTCTCCCCTTCCGGGAGTCTGTGTGGTCAGAAAGCATTCCGCCCAGAACGTGCGGAACCGTTCATCATTGGCATCGTGCAGCTTTTTGCGCTGTTCCGGCGGCAGCTGCAGCAGCGGCGAAGCGTCAATGTCCGCCCATGTTTTCACATCATTCATCGCTGCTCAGTCCTCCCGGTGCTCGTTCATCCAGATCAGCTGATGAAACACCTGTTCGGCGGTCTTGCTGTCACGCATGGTACCTACCAGCCCGGAAAGCTGATACAGTGCCGCCATATCGTAAAGCCGCGCGCTGAGCACCCGCCCGTTTTCCCGCTTGACCTCACCATAATACACACCGCCTACTTCCAGCTCCGTATGGGTAGCTTCGGCGCAGGTCAATGCCGTCAGCGTGACCACCGGGATGCTCTTGGAGCCGTAGGTGATGCAGGCATACACCCGGGTGACCTGCGGCAGGGCATCCACCAGATCCCGGCACAGGCCGATCAGCGTTTCCGGGCGCTGATCCTCCGGCAGGTGGATCTGCCGCACCTGATGTTCCGCAATGCCCAGCTGTGCCAGCTCTTCCAGCAGGCGCTGATAATTGCGGGCGGTGTCAGCATTTTCCTGCCGGATGGCCAGCAGCTGCACCGTGTCCCCGGGTTCAAGGGTGTCCCGCATCACCTGCACGATGGGAAAACAGGTAGCCACTGGCGGGGTTACATGGTCCCGCTGGTACAGCATAGGGTCCAGCTTTCCCTGCAAAGGCACGGTGGTGATATAAGTCTTCAGCACAGGGCAACACTCCTTTTTATAAGATCCATTATCTGCATCATACCATGAAAATGCCCCGCGCACAAGGCAGGCTAAATGAATTTATGGCCGTTCTTTTCAGCACAAAAGTACATTATTGTAATAAAGTGAGTATTTTCCAGTCATCCAGCTCTTCAGTTTTGCGGTGTTTTGTGATATATTTAGGGTACAATCCCCGTAAGGGGGCGAAAACCAAGTTCCCCGTGAATGGGGCCGATGTCGATAGGTACAATCCCCGTAAGGGGGCGATAACTCATTGTTTTATCCTCCTGTATCTCTGTTTCTGAGTACAATCCCCGTAAGGGGGCGATAACTGATACTTGCCAAAAATATAATTATGCAGACCAGTACAATCCCCGTAAGGGGGCGAAAACGCATAGAAGCAGCCCGCGAAACGTGAAGAGAGAATACCATCCCTGTAAGGGGACAAAAGCTCCATAACTGGATATTTAGGTGTTGTCATTCGGATGCAATCCCCGTAAGGGGGCGAAAACCAAAGACGAAACAAATATCAACGCAAAGACGTGGTACAATCCCCGCAAGGGGACAAATCAAAACAAGACAGGGGAGATGATGTCATTCTATGTACACGCTTTTCATGTGTCTCGTTGCGTTGGGTGTAATGAGCATTATTTTTAAGAAAAAGTAATTTCAAGTTTCTTGCTTAACTATCCGCATTCCATGGGCTTTTTCTCTTTGCAATGTCAAGGAGGAATGTCCTATGCTCATCAACTTTACCAATCATCCTTCTGCCCTGTGGAGTGCCGAGCAAACGGCTGCGGCACAGCGCTACGGCAAGGTGACCGACCTTGCCTTCCCCGCCATCGACCCCGCCACCAACGAGGCCGTGCTGGACTCCCTTGCCACGGTATATGCCGACCACATCCTGCACCTTAGCCCGAACGCCGTGCTCTGTCAGGGCGAGTGCACCTTTGTGTACCGGGTGGTTCAGCGTCTGGAAGCCGCGGGCATCCCCACGCTGGCCGCCTGCTCCCGCCGCAAGAGTCAGGAGACCACCTACCCGGACGGCAGTACCCTGAAGCGCAGCATCTTCGCCTTTGCCGGCTTCCGCCGCTATGGCTCGCCCTGAAAGAGGGTTTTCTTTCTATCCTCCACGGCACAATAATGATTCAGGATTTATCGTTGTCCTTTTCGCGCGGATTCACTTTATTTTAATAAAGCGAGTATTTTTCAGGCATTCAGTTCTTCCATTTTACGATATTCTGTGATATATTTAGTGTACCATCCCCGCAAGGGGGCGAAAACTGATACAGGCGAACTTCATCATAGAACGGACGAGTACCATCCCCATAAGGGGGCGAAAACTAGTCGTTCATGATTTCCGAACCGCCCCACAGCGTACCATCCCCGCAAGGGGGCGAAAACCTTGTTCCCGTGAAGGTTTGTTGCCGTAAAACTGTACCATCCCCATAAGGGGGCGAAAACAATATCCTTGTTGCGTTCTGGACGCTGGTATTTAGTATCATCCCCGTAAGGGGGCGAAAACTCAATATCAGGGTCACAGATACCTAAAACGATATCGTACCATCCCCGTAAGGGGGCGAAAACAGATCCATGGTGCGCCAGCTCATGATCTTCGCCAGTACCATCCCCGTAAGGGGGCGAAAACTAATTCCGACCGAGATAATCATATCCCTGCTTCGTACCATCCCTGTAAGGAGGCGAAAACTAGACACCGTAGGCCTTTGTGCCGTGGTAGAGACCGTACCATCCCCGTAAGGGGACAAAAAACTCCGCATCAAAAAAGATGCGGAGTTTTTCTTTTGCAAACCTTAACTCTTTGTTTTCCGTGGGCTGTCCCTCTATGAACGGAACGATTGCAGCTGCTGTGATATTTTCTCTGCTGCGGCTTTTGCATGGCGACAAAATGTGCTATAATAAAGCCAATTCCAAGCATCTCTTACAAAATTGACAAATACGTTTTCCGTTTATTGTGCAATTCTTCCACAATCCGTAAAGGAGATGGTATTTTGAACGTTCTCACCCTGCAGTCCACCTATGGCGGGCTGCTGCACGACACCGGTAAAGCGGTGTACCGTGCCGGTGGGCAGCGCGGCAGCCACAGTGAACAGGGCTACCAGTTTTTGCACGGCGTTTTGCCCGGTGCAGGCTGGGCACCGGCGCTGGACTGTGTGCGCTACCACCACGCCGCCGCGCTGCGCGGTGCTGCAAAGGCTCTGCCAGCCGATTCCCCGGCCTATATCGTTTATCTGGCAGATGATCTTTCTGCCGCCGCAGACCGCCGGGAGGTCGAAGGCGAAAGCAGTTCCTTCCGGCGGGATCTTCCGCTGGACTCGGTGTTCACCCACCTGAACGGTTCCCACCCCGGCTGGATGATGCCTGCGCAGCCACAGGACGGCAGCCTGAAGCTGCCACGGCAGCAGCAGCCGCTTTCCGCTTCCGTCTATGCAGATGCCGTGCGCAAGCTGAGTGAGTGCCTGCCCGATCTGCAGCCGCAGCCGGAGTGGATCAACTCGCTGCTGGGTCTGCTGGAAACGCAGTTCAGCTGTTTTCCGTCCAGCACCTTTACCGGCGAAAGCCCGGATGTCTCTCTGTTTGACCACGCCAAGACCACCGCAGCCATTGCGGCGTGCATCAGCGAATATGTGCAGGCAAACAACATCACCGACCTGCGCAAGGCACTTTTTGAGCAGGAGAAGGATTTTTGCCAGAAAGGCGCTTTTCTGCTCTATACCGCTGATTTTTCCCGCATCCAGAAGTTCCTTTATACTGTCCATACCGAAAACGCCCTGCGCTCCCTGCGCAGCCGGTCGTTCTTTCTGGAGCTGCTCATGGAGCACTATCTGGACGAGCTTCTGGCCGGGTGCGGCGTGTCCCGCGCCAACCTGATTTACAGCGGCGGCGGGCACTGCTATGTGCTGCTGCCCAACACTGCCGCTGTGGCCGATACCCTAACCCGGTGGAACCGGCAGTTCAACCGCTGGCTGCAGCAGCAGTTCGGCACCCAGCTGTTTCTGGCCAACGCATGGACACCCTGCTCCGGCAACGACCTGACCAATACCCCCGCTGAAAAAAGCCCCTACAAAGAGCTGTTCCGCCGGGTGAACCGTCTGCTGGAGCAGCACAAATTCCACCGCTATACAGCAGAGGATCTGCGGCAGCTGAACAGCACCGCCGCTTACCCGGATGGCCGGGAATGTAAGGTGTGCGGCACCAGTGCCAACTTGAAGGATGATCTCTGCCCTTGGTGCAAACTGTTTGTAGATCTTTCTAACAAGATTCAGAACAAGCGCGTTCTGGTGGTAAGCCGTCAGCCCTCGGCTGCCGATGACTGTACGCTGCCTGCACTGGACGGCGGCAGCGAGTATCTGTCCCTGACGGATCAGTTCTCTGCCCGCAAACGGCTGGCTTCCGGCGAGCCTGTCGCGCGTGTATATACCAAAAATGCACCGTTCACCGGCCTTACTTACAGTACCAACCTGTATGTTGGCGATTACGCTGCCAGCAACAGCATGGAAAAACTGGCCGGGCAGTCCGAGGGCGTGCGTCGCATTGCGGTCTGCCGTATGGATGTAGACAACCTCGGGCACGCATTTATCTCCGGTTTTGAACAGGAAAACGAGAAAGACCCGGTCAAACGGATGCACTATGTTACCCTATCCCGCACCTCGGCGTTCTCCCGACAGATGTCACTGTTTTTCAAGTGCTACATCAACGGCATTCTCGAAGGGCTGCAAGTGAGCATTGTTTATGCCGGCGGCGATGATGTATTCCTTGTGGGCGCATGGAACGATGTTCTGGAAGCAGCACAGCGCATCCAGCGTAATTTCACCGCATTCTCCTGCGGTGCACTGACCCTCAGCGCAGGCATCGGCATCTTTGATGACCATTACCCCATCCGGCTTTCCGCCGAGGAAACTGCCGCGCTGGAAGAAGCCGCCAAGCATCTGCCCGGCAAAAATGCAGTGGCACTGTTTACGCCAGAGCGCAAAGCAGTCCGGGATGCAAAGGGCAATCTGCTGGTGCAGCCGGAGCAGGGACATATCTATGCGTGGGACACCTTCCGTGCAAAGGTCCTGACCGAAAAGGTCGGCTGCCTGCAAAGCTTCTTCGGCAAGGATAACGCCGAGCATGGAAACGCCATGCTCTACAATCTTCTGGCACTGCTGCGGGAAGCAGAAAACGACCGCATCAACCTTGCACGGTACGCTTACCTGCTAGCGCGGCTCTCGCCCAAAAAGAGCGCAGCAAATTACAAAGCCTACAAGCAATTCTCTCACAGCATGATGGATTGGGCACTGGATGCTGTACAGCGTCACCAGCTCATCACCGCAATTTATATTTATGTCTATCAGAACAGAAAGGGTGGCGACACAGATGGCAGGATGGAATGATAATGGCCGGGGCAGCTATGGCGGCGGTGGCTATAACAACAACCGGAGCGGATATAGCAACAGCTACAACGGAAACCGCAGCAGTTCCGGCAGTTATAACAGCCGTAGCAGCTATGGGCAGCAGAAAGAGCTGCCGCCGGAGATCACGCCGAAAAAGGTGCCGGAAGATTATGTGGACGAAGCCGAGC
>ENA-OVGC01002342-OVGC01002342.1-human-gut-metagenome-genome-assembly--contig:-NODE-2342-length-12906-cov-8.114855_pt1 | contig 12906 bp, 15 predicted proteins | sample MGYA00237768_ERZ505415 | MGnify/ENA primary metagenome ERZ505415 (study PRJEB26158, sample SAMN06016382) | human gut metagenome | biome: human gut; feature: ankylosing spondylitis patient; material...
TGTGCCTGTTCTGGGGCCATCAGCCTGCCGAGGACGGCCAGCTGACAAAAAGCTGCCTCAGCCAGTGGTGGATGGAGGACTTCTATACGACGGCTGACTCCTACCTCTGCATGGAGCAGTATATGATGGCTGCTAAGGCCGAGCTGTTCGGCGACAAAGAGATCCGGGACCAGATTTTGAAATGCAGCGACCAAAAGCAGATCAAGGCTCTGGGCCGCAAGGTGCGGGGCTTTGAGCAGAAGGTATGGGACAAGTTCAAGTACGCCATTGTGCTGCTTGGCAACTGGCACAAATTCAGCCAGAACCGCGAACTGCGGGAGTTTCTCCTTTCCACCGGGGACAGCGTGCTGGTGGAGGCCAGCCCCTATGATGCCATCTGGGGTATCCGCCTCGCGGCCAGCTCCCCGGAGGCCCAGGACCCCATGAAGTGGCGGGGACAAAACCTGCTGGGCTTTGCGCTGATGGAGGTGCGGGACGAGCTGCGCCGGGTGACAGAGAACGAAATGCTTTGCGACTGGAGTACAGTATGGGAATATGAGGAGTGATTCCATGTCCAAATTACCATTGGAAGAAATACAGTCACTTCGCAGCAGGATATATCACGGAGAGCAGGAACTGATTTCCACTCTGACACCCGAGCAATTCTTTGCCCTGCTATCTCACGACTATGATACCGGTTTTGCAGCTGGTAAAGCCTCTGCACAGAAGGAAATTCTCTGTATGCTGGCTGCGGACGGGATGCCCGCTGAGAAAATTGCGCTTCTGCTGCGGATAAAGACAGGAATGGTGCTGGAGGTCATGGCTGCCAAACAGGCCCACATTGAAAATTGCAGAAAGAAACTCGGACAGGAGGCGAAGCCATAAAAGACTTTTCCCAATACGGGAACAGACCGGACGACCAGTGGGAGATGCTGCCCTGGATACCCGATCCGCGTCCGCCCTTCAAAATCTGGGTGAAGCCGGAGCAGATCGCGCCATTCTTCCTCATTCCCCACCACCCCTATGCCATCTCCCTTCTGCTGAAAATCAACGATGGATTCCGGACGGAAGAATTCCGTCGGCTGGGACTGACCGGCAGCAGCGGAGACTGGGAACGGCTGGTCTGGGGCGTGATCCGTGAGTTTGAGGAAAATAACAGCGGCGTGGATCTGTTTCACTTTGACTCCGACGAAGATGTGTTCTGCGTATACTCCCAATACGTTGACGATTTGATGCTACTGTCCAAAATGATCCGGGCGGCCTGTGACAATGAAAAAATGATGGGGACTTATCTGGGTATAGGTGAGGTGGAAGATGAGAAATAAGGAGCAGGAGATGGCATGGCGAAAAGTAATAGAAGCCTGCATGGAGGATGTGAAACACCACTTCGATGACATCCAGCAGGCCATTGAGTTTGGCTGCTACATCCAGCCGGACAACTACTTTGTGTCCTACATCTTTGCCACGGACTCGCAATTAGAGACGGCGCGGCAGAGCGGCCTGACGGAACAGATCAATTCCTATCACAGAGAGCAGCTGATAAAGAGTCATTACCCCATTGAGGGAATCAAGGACTGCACCTTTGCCTCACAGGAGGAATGTGACCGGGAATTTGGCGGGAATTGGTATTACTATTTCAAATGATACTAGAAGGGGATTGAGATGATCGAATACATCAAACTTTTTTGGGAAGACGCACCAGCGGGTGAACCATCTATTATCCTCTATGAAGTTGATACCGAAAATGATCGGCTGGCCCTACGTTCCATTGACATCTTTGCGGATGGCTGCACTCACAATATCCCTGATATTTATGACGTAGCCATTGAGATTACGCCAATTCCCACAGTGGAAGAATTGAACGCTCATGTTTGGGGCGAGGAATTTCACGCCTGTTTGATGGAGAAAGTGGAATTTGAGACTATCTGGGAAAGCCAATCTTATCACGGAGCATTTTTTAAAGCGAGGAATGACAATGGTTGAGATCAATCGTGTCTGGCTCAATGTGGATACAGACACCAATAAAATCACACTGTTCGGGCGCCCCCGTGTATCCATCCGTGTGGATGAGTACATTTGGAGTTTAATCGAAGAACATATCGTGAAGCCCCATAAGCTCATGCGCAATGAAAAGCACAAGTATCTGCTGAAAATTGCTTTTGACCGATTTGATTCGTTGCGGCACCGATATTATCCACTTTCACCTTACAACGGGCCGCTTCGGGAAGGTGTCAAACCGGACAGCGCAAATGGATGGCATCCCCGTGAGGACTTTGCAGACGCTAAGGAACGTACCACATGGTTCTCTCCAGAAAAAATCTGGACAAACTGCGGCAACAAAGTTCTAGATGTCAATATAGATGCAGTCAATGTGAGCGATAGCATCACTCCCAGAGAATACGCAGACTTGCTGTTCGATGGAATTGGAGCGGCATTGATGTTTAACTTTAAAAGGCTCAAGCGCGAGGAGTTTGATGCACTGAAGTCAAAAATTGATTGGAGTATTATAGAAAGTTTTCCGTTTCCCGCATCCTTTGAAGACCAGCAGTACATTGGAGATTGTGGTAAAATTCATGTATATTCCTGGGATGGTAGACAGGAAACGAACCTTGTAGGACCTTATACCGTGCGAGAATTGTACCTAAAGCATTTCGGAGAATAAATTAATTGGAGCATATCATGGAAGAAATGAAACTTTATGAATTGGTAAATAAGTATCATATTGGTACTGATTTAAGTTGTGCTGAAGCAATGTTTAAGGCATGTAACGAATACTATCATTTGAATCTATCTGAGGAAACCAGGAAAATGTTTTCTGTGATGGGACTTGGGATGCAGACAGAACAATCTTGTTGTGGTGCATTTACGGTAGCAGTAGGAGTTATTGGGTTAGTTACAGCACGTGATGGGCAAAAAGACTGTGAAAATATTGAGGGATACCAATTAATAGCTGAGTTAACTGATTTTGTACTGTCAGTATTTGGTACATTGCATTGTGTAGAATTACAAAAATTAGAAATTGTTGGTTATGATAATCCCTGTCATGTGATTGTACAGGAAATTGCTAAAAAATTAGAAGAATTGTTATCGAGAAAGAATAGCGACCTTAATTAAAAAGATTCTAAAAAAAGGATGCCTTTTTAGGCATCCTTTTTTATTAAAACTGTAACAAAATTTATATAAAAATTGCCGGTTATAGCAAATACTGCTTGGAATATATTATCAAAAGGTTAATAAAAGGAATGTATAGAATAGAGGCAAAGTAAAGTATTTTTACAGTTAGGAAGGGAGTATTATGAGCATGTTTAAGAAATATATCATACTGTTCTTTAGTCTATTTATTATGATTAATTGCAGCCTATGTTTTGCAAAAGATAAAAATACTGAATCAGATAATTTGCTTTATCAACATGGATTATCAATGATTTCTGTTATGGATGAAATGGCTGCAAATAAGACATGGATTTCTGCCTTTTCCAAAACTGACGTGTTTCAAAATATTATTTCTGATATGAGTAAAATCGAACATAAAAAGGTTAAGTCAGTATATAAAATTAATATTACTGAAGATATAAATTATTATTTAATTGAACCCATTGAAGTAAAAAAACTTTCTGAAGAGCTTCGTATATATCTTCTAAATATTTTGCAAGATTCAGTAATAACTGACGTTAGCGCATTTGGAGGTGATGATATTTTATTTGCATCTAGTATTTGTAGTTATGAAAAAACCTTTGTCAGCAGGGAAACTAAAGAAAATGTAATATTCCTATATACTTTTGAAAAAGCTGTTCCTGTGTTGATTTCTTTTGTGGTTGGTGACAATAATACTGTTTCGGCTACTGCTTCTTTTATCCTTACAAAAGGTTTTAATATTGATAATGTACAGGATGTTCAAAAATACTTTTATGATTATTCTCCTCAAATTGAGGTATTAGATCTACCGAAAGAAAGTACAAAGATACGTAAAAGTGTATTTAATTAGAATTTAATTATGCTATGAAAGGGAGAAAGTCATGAAAAAAGATTTAGAGCTTTATGAAAAATTTATTGACGGTCTTGTGGAGCGAAAAAACAGTATAACTGCTCTGTGGGTAAAGGGTGATGGTTTTCCGAAGATAGAGGATAACAAGGCAAAAAATGAACTTCTTGCCACACTAACTCCAGAGCAGAAAAGTGTACTGGCCGAAATGCTTCAAGAAGAACATATTGCGGGTATCCATACTACTCTTGCGTATATCAATAAAATGATGGACTTGGATGGCTTGGAGCTTCATCAGGATGGGGAATCCTATCCCAACGATTATTTTGAAAGTATGCATTATGATTTTATAAGTCGAGTTGAAGGTGATGAATGGCCAGAAACTTAATTCTTAATTAAAAGGCAGGAGGCGAAATATATGTATATCAAAAAATACTGGGGTAACTTCATCGGAGGATCAGATGACAGTCTGAACCTTGTGGCATTTTTAGAAGACCAGAAAAAAGAAGAAATCTCCCTTAGTGAAATTTTTGCCAAAATTGGTTTGGATAAACAAAACTGGGACTTCCATAATACCGTAGAATATCTAGAATTTACCCATTCTAATGGCGTGGAGATTGACTTTCACTTCGCTATTGATGTGATTACCGACCTGGCCGCCATCCTGCTGGAGTGCAGCGTCAGTGGTAGTGTAAACCTTCAGGATTTGGACGAGTACAATATCCCCGCCCGCCTCATCCGTATCACCGCTACGTCAGAGGAGCACGATGCCATGAATAAGACCCTGGCGGATTTTGCCCAGAACCCGATGGAATATGACCTCCATGAAATGATGGACGACGAGGAGATCCAGGAGATGGCTCGGGATGTGGAGGCGCTGCGGAAGGAGCTGTACGAGGCTGCTGGCCGCAACCGGGACTACCATGTGAAAGCGGAGGATGTGAAACCTCTACTCTCTGACTGGAAGGGTGCCGATGGCTGCATTGCCACCAACCGTATCACGGTGGAGGGCTGTAAGGTTGGCTACTGCTACCGGGAGAAGCCGGACGGCGACTGGGACAGTGGCTGGCGCTTCACCGCCAGTGATGAGAGCGAGGAGTACATGGACGACCCCAACAATGCCGGGATTTACAAGCTGAACACAATCTGCAACGACGATCCCGACATCATTGCGCTGCTACATACACCCGCCCCCTGCGCCTTTGAGCGGGATGGAAATGGCGTTTTCCAGCAAATCAAAGACTGTAAACCAGATGAGGACGAGGAGGACACTGATATGGACATTTTGAAGCAGTGCCAAAAGTGGCATGAGGAGGACAAATATCAGAAAATCGTTGACGCGCTGGAGTCTATTCCTGTTGAGGAACGCACTCCTGAAATGGACAGCGAACTCGCACGAGCTTATAACAATAAAGCAAACCCCTATACAGCTGAAGGAAAAGAGCTGTTAAAGAGAGCTGTATCTTTATTATTACCTCATGAAGAGCATTTTGAAGGAGATCATTGCTGGAATTTCCGTATGGGTTACGCCTATTATTATCTGGAACAGGAAGGACGTGCATTACGATATTTTGAAAAGGCACTAGAGGCTCTTCCTGATGATGAAGATACAAAAACTTTTATTGATTGGTGTCATAAAGGCATTACTTTGCCCAAGTTTGATAAATGTTTTAAGCAACGTACGCAAGAGGCTTGGAAAACATTTGCTGAACAGGAAGCCGAACTGTGTAAAATTATGGATGAAGACAAGGAACATCAACGTGGGGAAGAATTAATTGGCCGTTGCCAGGATATTCTTAATCTTGCATTTGATGATATAGCCTTTGAAATGGGCTTCAACGGAGAAAAATATGAATTAATTCTTACTCCGGAAGGCAACAAAGTGCAATTATTTGAAATGCTGTACTTTAAGAAACAGGCACCGGAAGAAGTGCTGGAGCACTGGAACATCCTGGTGGGCCGTCAGCCACTTAACAATATTGGTTTGCGTACTAATGATGGATGGGAGATTTCTGGTGATGATGTTCAAATATGGTTAGAAGACAATGGTGAAAGTAGATTTACTATCTATGCTTACTGTGAAAAGCTATTACCTATGCTTGGCGAATATGATGGACGAGTATGGTGGATTCTTACAACATTAGCTGATCAGGTACTGGGTGAGATTCCGCACATGAGATATATTGACAGCTTTGATGTGTTAGAAGCTCCGAAAGAAGAACCTTCTGTTTTAATGAGCAATTTGCCTGATATGCTGAAAGAAAAAGGGGTAGATCTTTCTATTGATGCCAAGACATATTTGGAAAGCTATACTGGTTATGAATTAAAGCCTGATGAAGACCCAGATGCTGACTGGAGATTAGATACGATTGCCGGTGCTACTTGCTGTCCGGCTCTTCTTAATGGTTATTTGAATAATGATAATGACTTTATGGATGAACTTCATGCTGATGGAGCAGTAGCTGGCTTCTTGTGTTATCCGCTAGACACTTTACATGAAGAAGAAGGAACCCAGAAAATTTTTGATTTTCGCGATAAATTGGAAGAAAAATTACTTAGTGAAAGTAATCAGGATAATATTACATTAATTGGCGGAGCTACAGGAATTTACTGTGGTTATGTGGATTTTATAGCTTGGGATTTGATTGCTGCTTTAAATATTGCTAAAGAGTTTTTTGCAAAAAGCGACATACCTTGGGCCACTTTCCATACTTTCCGTCGTGAAGCGGGCACAGTTAACCTGAAAACGACGCCCGAGAAAGAACCAGAACCTGATATTCATAAGGAAACTGGATCTCTGCTCTCAAAAGATGATATTGAAACGCTGGAATCCTTTGATGAAGGAGTATGCGGATACTTTGGGAAAATGCTTCAATGGCTGGAGAATTTTATCAAAAACGGCGTAGAAGAAGGACGATTCAGTGAAAAACAGGCTCATCAGGATTTGCAGATTGCCCTTTGGTACGCATTTGCTTGTAACAATATGGATGATTATATTAGTTACTACCGTGCTGTAGAGTGGATGAAAGATTCAGAGAAAAATGCTGCTGGATGTGGTACTTGGTATTACAGGTATTCTGTAGCATTAATGTATTGTGGCAGGTTAGAAGAAGCTTTGAACTATGCAGAAAAAGGTGCTGAAGAAGAACCGGAATATCCTTGGATATGGTTGCAAGTAGGTAAATTACGGGCACATTTTGGTAATAAATCGGGTGCACTGGATGCTGTTAAGCAAGGATTAAAACTGGAACCTGGCGATTATGAGTTCCTGACTTTGAAAAAAGAAATCAACGAAGGAGCAACCTTGGAACAGATGCTGTGCCATTGGATTAACCCCGATGCCGACCAAATGCTTCAGCAGGGACTGGACGAAGATGTGGATGAAAAACAACGCGCCCTGGACTGTGTTCGTGCAGATGAGGCTGGTCTTGCCGAATTTTATAAACTGTTCCAACCAGAGCGGTATAGCTATAAGAAAAATTCCCCCTGCTGTGAATTCCAATACCCGGTGAAGGAACATATTGTGGAGCTTTCCTTCCGTATGAATGAAGCTGGACTTTCTAAGATGGGAGCTGACTGGTTGCGTAAGCTCAAGGATTGGCTTGACAGTGGGGAATGGCTGAGCCACACCCCTGAAGGAGAACCAGAGGGCATTCTAACAGATGTGTTTGTAGATCAGACCCGCCGTATTGGTCTTATTTATCAACAACCTGGAGAGGATCAGTATTTTCAGATTTTCCTGAATCCAGACGGTACGAAGGCGGATGCCTTCTGGTCCTCAAGAAAAAACAATGCGCCGGAGGTTTATTCGGAAGATGAGATGTCTGTAATAGAGCAACATATCCAAAAATATTTTGGCAAGTTCGAGAATGTGTTCCATGAGCTTTCTTCCCCAGACATTCATGTGGACATCTGCGTTGTTCCGCCTTCTGAGGAACGGGATTACTACACGCTGGTTACGATGGGTATGGGTGCCCACCGGATGAATGTCCCGGAGGAACTGGCCGAATACAAGCTGGAGCGGGCGGAGCTGGCCATTGCGCTGCCAGGGAACTGGAAGCTGAAGCATGAGGACCTGAAGAATGAGCGGTGGTATTGGCCCATCCGCCTGCTGAAAACCCTGGCTCGCCTGCCCATTGCCAGCGATACCTGGCTGGGCTTTGGCCATACCATGGACAATGAGGATGACTTTGCAAAGGACACAAAGCTGTGCGCCGCCATGCTGACTGGTCCCCAGGATACCGAAGATGGCAGCGAGGTCTGCATCCTGCCGAGTGGCGAGGAGGTCAACTTCTATCAGGTGATTCCTCTCTACCGGGATGAATTGGAATATAAGCTGGCCCATGACGCGGACGCCCTGCTGGACAAAATGAACGGCATCAGCTTTGTGGTGGAGCCTGATCGTCAGGATGCTATCACTCGTGGCACTCTTTCCAATAATGATTTTGACGGTGAGATGGACGATGTCTCCTATCATATCGAGAGTATTGAGGAGAAGGAGCTGCCCGTTGACCCCATAAATGCTTATAACCTCTTTGCCATTTACCTCCGCTGGTGCATAGAGCATGATCTGATGGGCGAGGACTTTCTGAACGAATACGGCGAAGTGGCCAAACAGGTCAAAGCCGACCCTGCCAGTGTGGATCTGCGGGCGTTTATTCGTGACAAACTGAACGGGCAGATTATGGTTCCGATGTTCAATAAGGTTGGGCGAGCATTTACTTCTTACTACTATGGCGAACCTGATAGTCCAAATTTCCCCCGTGACATTGAAAACTATGCCTTGGAATATCTCGGCCCAGAAAAGTATTACTCCGATGAGTTCCAGTTTAAGGCCCCACTGTTCATCCCATTTGACGAGGACTACTACCAGGCCATGGCAAAGGTGATCGAGGAACGCTTCACCAACTGGCAGGGACAGGACTTCGACGAGGACACGCTGGAACCCTCCGAACTGGCTGAGGCGTTGATGGAGTATCTGGACTGTGAATGCACCTATTTTCCGTCTATGGCTGATGATGACCCCATCATGTCTGCATATAGCTATGCCAAAAGGGAAAGTGTCAAAGAAGGCTTTGTGCCGGTACTCATCAAGGCGGATGACGAAACGCTGTTGGAGTGTCTGGTGATGAACGCCGACCCGGAAAATGATGCGGACTTTTATGAATTTGACCTCAAAACCGTAGCCGAATATCGTAAAAAGATGCTTGCTTCTCCTGTTAAAGATGGAAGAGAGGTATTGGAAGAACTCATTGACCAGCGTAAAGAAGAGGCTGAAGATGATGAAATGGATTGGGATGAAGAGATCCTGGGCGAGATTGAGGGAGGATATGAGAACCGTCGTTTCGCAAGCTACTGGAATTCCGACAATAATATGACTTATCCTTTAATTCTGGCTAAAATCCCAGTAAAGAATCCTTGGGAGATTTTTGCTTATCTGCCCTTTGGTGGCTGGAATGAATGTCCTGATACACCGGAGCTGATGGCAGTATCAAAATATTGGTTCGAGCAGTACGGCGCAGTGCCTGCCGCTATGAGCCACGACGAGTTGGAGTTCCTGCTCCCGGCTCCCGTTCCCGAGGAGAAGGCTATGGATGCAGCAGTGGAACTGTATGGCTTCTGTCCCGATGTCATAGACCAAGGACCGGAGGACGCCACCGTGGGTGCTTTGGCTGATGTGCTGCGGCAGTCCACCGTCTGGTACTTCTGGTGGGATTGAGTAACATCATGGGAGGAGAACGGCGTGAACAAATCAAATCAACATAACTTGCCCGAGTCGTTGGAAGCGGCCATCGCACTATGGGAGCAACACCTGAATGAATTTGCCATTCTTCTCTCGGATGCCATCCCTTCCTTAAAGAAAACAGACTGGATTATAGAGAAAAAGCGAGTGTTTGTTTGTGGGGCAGATGGTTCCAAGAAAAGAAGGCGAACCGCAAGCGGGCCCTTTTACCATTCTGGTGTTTCACTGAACTGCTCTGATACAGAACAGATCTGGCATCACTTTCAGACGTTTTCGAGAGCCATTGGCTTGGATGAGGTGGAGCGGATTCCTGCCAATGAGCAGGAACTGGGAAGGTATGATTTCCGAGCGTCGAACAGCCAGACAGCAGATAGTTTCACTTGCCTGATCTATCTGCCGGGCGAGTGGAATCAGGCTGGGGTTCATATCTCTGCATTTATCGGGCCGAGATGCCGTGAGGCGGATTTGCATGAGACATAAGGAGCAGCTATGATGGAAATATGGAGGGGGCACAATGAACTTTAACGAAGCAATGCAAATACTTGGAAACAAGCTGCAAGAAAAGTACGGACATTTAGGCTTTAAGTATAAAAAATCCGACAAAACGCTTACGAGGCACAGCAAAAATTTCACCTATATGATTGCTTTTTCCTCATTCGGCGGGAACACAAAGGATAGCATAAGCATAGAGGTTTGTTATATAATCAACACCCGTCCATACGACCCTTATGGTTATGCCAAACCAGACATCAACACACAACCACTGTTTTACAGTTTAAGAGATAATGAAATATATCTTGATATAGGAAATGAAGAAAAGATTAACAATACCTTTGAGATTGTTTGCCAGTGGATGGATAAAATACTGATTCCAAAAATGAATGAGCTTTGTGCTACCGAGTAATGTGGAAGTGATGGCGGAGAAAGAGCGTGGACACCTATGAACACAGAATCATTGACAGCAAAGCTCCTGGACCTGGTCGAAGGCCGGGAAACACCAGAAAGTTGGCGGAACTGGTGGGACGAGCATGAGCCGGAACTGGAAATCCTGCTCAGTCGGGGCGAATTTCTGAAGCTAAAGCCCTGCCGGCATGGTTTCCAGTGGGTCCCGGTGTTTGGCAGCCAAAAGGGAGCCATCGCCATTCTGGAAAAGAGCGGCACAGCATTTGAGGCCAGCAATCTCTACCAGGAGCGGTATCTGGCGGAGCTGGATGCGTTCTGCAAGGAGCAGAAGCGAGTGCAGCGGGAAAAGCAAAAGGAATTCAAGGCCAGCCACCCAGAACTATTTGGCCGATACCCCAAGTTCTCCAAGGCGTTGGCAAAGGTGCTGGACCCCTCTGATGAGATCAAGCCCGCCACCACGGAGGAGCAAATCGGGAATCAAGAAAGCGTGATGGACTTCACGCTCCTGGCCCAGGTGCGGGAGTTTTTCCTGCTGACCGCAGGCATCAATGTATTCACAGGCGTAATCGTTGAACTCTCTGGAACATTTAATTTGACCATCCACGGAGAGCGGTATTGCGTGCTGGGCGAGTTCTGGAAAGAAGCGGACGGCGACCAGCTCCTGCTCCGCCCCGGAGAGGAAACCATCTGGTACTACTCCCATGAGCAGGATAAGGTAAAGCGCCTTTGCAATGATATGACAGAGTTGTTGGAGAAGAAACTGGCGAGGTATCTTAATGAAAGCTGATATTTGCTTAATGAAAAAATTTGTAAAGCTCTATTAATTATAAAGAATTTTCAACTCTGTCCAGGATAAATTTAAGAAAGGAGTTGTTATTATGAGCTATGATTTAATGGTATTTGAAAAATCACAAGCACCTACTGTAAGAAAAGAATTTATGGTATGGTATGAAAAACAAACAGAATGGAATGAGAAACATGATTACAAAACAATCAGCGTAGCCTCACCGTCTCTACGAAATTGGTTCATTGAAATGATTGAAAAGTTTCCGCCTATGAATGGCGAGTATGCACCAAATCTTGATCCACTTGATGAATCTGAGGCGGAAGATCTGGAGCGTCATTTAGTGGATTATTCCATTGGTAGCAATATTATCTATGCCGCGTTTTCGTGGTCAGTTGCGGAGGAGGCATATGAACAGATGCGATCTTTAGCCCAAAAGTATGGAGTCGGCTTTTTTGATGTGAGCGGAGAAAAGAGTGATATTATCTTACCAGATGGTACGATGATATAATTTTCATCTTTGTGGTGCGGCAGGTGAATTTTGCCTTTACCAAAAGTGGAATTGTCCTGCACACTGATTACGGAGCCATGAGCATCTATTCCTGTGCCCTCTGAAACGGAGAAGTGACTTATGGATCATGAGAAAAGAGCTATTGGCGCAGAAAAAAGCGCAGCTCAAGAAAAGGCAGAAAAGAGCAGAGATACAGCAATACAAGGATCGTCTTACAAAAAGTTTTGAATATTTTTCGCAAAAATACCGATATGTGGATGAAACAGAAGCACTCAACGAAGAAAACAAAACGGAGGAAATTGATATGGAAGAAATCAGAAAGTTTTTATCAGAACCTGAGGAACATCAGGACGAATTCTGGGAAAGTGATGCTCTGATCTGGGTGGACTGGAGAGACTTCGATGAATCGATCATCAACTATTTTAATGAAAAATTGCCTGATACAGATAAAATTCAGTTCGAGTGTGCAGAAACAGAAAAAGAACGCGGTGTTGATATTTTTATGAAAAAGAATGGTGTCAGCGCGCCAATCCCCTACGCAGATGATTGTACTGACCGTGACACTACGCTGAGAAGTATTCAGAAATATCTGTCGCCACAGTATCAGCTCCGCTGGTATATGGGCTCGCTCGGTAGCGATACCCTCGCTTTCTGTATTTATCCCACTTCAGAATGGGAGCAGATAGAGCAGGAATTTGGTGCAGAAAAAGTTGCCTTCTATTTTGCACCAATTCAGCAAGATAGTGTCATGTTCGAAATGGACATGAATGAAGTTTTTGCTTTGCTGGAGCAAAGAGGAAAAGCGCAAGCTTAACTTGCAGGAGAAATTGCCATGTCACAGATCGCATCCTTTTATCTTCTTAAAGACGGCCAGCTGCAGGAACTTTCCAACGGTGACTGCTCCGGCGTGGTCTATATGGACATCTGGGACTGGTGTGAGAAGGGGTGAGAAGGTGTGAGAAGGGGTGAAGTAAGAAAATAACCATAAACAAGGTTGAGTATAG
>ENA-OVGC01002382-OVGC01002382.1-human-gut-metagenome-genome-assembly--contig:-NODE-2382-length-12750-cov-3.757385_pt1 | contig 12750 bp, 12 predicted proteins | sample MGYA00237768_ERZ505415 | MGnify/ENA primary metagenome ERZ505415 (study PRJEB26158, sample SAMN06016382) | human gut metagenome | biome: human gut; feature: ankylosing spondylitis patient; material...
GGCGACCACCGAGATCTACACTCTTTCCCTACACGACGCTCTTCCGATCTTACTTGTTCAGCCGCTCGAGGAGCTTTTCGCAAAACTCCTGGATAGTCTCGCACTCATAAGCGAGTAACAAGAGCCGGAGCCGTTCGGCTTCCTGCGCCTGCTGTACAAGTATTTCGCCCATGTTCGGCGTAGTCATGCTGCATATTAAAAGCCAGAAGCATCAGGGGCCTTTTTCATCGCTAAAGGGCTGACTCACGCAATCGCTTCTGCCAACGCAAAAAATACCGCAGGGCTTTTGCCCTGCGGTATTTTCTTACTTCTGTTCATATTGCTGTTTGTATTCCGCCGCCTCCTCCCGGTACATGGCGGCGCTGGCACGGTTGGCGGCGATCTCCTCCTCCGTGATGGCCCGCCGCACCTTGGCGGGCATTCCCACCACCAGCGAGCCATCGGGGATCACGGCGTTCTGGGGCACCAGAGCTCCCGCGCCGATAATGCAGTTGCTGCCCACCACGGCGCCGTTCAGAACGATAGCGCCCATGCCCACCAGCGTATTGTCGCCCACGGTGCAGCTGTGGAGAATGGCGCTGTGGCCCACGGTACAGCCGTCGCCTACATGCAGCGGCATGCCCCGCTCGATATGCAGCACGCAGTTATCCTGAATGTTGGTGCCCCGGCCAATGACGATCTCATCCAGCTCGGAGCGGATCACCGCGCCGAAGAACACGCTGCTCTCCGCGCCGATGCGGACATTGCCCACCACCGTGGCGGTAGGGGCGACGAAAACGGACTCGTGAATTTCCGGTATTTTCATGGTGCATTCTCCTGTTAATTTTATATGGTTTCAGAACATGCCAGATGCTTGAAGGTGTAAAACGTCACCTTATTGAACCGGCGCACCTCCTCCAGGCCGATCCAGCCCAGACGCTTGACGCCGTAACCAACGGCGATAATCAAAAACAACGGAACAATCGCTTCAAATGCGATCGATAATGCCTGCAAGACATCTCCTGCTTTCATATAGTATTTTGCCCCGCCATCATATCACGCTGTTTGCCGGATTGCAACCGTCATAATGCGACAAAAAGGGGAGCCGCGCTCCCCTTTTCATGCACAATATCTTTACGAAAGCTTCACGGCGCCGTGGTAGTCCACCGGAAGATCCCGCACCTGCCAGTGATGCTCCAGCGGGAAAACGGCACGCTCCATCCGGGCGGCGAAGCCCTCGTCACGGGTGACACACAGAATGGTAGGGCCTGCACCGCTGATGCACACGGCGCGGCAGCCGTTCTGATTGGCCAGCGCCTCGATCTTATCGTACTCCGGGATCAGGCGGCGGCGGTAGGGCTGGTGCAGCCGGTCCTGCAGGGAGGCGGCGATCAGTTCCTCGTCCCCTTGCTCGATAGCCCGCAGCAGCACTGCCAGAAAACCGGCGTTGTGCACCGCGTCGCTGTGGGACACCATGGAGGGCAGCACGCGCCGCGCCTCGTGGGTGCTGAGGGGGAAGTCCGGTGACAGCGCCACAAACCGCAGCTCCGGATGGGGCAGATACTCCACCGTGTACACCTGTCCGCCCAGCAGCATGGAAGCGGTCAGGCCGCCCAGCAGCGCCGGGGCCAGATTGTCGGGGTGACCCTCGATCTCCGTGGTCAGGGACAGCAACTGCCGCTTGTCAAAGGGCTTGCCCGCCATGATGTTGGCCGCCATGGCGCCGGCGGCGATCAGCGCCGCCGAGGAGCCAAGGCCCCGGCACACGGGAATATCCGCCTGAATGTGGATATGCACCGGCGGCACGTCACTGCGGCGCAGCTCCCGCCACACCCGCTCATAGGCCACATAGGCCAGATTCTCCGTTGTCTGATACTGCTCGTCACAGCCGGAGAAGCTCAACCGCTCCGCCGGGGTAAAAGATAAGGTATTGTAAAGTCCCAGCGCGCAGCCCAGCACGTCAAACCCCGCCGCCAGATTAGCGGTGGTGGCCGGGACACGGATGGTCACTCGCTCCATACCGGTTCACCCGCTTTCTTCAAAACATACGCCAGCATATCCTCCCGGTCGATCACATCCCGGTGGCGGACGGCCTGCTGCCGCAGGCTGGCCAGATTGGGCGGCACGGGTACGCCGGTCAGGGCGTGGAGCCGCTCCATCACGGCGAATTCGTCATCCTCCGGCTGTTCGCCCAGTCCCTCCAGTACGGCGGCAGGGAACTTGTAGGGGGACGCGGTGGACAGTACCACCACAGGGTTATGGTCGGCGCAGGCGGCCTTATAATCCTGCGCCACCTGCCACGCCACCGCCGTGTGGGTATCCGCCAGATAGCGCTGCTCCTTCCACAGCCTGCCGATGGCCGCCTTGGTGACGGCGTCGTCGCAGCAGCCGCTCCAGAACACGGACTGCATCTTCTCCAGCAGGTCGTCGGGCACCTGATAGACGCCCGTCTCCTTCAGCTGCGCCATCAGCTGCGCCACCAGCGCCGCATCGCCGCTCATGAGATACAGCAGCCGCTCCAGATTGCTGGACACCAGAATGTCCATGGAGGGAGATACCGTCTTATAGAAGGGGCGGTTGCGGTTATAGCGGCCGGTGCGCAGGAACTCCGTCAGCACGTTGTTGGCGTTGCTGGCGCAGACGAGCCGTCCCACCGGCAGCCCCAGTTCACGGGCAAAATAGCCCGCCAGAATATCACCGAAGTTGCCGGTCGGCACGGCGAAATCCACCTTGTCGCCCACTTTGACGCGGCCCATGCGGCACAGGTCGGCATAGGAGCGGAAGTAATACACCACCTGCGGGGCCAGCCGCCCGATATTGATGGAGTTGGCGGAGGACAGGCGCACGCCCTTCCTCTCCAGCAGCTTCTGCCGCTCCACGGCGGCGAAGATCTCTTTTACACCGGTCTGGGCATCGTCGAAGTTGCCCCGAACGGCGCACACGCACACGTTGCGGCCCAGCTGGCTTTCCATCTGCCGCTGCTGCACGGCGCTGACGCCGCCATAGGGATAGAATACGATGATCTTCGTGCCCGACACATCCTGAAAGCCCGCCATGGCGGCCTTTCCCGTGTCGCCGCTGGTGGCGGTCAGGATCAGGATCTCGTCCTCTACGCCGCACTTCTCCCGCGCCGCCGTCATCAGCCGGGGCAGCATGCTGAGGGCCACATCCTTAAAGGCGCTGGTGGGGCCACGGAACAGCTCCAGCACCGCGTCCTCCCCCACGGAAACGGTGGGGGTCAGGTCGGGCGTTTCAAACTTCCCCGCGTAGGCGGCGTGAACCAGCTTGTCCATCTCTTCTTTATCATAAGACGGCAGCAGCGCCGCCAGAATCTCACGGGCCATGGACAGGGTATCCAGCTGCAAAACAGCCTGCCAGTCCAGCTTCACCTGCGCCAGCGACGGCATGGTGTACAGTCCGCCGTCAGGGGCAAGGCCCTGCAGTACCGCCTGCGCCGCCGTGGCGTGCAGCTCCGGGTTCCGTGTGCTCTGATATTCCATCATGGGATTGACCTCCGGGTTATTTCTCCAAAAATTTTCTCGAAAAAAGCAAAAATTTCGCCTTGCATTTTCATGATGGTTATGATATATTGTTTCCCATAAAAAGTCAAGTGTTTTTTATTCAAAGACAAATTACCATATATTGTCTTTTTGTCTCCCATAGAAAACACTTTGCACCCGACGAAAGGACTGTTGATATGTTAAAAGTAGCAAAATTCGGCGGCTCTTCCATGGCCGACGCCGTGCAATTTGCCAAAGTCAAGGCCATTGTAGAGGCTGACGACGCTCGCCGCGTCATCGTCGTGTCCGCCCCCGGCAAACGGTACAAGGACGATCACAAGGTGACGGATCTCTTATATTTGTGCAGCGCCCACCTGAAATACGGCGTCAGCTGCGAGAAAATTTTCGCCCTGATCCGCCAGCGGTATCAGCAGATCGCCGACGACTGCGGCCTGTCCCTCGATCTGGCGGCGGAGTTCGACGCTCTGTGGCAGCGAATGTGCAGCGGTGAAGCGGACGAGGAGTATCTGGCCTCTCGCGGCGAATATTTCGCCGCCCGGCTGATGGCAGAGTATCTGGGCTATACCTTTTTGGACGCGGCGCTGTGGCTGCGGTTCAAGTTTGACGGCACGGTGGATCAGGAAGCCAGCTATGAGGCGCTGCGGAAGGCGGCGGACGGCCAGCGGGTGGTGATCCCCGGCTTCTACGGGGCTATGCCCGACGGCCGGGTGGTGACCCTGACCCGCGGCGGCAGCGACATCACCGGCGCGCTGGCAGCGGCGGCGCTGGACGCCGACGTGTATGAGAACTGGACGGACGTGTCCGGTATCCTGATGGCCGATCCCCGCATCGTGGAGAACCCCGAACCCATCCGCCGCGTCACCTACAGCGAGCTACGGGAGCTGAGCTATCTGGGCGCGCAGGTGCTGCACGAGGGCACAGTGTTCCCCGTCCGGGAAAAGAACATTCCCCTGAACATCCGCAACACCAACGATCCCGCCCACGACGGCACCATGATCCTCAGCAGCATCGACGACGAGGAGCAGGACGAAAGCTTCATCACCGGCATCGCCGGCAAAAAGGGCTTCTCCATCATCACCATCGCCAAGAGCGGCATGTCCTCGGAGCCCGGCTCTCTGCTGAAGCTGCTGTCCATTCTGGCCAAGCATCAGGTAAACGTGGAGTACGCGCCCTCCGGTATCGACACCGTGTCGCTGGTGGTGGAGGCCGCCAAGGCCGCCCCGTGCCTGTACAGTATGCTGGGCGAGATTCAGCAGGAGGTGCAGCCCGACACCATCAAAGTGACGGAGCACATCGCCGTGGTGGCGGCGGTAGGCCGGAAGATGGCGTACCGTCTGGGCGTGTCCGGTAAGATCTTCAGCAAGCTGGGCGAGCACGGCGTCAACATTCGTATGATAACGCAGGGCCCGGAGGAATTGAACATTATCGTGGGCGTAGAGGAAAGGGATTTTGAGCAGGCCATTCGTGTCCTGTATGACAGCTTTGTAAAGGAGGAAGTTGCAAAATGAAGCAGTTTAAGGTAGGTATTCTGGGCGCTACCGGCGCGGTAGGCCGCGAGATGATGAAGATTCTGGAGGAGCGCAAGTTCCCCGTGGCGGAGCTGCGGCCCATCGCCAGTGAGCGCAGCGCAGGCACGAAGCTGCCCTTTAACGGCGGCGAGGTAGAAGTGGTCGCCGCTGCCGACAGCGCCTTCGAGGGTCTGGATCTGGTGCTGGGCGCGGCGGAAAACGACATCGCCAAGCAGTACGCGCCTGCCATCGTCAAGGCCGGCGCGGTATTCGTGGACAACTCCAGCGCCTTCCGTCTGGACAAGGACGTGCCGCTGGTGATCCCGGAGATCAACCCCGAGGACGTGAAGTGGCACAAGGGCATCATCTCCAACCCCAACTGCACCACCATCGTGTCGCTGGTGGCCATCAACGCCCTGAACCAGTTGAGTCCCATCGAGAGCATCGTGGCCTCCAGCTATCAGGCGGTCAGCGGCGCAGGCGCAGGCGGCCCCATCGAGCTGATGGCCGAGGTGGACGCGCTGAGCAGGGGCGAAAGCTACCAGCCCAAGGTGTTCCAGTATCAGATCGCCTATAACGTCATCCCCCAGATCGGCGGCGAGGCCTTCGAGGGCTACACCTCCGAGGAGATGAAGATGCAGAACGAGGGCCGCAAGATCCTGCACCTGCCCGACTTGAAGGTCAGCTGCACCTGCGTCCGCGTTCCTGTGGTTCGCAGCCACAGCGTATCCATCGTGGTGCGTACCAAGGATAAGATCAGCGTGGCCGACGCCAAGGCCGCCATCGCCAAGGCGGCAGGCTGCCGCCTGGTGGACGATCTCCAGAACAAGCAGTACCCCATGCCGCTGGATACCTCCGATCAGGACATCGTGTTTGTGGGCCGCATCCGGGACGACCTCACCAGCGACAACGGCCTGAACCTCTGGTGCTGCGGCGATCAGGTGCGCAAGGGTGCCGCCACCAACACCGTGCAGATCGCCGAGCTGGCCATGGGCCTTTGATTTTTCAAACAAGAGAACCTCTTCATAAACAAGGAACAGGGCCGCGGCCCTGTTCCTTGTTTATTGCAGTCCTCTTCTGTTAGGCTGCTGTATCATTGTTTTTTTATGATATCCCGCACCACAAGCAAAGTATGCTCCGCCTGCTCCAGCGACAGCCGCTCGATCTCGCGGAGCAGCTCCTTCGACTTCTGCGGAGCGGCAGCGTCCGTGTTAAAGAACTCCTGCGGGGTGATGTTCAGGTAGTCGCAGATATAGAAAAAGCTCGTCATGGACGGCAGCGTCCGCTTGTTTTCGATCTTGTTGATATAGCTCTCGCTCTGCCCAAGAGAAAGGCTCATGTCCCGTGCGGAAACGCCCATCGGCTGCATATCAAGGGACTGTGCAAAGAAAGCAAACTGCTTCCATACCATGTCAGGTTCTTTTCCACCTACGATGAGGCGCTTGCCTTTGATGGCCGGGCGGTAGGTCTGTGCAAGATATGCGGCAAAAAATCAGAACAGCTCGGAGGTGCAAAAAATGAATCTTGAGCATCCTTTTTTCAAGAAGCAACGTTCAATTAAAGCATTTAAGGCGTTTAGGGATGAGAGCTCTTTAGCGTACCATGCCCAAAAAGATGATCCTGCGGTGGCGGAACTCGATGCGGCGCTTATGTCCTGCCCGGATGAGTTAGCTGGCGCAGCTCCCTACCTTCGGGCGGGAAGATCGCTCAATGTAGGAGCTTGCTGTGTAGTTGCCCAGTACGAGGCAAAGATTGTCACAGCGCGATGCATCAGTGGCGCTGACATACCCGCCACACCTCTTTTTTCAGCGGAAAAGGTGGCTGCCATTCGGTCAGATCCAGAACTGCAGCATGATGCTGACGAGGCGCGCAAAATGGCAGGTGCGGCAAAAATAGCGTTGGATGACGCACAGCGTCAACTGGCAGAAGCCGAAGCCGATGTGGAAGAAAAATGCGCGGAAGCTGTGGCACGCCCCACGCCCGCTTCAGAGGCACAGAAAATATTGGATAACGAAACGGCGCAAACGATGGAGCTGCTGCAAAAATCCATTACTGCCCGCAATGAGCTTTATGCCGCAGGGATTATCTTTGGGAAATACCAAAATGCGGTCGCACTGTCGTCTTTCTATGAATACCTTGTGTCCGGGCGTTGCGAAAAGCTGGAGGGGACGAACGGTGCCTATAACCTGTACGAGTCGGAAGTTCGCGCCAATCGCGCCATTGAACAGTTGGATACGGTGATCGACTCGCTGGACCAAATAAAGGCCAACCAATACATGATGTACTCCGCCATGTGCAGCATGAAGCAGGAATTGACGCAGCTCAACGACACGATGAACAGCGCCTTGGCCGCGATATACAACATAGAAAACAGCGCGTCAGATGCCGTCATACAACTGGAAGGCATTTCGCAGATCGGCACTACTATCGCCAAGAACAGCGATGTGATCGCGCACAACACCGCTGCCACCGCATATTATGCAAAGAAAAACGCTGAACTGACCAATGCGATGGGATATTTGGTTGCTTTGAGATAAGAGATATTCCTTGGGTACTTAAAAATAATTCTAATACGCAAAACAGGCGGCCTCCCCAATTAAGGAGGCCGCCTGTTTTTTTGCTGCGGCAAAATTCACAAAAGCCAATTTCTGCAACTTTTGCGGGCATTTTCCAAATCATTACAACAAAGCTTTTCGGCAAAATAACGAAAAGCCCTAAAACCATAATGGTTTCAGGGCTTTTGACGATGGTGCGCGGTACAGGACTCGAATTGACCCGACAGCATATCTGCCCGTGTTGTCCGGTATCGAGAAGTACCGCGAATAAAACCTCGGTTGATGAGGTTCATGTTAGGCAGCGTTAAAGCAGATTACCCAAGCTTATCGTCATAAGGCTAAAAACAAGGCTAAATTTTATGGCCACGCGGAATGTACCAAAGCATAAAATAACAAGAGGCAAAGCTTAACTTGTAATCATCTCATACCCCGTCTCCAGATCGAATTCCGCTTCGATCCGGGCGGAGGGCTTTTTCGTCAGCAGGCTCACCGTCACGATGACCAGGATACCGGTCAGGAAGGCGGGCAGCAGCTCATAGATGCCCCACACGCCGCCCAGCGGTTTGATGAGGTATTTCCACACAAACACCATAACGCCGCCTGCCGCCATACCGGCGATAGCGCCGGGCAGGGTGGTGCGTTTCCAGAATAGGGCGCACACCACCAGAGGGCCGAATCCCGCGCCGAAGCCTGCCCAGGCGAAGGACACGATGCCGGACACGGAGCTCTCCGGGGCGCGGGCAAAGACGACACCCAGAATGGCGATGACGATGACCGTACCGCGGGCGGCCAGCATGGCGGCCTTGGGGGACAGCTTCAGTCCCATGGCCTCCTGCAAGAGATTCTGGGACACGCTGGAGGAAGCCGCCAGCAGTTGGGAGTCCGCCGTGGACATGGTGCTGGCCAGAATGCCCGACAGCACCAGCCCCGCCAGCAGTGCCGGAAGAATGCCGAAGCGGGACAGAAAGGCGGCGATCTGGACGATGACGGTTTCGGTGTCAGAAGCGTGGAGGAGGGGCAGCAGACCCTTGGCGCTCATGGCGCAGCCGGCGATACCGATGACCTCCACCAGCGCCATGGAGATGGTGACCCATACGGAGGCGTCCAGCGCCAGATACCCCGGCAGGGCGCGGGCGTTGTCCAGCACGGCACCGGTGCCGCCCACCTGCACCACCGAGAACACCAGAACCGAAAAGATGGCGATGGTCATGATGATGCTCTACCTTTCTCTTGTGTTTTTCGCGGTAATGGTAATACTGTACCATAGAAAAGAACATAACAAAAGTGAATACTTCAAATATATACCAGCACAAAAGCGGATATAAAAGGCGGGCGGCACTATGGATATGAACCTTCTGAAATACATGGCCTTTGTGAAAACGGTGGAGTACGGCAGCTTTACCAAGGCGTCGGAGAACTTACACTACTCCCAATCCGGCATCAGCCGCATGATCGGCGACCTGGAGCGGGAGTGGCACATTGCCCTGCTGGAGCGGAACCGATCCGGCGTGAAGCTGACCTCCGACGGGTCGCGGCTGCTACCCTACGCCAGAAAGCTGTGCGAGGAATATCAGAAGATGCAGATGCAGGTGGACGACCTGCGGGGCGTGCAGACGGGGCTGATCCGCATCGGAACCTTCTCCAGCGTGGCCACCCACTGGCTGCCCAACATCATTCGAGCGTTCCCAAAGGACTATCCCGTTGTGGACTATGAATTGCTGCTGGGGGACTATACGGAGATTGAAACGTGGATCACCCAGGGGCGGGTGGACTGCGGCTTTCTGCGGCTGCCCACGGCGGCGGAGTTCGAGACCGTCACCTTGCAGCAAGACCCGCTGCTGGCGATTTTGCCGGAAGGGCACCCGCTGGCGGAGTTGGAGAAAGTGCTGCTGGAAGTGTTGTGCCACGAGCCGTTTATGCTGCTAGAAAAGGGCACCAATGAGGAGGTTACCCATGTGTTTACCCAACGGAAGCAATCAAACCTTTTATTGACCAGCCGCTGGTGAAAATACTGGCGGGCATTCGCGGCTGCGGAAAATCCACCATTTTAGAAATGCTGAGGGAAGAACTGCTATGGCGCGGCGCACCTGTGGATTAAATCATCTGCAAGCGATACACAGAGATGGATATTCCCGAGAGTATTACTGCCAGGCGGATGTATGACGAATTGGTGGAGGCTATGGCAGGAAAGGAGCGCTGTTACCTTTTACTGGATGAGATTCAGGAAATCGTCGACTGGGAAAAGGTAGTTAATAGCCTGCTGGAGGGTGCGGATGCCGATATCTATGTGACCGGCTCCAACGCCAAGCTCATGCCTAGAGAGATATCCGCCTGTCTGGCGGGACGCTATGTTTCTATTCCGGTTTATACATTGTCTTTCCGGGAGTACCTTGACTTCAAAGCTGACAGCAATTTATCCGGAAGAGCGTTGCTGGAGGAATATATCCGATTTGGCGGTTTTCCCATCGCAACATTGCACCGGTATGACACGCAAAGCACCTATCAAATCGCCAACGGCATTTATCACACTGTGTTCTCCAATATTGTGAAGCGCCACCGCATCGGCAGGCAGGAGCGGTTTGACCGTGTGGTGAAATGTATCATCAAGAGTGTAGGCAATACCTTCTCCGCCAATTCAACCGCTACATTTCTGAAGAGCTCGCACCGCGAGGTTTCGGCGGAGAGCGTCCGCAGCTATTTATGCTGGCTGGAGCAGGCGTTTATCCTCTATCCCTGCGAGCGGTATGATCTGAAAGGTAAAAAAATCCTGAAGAACCGGAAAAGATACTACCTTGCGGATGTGTCGCTGAAATATGCCCCGCCGGGCTATAACCGAAAGATACTGGATGGAGCCATGGAGAACATTGTGTTTCTGAAGTTGAAGCGCCGGGGGTACGATGTGTATGCCGGCAAGAATGACACCAAGGAGATCGACCTTGTGGCCCTTCGCCGAGATAAACGAATCTATGTACAGGCCTGCATCCGGCTCTCGGAGGGCTCTGAGCAGGAGGTGGGCAGTCTTATGGAGATCAAGGATCATTATTCCAAATATGTCGTTACCCTAAATGATTCGGATACCGGCAATCACCTGTACCATCGTTTCTCCTCCGCTTTACTCAAACAACGCTTTTTGCCGCATTCCTTCTAATGTATCATTTAAGCACTTCTTTTCCCCCTGAAAAATGATCCCGCTGACGATTCCGTCCAAAACTGCGGTCGCCATCAGCCCGTATCCCATATCCATATATAGTAAATTAATTGCATCTGTTCCCTTCCTGTGACCTTAACGGATAGAGGACTGTATGTCCTTACATTCCATCTGATATTATCACTATGTCACGTATACTGTCCCAATTTCGACACAATGTCTGCTTGGGTATAAGGGGGCAGACGGATTATTGTGTGATAAACGGAAAGAAAGCAGCGGTGCGGGCCTCAAGGTGGCGAGAAGAAGTTTCTGCCCTGTTTTTCACGAAGACTTCTGCTTCTCTGGGCATTGACAGAGCTTGACGCTGCAAAGGAAGGCAGGGAATACGCGAAAAAGAAAACAATATATCGATATCTGGTTTTTCATAAAAACGCTTGCCTTTTTGATTATAACTTGATATAGTAAAAAAGAAATTGTTGTCGGTTTTTGTTGCATATGACGAATATTGCACACGCTCTGGCGGAAGTGTGCCAATTATCGTGAGAAGCGTAAAATTTCTCTGAGCGGTATTGACGTAAGAGCCTTTCGTCCGGTTTAACCTGCCGTTCGTCGGCTTCATATGCAGAAGAAGTGACAGCCCTGTATATTGCTCTCAAGGGAAACAAATACGCATCAGGAGGTTGAAATGGCACGTATTTATATTGAGCCTTCCAGGGCAAAGCGCACTGCGCAGGACGAGTTGGATCTCAGCAGGGCACTGAAAGCCATGTCACAGGAAGTGGATGGCATCAGAAACAATATGCGCTACAAGATCGCGGGCCGCGCCCAGATCGCGGAGCGGCTGCGTCAGGTGTCTGAGCAGATCGCGGCCGAGGCTGGCGCCGCGCGGAACATGGGCAATGGCCTGCAGCAGATCGTCGCGTGGTATGAAAAGACCGAGAACGGCAACCGCGACAATCAGACGGCGGAAAAGGCGAAGGTGCGGAAAGGTGCTGAAGAAATACCGTTTGATTGGGGCGAATTGCTCAAAAAGGTGATAGAAACGACTCTTGGCCCATTTGGCATTATTACCAATATCCCGGACATTATGGATGGAGAAGAAGGCAGTGTAATCAAGCATATGCTTGATGGGATTGGCAGTATTACGGATGTGGTAGACGCCGAAGGCGGTACAGCGGCGGAATGGCTGAAGGATCTTTTCGGATTGAATCCGATGGAGTTTACCTCGTTTGGGGATACCTTTTTGGACAAAATCGGCAAGTTCGATTCACCTGCAAGTTCGATTGGAACGGTGGCGAACTGGGCTGGAAAGCTGGTCGACAGCTTCGTGAAGAATGCCGAGGAGTTTGCCGGTAATTGGTGCGCCCGCTTCTGGGAGGAGACATTTACAGAGGCCGGGATTAAGCTGGTTGAGGGCGCTGCAGTTTCGGCAGGAGTATCTGCAGCGGTTGCTGGTATTTGCACTGCTGTGGGTGTTGCCTGCCCGCCGGCCTTAGTTGTGGGTGTTGTTGCGGCGGGCGCTACCATGCTGCTGGACTGGGGACTGGACAGCCTTGTCAGTTGGGCAACTGGTGGGAGCGAAACCAGTTGGATCGAGCATGTTTCCGACCGCATCTGCGACGGTATCGACGCGATCCGTGAAACGGTGGGACCTGCTGTGGAAAAAGCAGGTCAGGTCATCAACGATGGCATTGACGCGGTGGTCGATACTGGTAGAAAGGTAGTAGATTCCGTAAAGGACGGAATCAGCAATATATTCAGCGGCAGGTGGCTCCCGTGCCTTGCCAACTGAGATCAAAAAGCATAATATCGTTTTATATTTAAGGAGGAACTTATCATGACGAATAATATCAGAGAATTGCTGCCCATCGGCTCTGTTGTCCTGCTGAAAGAAGGCAAGAAGAAAGCCATGATCTTCGGTATCAAACAGACGGACAAGGCCAGTGGCAAGGAATACGATTATATCGGCGTTGTGTATCCTGAAGGAAATCTTGGCGAACAGCTCCAGTTCTTTTTCCAGCATGAGAATATTGACCAGG
>ENA-OVGC01002401-OVGC01002401.1-human-gut-metagenome-genome-assembly--contig:-NODE-2401-length-12664-cov-3.466492_pt1 | contig 12664 bp, 8 predicted proteins | sample MGYA00237768_ERZ505415 | MGnify/ENA primary metagenome ERZ505415 (study PRJEB26158, sample SAMN06016382) | human gut metagenome | biome: human gut; feature: ankylosing spondylitis patient; material...
CGACCCCGAGATTACAAATCACGTGCTCTGGCCAACTGAGCTAAAGAGGCATTCATTTTTTATCAGTATCAATCTCTCTTGATTGCGGCTGCAAAGGTACGTATTATTTTTTAATATGCAATAGTTTGGGTGGCATAATGTGTAATATTTTTTTCTAAAAACTCTCCGAGCTCTGTTCGGAACTCGGAGAGGGCTTCCTGTTTATGTTGGGATATTGTTATTCTTTCTTCAAAAGTACCTCATTTATAGCTTTTTTGAAGTCGGCCTTTCCCATTGCCCCTTTTGCCATCTGCGGTTGCCCGTTCATTGGGCAGAAAAGGAGGGAGGGAATACTTCTGATACCGAAAGAGGCGGCCAATCCCTCTTCTTTTTCCGTATCTACCTTATAAATATCGATTTTTCCGGCATATTCTTCTGCTAATTCTTCTAAGATAGGAGCGACCATCTTACAAGGTCCGCACCAGGTGGCATAGAAATCCACGATACAAGGTTTGTCTCCTTCGTACACCCACTTGTTGGGGCTGGCTTCGTAGTTCGCTACTTTTTTCAGAAATTCCGTTTTTGTCAATTCTTGTACTTTCATGTTTATTCTCCTTATTAATTGAGGTTTATATTCTTGTTTATTGATTATATAACAAAGGTATGCTATTTATTCCATTCCGTTATTGGACATTTTCCCTTATAATTGGAAATATTACTATATTGCTTGAGTTACAGTCATTTTGTAAATAAAAAAGCCGTCCGGTATGTTGCCGGGCGGCTTTTATCTGGAGTTTAAAGAGCTTTAGTATCTTTTGCCAACGGTATCCCAATCGATGATCTTCCATAAGGCGTTCAAATGATCGGGACGGCGGTTCCGGTAATCCAAATAGTAGGCATGTTCCCACACGTCGAATCCCAGAATCGGTTTCAATCCGTGAGTAACCGGATTGCTACCGTTAGCTTCTTTGGTAATTGAGAGTTTTCCGTCTTTATCTTTAGCCAGCCATACCCATCCTGAGCCGAATAAACCGGTTCCTGCAGCTACGAATTCTTTCTGGAAGTTTTCGAACGATCCCCAAGTCGCGTCGATCGCTTTGGCAAGGGCACCGGTCGGTCTGCCACCGCCATACGGGGAGAACTGGGTGAAGTACAGATTATGATTAAGCGTCTGTCCGGCATTGTTAAAGATAGCACCGTCGGATTCTGCCACGATCTGTTCTAATGTAGCGTTTTCGAACTTGGTTCCCTGAATGAGGTTGTTCAGGTTATTTACATAAGTCTGTAAATGTTTGCCATGATGGAACTCAATCGTTTCTTTACTTATAACCGGTTCCAGCGCGTTGGCTGCATAGGGTAACTGGATTAATTCAAATTTCATAACTTTTTCTTTTTTATCTGTTATTTGACTATTATTACTATTATTTGTTATCAACAATAATAAACTGAGACATAATGTAAGCATAATCAATCTGTTTTATGTTGTTTCTACTATTCTAACATTCCCTGCTCGAAATTTGTTCATAGAATGAAATGCATATTATTTATCGCGGGATAGACTTTATCTATGAACGGAATGTACTATCTTCGCCAACCAATTAAAATAAACACAATAATGACAAAAATTCAGGAAACACTGGTTGCGTTGCCAGAGGAAAAGAAAGCTCTGTTTATCCCGGCTTTCGGAGATGTGGACAAGTGTGACTGGAGTTCAGACGTGTGCTCTTCCGATCTTGTTTATCCCGGCTTTCGGAGATGTGGACAAGTTTTATACGACCGTTTATCTGATTGCCCGAAACGAGCATGTGACGGAGCTGGAAAAACCGGACCGTTACGAAGACCGCTTGCAGGTGATCCGCCAGATTCGTGGCAAGGTGGAGAAGTTGGTGAGTTCTTTCGGGTTGGACGGCTCTGAGATCGTGGCAGATATCGCCAGCGATTATTTTGAAGATTACGTGAATTATAAGGAACCGGATATCCGGATGACGAATGAAGAGTTTCTTGGTATCATACAGAAGGTAGCGAGGGAGTGAGGAGAATTATGATGGAAGTGTGTCGAAACCTCCTTGTCCCTGCACTTGATGCGGGGCCGCAAAAGGACAGACCTTATCAATCAGATTTTTATAGGGCCGGTTTTAATGCGATCCCGCGTCAAGCGCGGGAACAGGATAGTTTCGACACGCTACCATCATAATTACTTCTTCAGCCGTTTTTCCAGCAATCGCATATAGTAGCCGCCGACGACTGAACGGGCCTGGAATCCACGTTGTGTTCCGTCAGAAGTGTAATGCCAGTCGCTCAACGGGACGCGTGAGGTCGTTTCGTTGGCGTATTTCCAGACCGGAAGCATGAACGTTTCAAAATCGGCCGTATTGCCGGTCAGGCAGGCACTCCACAGAATCCAGTCGGATTTGGTATAATCTTCGCGGTTGTCCAGCGGCAGACCATATTTGTTTTGTCTGGTCTTGTAGTAAGCTGTTTCTGTTTCAGCTATTTCCGAAGGGAATATATTCAGATCTAACAAGCGGTCCCAAACCAAATTATATTTCTGACTCCATGTACCGGACTTATCGAAGGTCAGCTTATAGTGATCCCCGTCTTTTGCCATCGAAATCCATTTGCCAGCCATTTCACGAGCTGTCGCCAGATAAGAATCCGCTATTTCCTTCTTTCCCAACATTCCGGCCATCTTGCCGTAGCCGGCTATACCCATGATGGCCTTGATGGACAGGTTGGTGTTGTGAGCGAAATGACCGGCGAAATCGTCCGTACATAACTGGTTGTCCGGGTCAAGCCCCTCTTTTTTCAGGTAATCGGCCCAGGTTGTCAAAACATCCCAATGTTTGGCCGCATAATCCGCATTTCCTTCGATTATCGCAATGGCTGTCGCGAGGATCAGCATATTGCCGGATTCTTCGACCGGCATATCGCCGCCGTAGGTCTGTCCGTTAGCCTGCGGATACGTGCCGACATCGTGTGAGGGGAAAGGCTTGTTCCATCTGCCACTTTCGCTGTAGTAAAAGATCGGGTTCATCATCCCCTTCAGGAGCTCGGGGTTATAGCATAAGAACATCGGTGCCGAAGGGTAGGTGATATCGACCGTCCCGATCGAACCGTTGCTGAAATTCTCTTTCGACAGGAATAGCAAGTTGCCTTCCTTGTCTGCCACCAACTTGTGGGCGGAGATAGCCTGACGATAGGCCAGGGCGCACAGCTCGGCATATTTTTGTCCGCCGGCAGCCGCTGTTTCCTGCATTAGTTGCCTGTCGAAATCCGCACACCGTTTCATCATTCCGGCATACTCTTTCTGACCTTTGGCGAAGGCATCGAAAATGTCCGTCTGTCCGTCGTGCTTCCAGTAGGCCATCCGGTTGTCATTGAAATACTGGATCGCATACAGATCGTCATATCCGATCAACAGATGTCCTGATACGGTCTTTCCGTTTACCTTGCCTAAGTTGTCGGAGTAGGCGAGGACCGTCATCTGTTTTTCCATATCGGGAGATACATTGTCCGCTTTGCCGGACAGTCTGCCGTCGGACATAAATGCTTTCTTGGCTGCATAATATTCGTCGATAGCGACTGTCACATCCGGAGATTGTGCAGCCGAGAGATAGAAATAACCCCAGTCGATGCGGACATCGTCACCTTTTTTGCCCAAAACTTCTTGGTCGACAGAGCCGGTCTTCAGATAGACATACCCGTCTTTTTCGATCTTTTCGAAGGTGACAGGTTGATTTGTCGTGTTTACAGCCCATTGAGGGGTCGCTTCGAGGTATAACTGGACTTCGTGTGTCCGACCATCTAACGAACGGGCCTGATACGTGATATAATTGTACGGGGCGGTCATGGCCTCCAGGTCGTCCATCAGCATCGGAGCAGTGAAGATCAAATCCAGTTCGACAGGGCCGCATTCGAACGTATAGTACGTCTGTGTCGGCATGACGGTGGTCGCCGTCTGGACCGCTTTATTGTCAAACGTGTCTCCCCGTTTTACCTTCTTCATGATTCCCATGTCCACGTAGGCACCTCCTCCGTTGTTGCGGCAGTGGGCAGCCAGGATATTGCCCGTCGGTTTGAGCGTGTTGGCCACTTCCTGCGGGATTTCCTTCAGCAGGTCGTAATCCAACCCGTTGCCGGTTACGGCCACCTGCTTGCCGTTGATGTACAACTCGATGTTGTCGTCGTGCGAATATTGCAGGAACAGATCTTCCTTATCCGTCCCCTCAGGCCAGTCGAACGAGCGGCGTATCCAGATGTCGCCGTCTTGCCAGGGAGTGGAGCGATACGGATTATCGTCTGTCCCGAATGCCGCCTTACCTGTTTTCCAGCCTTTTGCCTCGTAATCGACGGCGGTCCATTCTCCCTCCGGCTGCCCGAATGTGTAGGTCGCCTCCCATAAGCCGGAAGCCGCCGTACCGATAACCGGCGTCACCTCTACTTTGTCCGCTCCCATGAACCGGTATGAAACACCGTCTACACGCAGGCTTCCCAATAGCGGGAAGTTACGGCCGGTCCAGTGGCGCACGCTTTCTTCGTTCAGGCGGTCGGCAAACGACCAGGCGCTGGTGTACGGGTCGATCGTTACCAGCGGTGTTGCCGGCGCCCGTAATTCGTTTTTGGCAGCAGGGGCATATACTTCGTTTGCGATACGCGTGTTCGACGAACAAGCACTCAGCAAAGCGACCGTACAAGCCGATAGCAGCATGATTTGTCTTTTCATTTCGTCTTTACCTTAATTATTATTGATGATTTTAAATAATCTTCCCCTTTTTCGGTTGCCCGAAATTAAAAATAAAAAGCGATAGTCGGAAGCAACAAAGTTCTGCTACCGGCATATTGCAAGATTATTGAAAGCATTTGCATGATTTTTAAAATATCAAAATGTTATTACGACCTCATGTAAATCGGATTAGTATCCCATGTATTTGGAATTACTATAGCGGGTAATATTTTTTAACGTTTCTATTAGGACTGGGGAGTGGCTGTTTTGCTGACGAAATGATATTGGGCAAGGCAGACATTGAAATAACTTTTTTTGTGCTTCTTCTGTATGGGTATGTGATGGATAACGCTTAATTTTGCCGATTACAGCAGTACTGTTGTGGAATAATGATAAGAATAGTTGATAAAATTAGGCTTTTTAGGCAAAAATCGATGAGGTACTTTACTAATATTTTGCGTTGGATATCTTCACAGGAACACTTATATTTCTTGTTCGGCTTGCTTTTCATCATTCCGAACTGTGTTTTTCTGTTTACAGAGCCTTTGCCTGTTCCGGTGGGCCTTGCTTCTATCGTCATGCCGTTGGCGTTCTGGGTGGGAGTTCTGCTGCTGGCGCGTAAACCCGGAGTGGTGGTCTGGTGTTTGTTGCCGAAAATCATACTGGACGGAGGCCAGCTGGTCCTGTTGTATCTTTTCGGCGAGTCGGTGATAGCCGTGGACATGTTCCTGAACCTGACAAGTTCGAATGCTTCCGAGGCAAGCGAATTATTAGGGAATATTTTTCTTGTTATTGTTTGCGTCTTTTTCTTTTATACGCTTCCTACCTTGTGGCTGGCTACACGTTCGATCCGCATGAAAGACAGGCTGACTGCCGTGTTCCGCAAGCGGTGGGCGTTCAGAAGCTTGGGGCTTTTCGGAGTGGGGGTGCTGCTCTGTTTCCTGCCTTCTTGGCAAAAGCATAGTTTCTCGCTCAAGAACGATGTTTATCCGGTCAATGCGCTTTATAATCTCTATTTTGCGATTACCAAATCGAACAAAAACGCCAACTATTCCATCTCTTCTGCCGATTTCAGGTTCAACTCGGTCCGGACGGGACAGGCGGATGGCAAGCGCGAGATTTACGTGCTTGTGGTGGGAGAGACTTCGCGGGCTATGGAATGGAGCTTGTATGGATATGAACGCAATACGACTCCGCGTATGGAAGGACTCGATGGTCTGGTACATTTTACGGATGTCGTGACGCAATCCAACAATACGCACAAAAGCGTACCGATCATCCTGTCTGCCGCCAGCGCGGAAAACTATGGCGTGATATATGACGAGAAAAGCATCGTTACCGCTTTCAAGGAAGCAGGTTTCCGTACGCTTGTCATTGCCAACCAGAAACTGACTACTTCGATGATCGGGGCTTTCTACCGGGAGGCCGATACATTTATTGATATGAGCACGTTCAACACCGGATCGTATCTGACCTCGTTGCACGATGCCGCCCTTTTGCCGTATTTGGAAAAGGAACTGGATAAATCGGACGAGGATATGTTTATCGTCCTCCATACATACGGGTCGCATTTCAATTATCATGAGCGGTATCCGGCCGAGTTCCGGATTTATACGCCGGATAAGGCCGAAAGCATCCGCCAGTCCTATAAGAAGGAACTGCGCAATGCTTATGACAATTCGATACGTTATACGGATTATGTCTTGGGAGAGATTGTCGACATGTTGAAAAAGAAGGAGGTTTGTGCGTCGATGCTTTATTTGAGCGATCACGGAGAAGATATTTTCGATGATGCGCGTGCCCGTTACCTGCATGCTTCGCCTATACCGACTTATTATCAGCTCCATATCCCGTATATCATCTGGTTCTCGGACGATTATCGGACCGTTTTTCCGGAGAAATACCGGACGGCGATCTCTCACGGGGCTTATCCGGTCAGCACGAACAGTGTGTTCCATACGGTATTGGATATTGCCGGTGTCCGGACTTCGGTATCCGATTCCACACTGGCCCTGACCAACCCAGCTTTTGCCGTTCGTGACCGTATGTTTCTCGGTGATCACGACGAACCTGTCCCGTTCTGGAAGGTTGGATTGAAGAAAGCGGATTTCGTTATGTTGGACAAATGGAAAATGGCCTATAAGAAAGACTGATGGGCGCACAGAATGGGCATATTACAAGTAAAGTCATATTGGGATACCTGTTATTGATCCTGATAGCCGTGTGTTCGGTCGTTTATATTTATAACATTATCGAACAGTTTGCTGGCGAAGACGACCCGAACAACAAATCGAGGGAGAAGGTCTATCTCGTGACCAACACTCTGTCGTTACTCTACGAAAGCGAAGCGCTCGGACAAATGGTCGGGTTTCCGCAGGGGGAAATCAAGCATTTCAACCGCACGCTGAACAAGGCTTTGCAGAATATGGATTCCTTGCGTACATTAGTGTCGAATCCCGCGCTATATCCCAAGATCGACACGATCGATATGCTGATCGAGCAGAAGCGTTGGAACACGCGCCGCCTGTTGGAAACCTGGCGCGAGACGAACGCGGAACATCTGTACACCCAAAACATCGAGAAGGTGATCGCCCGGCAAGATACGATGATCCGGCAGGTCGAAATACAGGAGCGCGTGATCGTGCACCAGGATTCCGTGAAAACTCCTCAGCCCCATAAGCACCGTGGCTTTTTCCGCCGGCTCGCCGATGCATTCTCACCGCCTAAAGAGGATTCGACCGTTATTGTGAATACGACCCGGCAGATCGTGACTGATACGTTGGTGAATTCCTTCAACCCGGCGGACACGATCGTGACGGTCCTGAAAAATTTGCAGGACAGTGTGGCCGACCAGCGTAAACAGCTTGTCGACCAGCTTTTGGAGCGTGCCGCCAACTTGCGTTATAATAATAGCATTATCACAAGCCGGATCAACCAGATGTTGCGCGATATAGAAGAAGAGGAGATGAACGCGTCGATGGAGCGTGTCGTGAAGAAACAGGAGGTGTTGCGCGAAACCTCTTATCTCATTGGCGGCATCGCTATCCTGTCGCTGATTATCGTGGTGGTCTTTATCATTCTGATCACGCGTGATATCTCCAGGAGCCAGTATTACCGGCAGCAATTGGAGAAAGCCAAGCAATATGCCGAAGACCTGCTCCATAGCCGGGAGAAGTTGATGCTGACGATCAGCCACGATATCCGTGCACCGCTCTCGTCCATAATCGGTTATATAGAACTGCTGCTGCGCCGTCGTCCGGACGAAAGGCAACGTTATTATTTGGAAAATATGACTGGATCGGCCGATCATATCCTTTCGCTGGTGAACGGTTTGCTTGATTTTCATCGATTGGAATCGGGGCAGATGGAGATACAGAACGTGCCTTTCAGCGTACGTACGCTTTTTAATGAAATATACGGGAGCTTCCGCCCGATAGCCGAGGCGAAAGGACTTGCTTTTGTTCTGAATATGAAGGAGGAAGGGATGGATCGCATTTATTCTGGTGATCCGATACGCCTCCGCCAGATAGTCAGCAACCTATTGTCTAACGCTGTCAAGTTTACCCATGAAGGTCGTATCGTTCTGATAGTCAAATTGTCAATTGTCAATTCTCAATTGACAATTACTGTCTCCGACTCCGGTGTCGGGATTCCGGAAGAAGAACAGGAAAAAATTTTCGGCGAGTTTGCCCGTCTGTCGGGAACCGAAAAGGAAGAAGGTTTCGGTCTCGGACTTTCCATCACCCGCAAGCTGATTGAACTGATGGGAGGAACCTTGTCGCTAAAGAGTGTTCCGGGAAAAGGAAGTGATTTTACGATTGTCCTGCCTTTGCGGGAATCGGAAGTGCAGACGTTGCATGCCACGCCTACCATAGAGGAGGAAGACGAAACGGAGACCGGGAGCTTCGAAGGGCGCGAAATCTTTTGTTTGCTGGTCGATGACGATCCGTTGCAGTTGGCACTGACGGAAGAGTTTTTGAAACGGAACCATGTAGAGGTCACCAGTTGTTCAAATCCGTTTGCCGTGGTCGATATTTTGCGTAATAGTTCTTTCGACGCGATCATAACCGATATACAGATGCCGGGCATGGATGGGTACGGCCTGCTTAATGTCATTCGTTCGTCGGGTGTCCCCGGTACAGATACTGTGCCTGTCATCGCGCTTTCGGCCAGTGTGGAAAACGAGAATACACATTATTTGGAAGTCGGTTTCACCGGATTCCTAAATAAGCCTTTCACGGCTAAGCAGTTGATCGCTTTGTTGAATAACCTGTTGCAAGCGGATATACAAGCCGAGGTGTCACCTGAATTCAATTTTGATTCGCTTACTGCTTTTGCCGGCGAAGACAAAGAAGCTTCCGCTTCCATTATCCGGACTTTTGCCGAGGAGACGAACAAGAGCGTTTCGTTGCTACAACAAGCTTTGGAGAAGACCGACCGTGCACAGGCTGCCAAAATCTCCCATAAGCTAATCCCGCTTTTCACCATGTTGGGAGCTTCCGATTTGGTAGCCCAACTGAGAATCCTTGAGAAGAACGACGAGGCACTGACTGACGAAGGTTGGAAGCGGCTTTTATTTGAAGTGATCCGACAGGCGGGTGTTGTTGTGGGCCAGGCTGTGGAACGGTATCTGTAGAAAAATTCCCCATATATATCCACAATTCCCCATTCGTGACGTTGTAATAAATAGCTTCAGTAAAACATTCTGGGTGACTTATCTGTTAGAATAGAGGAATTTACAAAAACAGGCCGTGTGCCAGGCCGAGTTTGGCACGATATTCGCTTCTTTTATAGCAAGAAGCGGAAGTGGACGTTTCTACATTAAAAAACCGTTTTAAAGTTACTATGTTCGAGTATCTATTTTAAGTCTGCAAACAAAAAGAGCGCCTAAATGGTGCTTTTTTGGTTTATATGACTTCTTTATCTACTTTTGTCTTTCGTAAAATCATAAATTAAAAATCTAAATCGTTATCAATGGAGCATGGACTTTTGGCTAAGTCGCCTCGTATCGAGGTGGTGGATGCACTACGCGGTTTTGCCGTTATGGCTATTATGTTACTACACAACATCGAACATTTTAATTTTTATGATTTCCCGACAGCTTCTTCGGCTTTTATGGAGGCGATGGATAGAGGAATATGGGAAACATTGTTTTTCCTCTTTTCCGGGAAAGCTTACGCGATTTTCTCCCTGCTGTTCGGATTCAGTTTTTTTATTCAATATAACAATCAGGCGAAGAAAGGTAAAGACTTCCGTCTGCGTTTCCTGTGGCGGCTTTTCCTTTTGTTCATTATCGGCTGTTTCAACGGGGCGTTTTTCCCCGGCGACATATTAGTCCTTTATTCTATAATTGGCGTGGTGCTCGTGTTAGTCTGCAGATGGAGCGACCGGGCGGTCCTCATTGCTGCTATTATCCTGATGCTCCAGCCGCTCGAACTCGGCAAGTTTTTCTATGCGATGATGAATCCTGACTATGTGCCGGCAGCCGGCGTTTGGCGTGTTCATAGCCAACGTATGTATCCGTTCCTTTCGCAGCCGGATTTCTGGGCGATGGTCAAGTCCAACCTTTGGGACGGCCAGTTGTTCAGTCTGTTGTGGGCATGGGGGTACGGACGTTTTTTCCAGACTGCCTCTTTGTTCCTGTTGGGTATGCTGATCGGACGCAGACAGTTGTTTGCCAACCTGTCCGAACATCGGGTTTTTTGGATGCGGACGCTGGTTATCGGTGCGGTCTGCTTTGTCCCGTTGTATTTCATTACGGCTTCCCTACCGGATATGATCTCCAACAAGGCGATGCTGACTCCGATGAACACGGTGGTTTCCTCTTTCCGTAATTTCTCTTTCATGTGTGTGTTGGTCGCTTGTTTCGTCTTCCTGTGGCAACAAGTTTCGACCCATAAAATGCTGCACGGTTTGGTGCCGTATGGAAAGATGAGTTTAACTAACTATTTGACACAGTCTATTATAGGATCGTTTATCTATTTCGGTTACGGTTTGTCACTTTATAATGTTTTAGGTACGACAGCCAGCTTTGGAGTCGGCGTCCTGTTGTTCATCCTCCAGTTAGGTTTCTGCCATTGGTGGTTGAAGAAATTCAAGCAAGGTCCGTTCGAGGGGGCGTGGAAAAAGGCAACTTGGGCATTTTGAATTGACAATGGACAATTGATAATTGCGGCAAGCGGTATTTAATTGTCCATTGTCCATTGTCAATTATCAATTCTTAGTTATCTTTGTGTACGAAACAAAAAAGAATAATATGCCGTCTATCCTGATTTTAGAAGATGATATAACATTCTCGTTGATGCTGAAAACCTGGCTGGGAAGGAAAGGCTTCGAAGTCAGTTCGGTATCATCGGTTTCGGATGCACGAAGCCGGATAGAGGATGCCTCTTTCGATTTGATCTTGTCTGATTTGCGTTTGCCGGACGGGGATGGAATCGATCTGTTGAAATGGATAAAAGAAAATAATTTTGTAATTCCCCTGATTATGATGACCAGTTATGCGGAGATACAAACCGCCGTGCAAGCCATCAAGTTAGGAGCGTCCGATTATATTGCCAAACCGTTGAACCCGGAAGAACTTTTAGGCAAAATCAAGGATGTGATAAAGACGGAAACAGGTCCGGTTGCTTCTGCTACCGAACTGGAACGCCCTGCACGTTCAGCCAAACGTCCCGAACCGTCGGGAGGAACGCGTAGCCAGTATGTGGAGGGACAGAGCCAAGCTGCCCACCAGCTCTATGAGCATGTACGTCTGGTTGCTCCGACAGATATGTCTGTGTTGATTACCGGTTCGAGCGGTACAGGGAAAGAGTATGTTGCTCGCCGTATTCACGAACAGAGCAATCGTAAGAAAGCCCCTTTTATTGCTGTTGACTGCGGAGCGATCCCGAAAGACTTGGCCGCATCCGAATTTTTCGGGCATGTGAAAGGTTCGTTTACCGGAGCTATCGATAATAAAGAAGGTGCTTTTGTTGCCGCCCAAGGTGGTACGATTTTTTTGGATGAGATCGGTAACTTGTCCTATGAGGTACAGGTACAGCTTCTTCGTGCCTTGCAGGAGCGGAAAGTAAAACCGATCGGTAGCAATCAGGAGATCGCGATCAATGTCCGTCTTATCTCCGCGACAAACGAGAACTTGCGTTCTGCGATTGATAAGGGAGATTTCCGTGAAGATTTATATCATCGTATCAACGAGTTTACCGTCCGTATCCCTGATCTGAAGGAGCGGAAAGAAGACCTTTTGCTGTTTGCCAACAACTTCCTGGATCAAGCCAATATAGAATTGCAGAAAGATATTATTGGCTTTGATAATGACGTGATCCGGATTTTCCAGTCTTATTCGTGGCCGGGTAACTTGCGTCAGATGAAGAACGCCATCAAGTATGCTACCCTGTTAGCGACCGGTCGCTATATTACCCCTAACGAGCTTCCAGAAGAACTGACTGCCGACCCGATTTCCGCTCCGGTCAATATCCAGTTGAAAAACGAATCGCACGAATGCGAAATGATCAAACGTGCCCTGCAAGAAGCCGGTAACAATAAGACCAGAGCAGCCCAACTGTTGGGTATTGACCGCAAAACGCTTTATAATAAGTTGAAAGCGTATGGGATTGCTTGATCTTTTTACAAGATAGGGGGCTTGGGTTCTATTAAATAAATATGATTTCTTTTGTTTTTATGGAAAAATGTCTATATTTGCTGCAATCATACACTTGATTTTGAGTGTTGATTTTAAATTGTTACGATATGTTCGTTAAATCTTATAGACGACTATTCAATTGCCTGATTTCTTGACAGGTGTTCTTCCCTTTTCTCTTTTACCGTTTTCGGGTAAGAGCTCTTTCGGTTTGCATTAGTATCTGAAGTCATTGGCTTGGGTCGGTGGTTTTATCTCTGCATCATTTTGTCCGGAATTTATCAGATTAAAATAATTGAATAAAAATAGCCTTTTATATAATA
>ENA-OVGC01002403-OVGC01002403.1-human-gut-metagenome-genome-assembly--contig:-NODE-2403-length-12652-cov-17.415178_pt1 | contig 12652 bp, 10 predicted proteins | sample MGYA00237768_ERZ505415 | MGnify/ENA primary metagenome ERZ505415 (study PRJEB26158, sample SAMN06016382) | human gut metagenome | biome: human gut; feature: ankylosing spondylitis patient; material...
AGCTTGCGCTGTATTCGATCAATCTGCGCATCATGGACAGCAAGGCAAACCAGGCACTCAGCGTTGATAAATATCCGCTGCTGCTTTCGCAGCGCTATGTACGCGAGCTCTCGATGAACAATCCCCTGCCGCTGCTGCTTCTCTTCACAGCCGCAGTCATCGCCATCCTGTACTGGTTCTTCGGCACGGAGAAGGGCAGCTCGCTGCGCGCGACCGGCGCAAACCCCCACATGGCGCGCGCACAGGGCATCAACACGAACTCGAATATCGTGCTTGGCCTGATGGTCTCGAACGGTCTTGTCGCCCTCTCCGGCGCGCTGCTGGCGCAGTATCAGGGCTCGAGCGACATCAACATGGGCCGCGGCGCCATCGTCATCGGCCTTGCCGCCGTCATCATCGGCGAGGTCATCTTCGGCAAGATCTTCACGAACTTCGGCCTCACGCTGCTGGCCGTTTCCATCGGCGCGATCATCTACTACATCGTGCTCCAGATCGTGCTGCAGCTCGGTCTGAACACCAACGACTTAAAGCTCATCACGGCGCTGATCGTGGCGGTCTTCCTCGCCATCCCCTACTGGAAGAGCAAGATGTTCCGCCGCAAGGTGCAGCCCCAGAGCGCAAAGAACGGAGGCAACGGCCATGCTTGAACTCAAGGAACTTTATAAGACCTTTAACCCCGGCACCATCAACGCCAAAACCGCGCTGAACGGCCTGAGTCTGACGCTGAACGACGGCGACTTCGTCACCGTCATCGGCGGCAACGGCGCGGGCAAGTCCACGATGCTCAACGCCACCGCCGGCACGTTCTTTGTCGACTCCGGCAAGGTCATCATCGACGGCTCCGACGTCACGAACCTGCCCGAGCACAAGCGCGCGGCATTCATCGGCCGCGTGTTCCAGGACCCGATGATGGGCACCGCCCCCTCGATGTGGATCGAAGAGAACCTCGCCCTCGCCGCCCGCCGCGGCCAGCGCCGCGGTCTTTCCTGGGGCGTGACGAAGGAGGAAAAGGAGCAGTACCGCGAGCTGCTCGGCGGTCTCGGCCTCGGCCTTGAGTCCCGCCTGACCACGAAGGTCTCGACGCTCTCCGGCGGCCAGCGCCAGGCGCTCACGCTGCTGATGGCAACGCTCAAGCGCCCCAAGCTGCTGCTGCTCGATGAGCACACCGCAGCCCTCGACCCGAAGACCGCCGCCAAGGTCATGGAGCTCACCGACCGCATCGTGCGCGAGGGCCAGCTCACCACGCTGATGATCACGCACAACATGCGCGATGCCATTCAGTACGGCAACCGCCTCATCATGCTGCACGACGGCCACGTCATCCTCGACATTGCGGGCGAGGAGAAGAAGAAGCTGACCGTGCCCGATCTTCTCGAGCAGTTCACGAAGGCCAGCGGCGACGAGTTCGCCAACGACCGCGCGATCCTCTCCTAACGTTTTCTCTCTCCCCTATAAAGCACAAAAAGAGCCTGAACGCTTTGTTCAGGCTCTTTTCTTATCCTTTTTTACGCTTCCCGCAGCACGACCTCGACAATGCCGACATCGTCGGTATCGGGGTAGAAGTTCACCTGCCACGGCTCAGTAAAGCCGGGGTCGACCTCCTCCTGCACAGATCGTACCATGTCGCGGATGCCGTCACGGTCCGCGGTGAAGTACGTGAAGCGCACGGCGATACGGCTGAGCGCGCCCTCGCGCGCCGTCAGGCGCAGAAGGTCAGGCAGCGCCTCGGTGCTCGTCGCGGTGACAATGCCCGCCTGCTCCTCCGCCGTGCGGCGGTAGCCGAGGCGCACGTGCATCTCGTAATAGGCGCGCTCCTGCGTGTCGGTGTAGCTGATGTAGTCAAGAAGATACGCGCCCAGTGCCGTCTCCTCCTGCACTTCCTTACAGGCCTGCTCGGCCATGGCCGCGGCGTCGTCCTCGCTGTAAATACGCACAACGCCTTCCTCGCTGTGCTCGCCAAGGAGCAGCAGCAGCGCATTGACGAGGTCCTGATAGCTGTCGGCGCGCAGGGTGTCCGCACCCTCGTTTTCCCAGTAGACCTCGCTGTGCGGCGTGGAGACGCTGTAGGAACGCTCAAGCACGACGTTGCCGCCGCAGCCCGAGAGCGTCAGGCAGAGCGCCAGCGAAAGCGGAATGAACTTTTTGCACACGGCGCTCCCTCCTTTTGGGCGAAATCTCTCTTTCTCAGTAGCCAAGTGGCTCGTCGACGAGCACGACCTCGGTCTCGCAGCTGCGGATGGCCTCCCACAGCACGACAAGGCCGCGGCAGATGCGCTGCGGGCTCTTGCAGTCGTAGCAGCGGTCGCCGTTCACTGCGCAGGGCGTCTTCACGCCGAGGCGCTGCGCGTTTTTCGGTGCAGCAATGTTGCGGGCGCGCCAGAGCGCTTCGTCATAGGTCGGCGCGATCTTGTTGCTGCCGACGACGAACCACACCCTCTTGTGGCCATAGAGCGACGAGGACACACGGTTGCCCGTCCCGTCGATGTTGATGATCTCGCCCGTTTCGGCAAGGCCGTTGGCCGAGAGCAGGTAGTTGTCGCACGTCGAGGCGTTTTTGAGCACCTCGGCAGCGTTCATGCCGTCGGGCACGTTCCAGTGGCTGAACATCTTGTTGTGCTTGCCGAGGCTTTCAAAAAGCCCCATCTGAGAGAGCGTCATGCTGCCGCCGAACGACACGCTCTCTCCGTCGATCTGCGCGTTCAGATAGTCCGCCGCTTCCTTCGCCGTCGCGAAGGCGGACACCTTGAAGCCGCGCTCTTTGAGATTCTTCTCCACCGTCGTAAGATCCATTCCTGCTTCCTCCTTGTATCCTGATATTCTTAGAGGCCCTGCGGGTCGTATTCGCCAAAGCCCTCACCGAGCACCTCGCTCGCGTCGCAGACGATGAAAAAGGCGTCGGGGTCGAGCTCCTTGATATAGCGCTTGATCGAAACCGCTTCCTTCTTGCGCACGGCGCAGAACAGCAGCGGACGCTCCGCGCCCGTGTAGCCGCCCTTACCGTTCAGAAGCGTCACGCCCATGTCGCGCCGCAGCATCTCCTGCATGATCTTCTCATACTTGTCGCTGATGATGTAGGCGACCTTTGCCGTGTTCTGACCGTAGACGACCAGATCGAGCACCTTCGTCGTGATGTAGAGTGCCAGCGCACCGTAGAGCGCGTTGTTGAGGCTGTGGAACACCGCGGCGTAGATCAGAATGATCGTCAGGTCGATGCCGAGGCAGATGTTGCCGATTGACAGCCGTTCAACGTGCGACCGCACGATCCACGCGCCGAGCTCCGAGCCGCCCGTCGTCGTCTCCTCGCGGAACAGCAGGCCTGAGGCGATACCGAGCGTCACGCCGCCGTACAGGCACGCGAGCAGCGGGTCCATAGGCGCAAACTCGTGGATGGCCGCGATGACGTCGATCAAAATGGAGCTCAGCGTCATCGTGTAGATGGACTTGCACAAAAATGCGAAGCCGAATTTTTTAAGTCCCACGATAAAAAGCGGCACATTGAGCACGATGACCATCGTACCGACCGGCAGAATGGGCGCAAAAAAGTTAATGATCTGCGAAATACCCGTAAAGCCGCCGACCGTAAAGCCATTCGGTGCATAGAACCAATCGAACGACAAGGCATACAGCACGCAGGCAAGCGTGACAATGATATAGCTTTTCACCTGCTCGCGCAGTTTTTTATTTTTCATAAATTTTCTCCCCTCACATGTTTCTCTCAGGCTTCCGACGTCAAATCAGCGAGAGCTGCTTGTCGTCGCTGTCCTCCGTCTTGAGCAGCGCGCCCGTCGCGGGAATGCTGCGGCCGCGGTAGCGGGCAAGGTCGGTGATGCCGGTCTCCTCCGGGAAGCGCACCGTGTCGAGCATGTACTTCTTTTTGAGCGTCAAAAGTGCGACGCCCTGCGTCGTGCGCGTCGTCTTCACACCAAGAAGCGCCGTGTTGACGATCAGCACGCGCGGCTCTGTCGAATAGACGGCGATCTCGCGGTCTTCCTTGAGATGCAACAGCGCCTTGAGCGGGCTTTTGTCGCTGTAGGCGCCGGTCAGGCGGCGGCGGTTCGAGGTCGTCCTGTAGGCCGACAGCTCGACCTTCGCGGCCTTGCCGTTTTCAAAGAAGAAGATCATATAGCCGCTGTAGTCGCCCGGCAGCACCATGCCCATGACGCTCTCGCCCTCGTCCATGCCGAGCTTCGCGGGTAAGTAGTCACCCAGCTGGCTCGCCTTGCCGTCGGCAAAGTCGCTCGCGCGCGTCTTGTAGACCTGCGCCTTATCGGTGAAGAACATCAGCTCGGCGGCGTTGGAGCTCTCCACGCTCATGCTGAGCGCGTCGTCCTCCTTGAACTTCTGCTCGCCGGACATGCGCAGCGACTGCGGCGTGATCTTTTTAAAGTACCCGTGCTGCGACAAAAACAGCGTCACGGGATAGTCCTCGATGGTGTCCTCCTCGCTCTCGGCGTCCTCGGCATAGTCGTAGAGGATGCCGGTGCGGCGGGACTCGGCGTACTTTTTGCGCACGTCCTCAAGCTCGCTGACGATGATCTTGCGGATGCGCGACGGGCGCGCGAGCGTATCCTCGAGGTCTTCGATCTCCGCCTCGAGCGATGCCGTCTCCTCCACGCGCTTCAGGATATATTCGCGGTTGATGTTGCGCAGCTTGATCTCGGCGACGTATTCCGCCTGAATTTGATCAATGCCAAAGCCGATCATCAGGTTCGGCACGACGTCGGCCTCCTTCTCCGTCTCGCGGATGATCTTGATGGCCTTGTCGATGTCGAGCAGGATCTTTTTAAGGCCCTTTAAGAGGTGCAGCTTGTCCTGCCGCTTTTTGAGCACGAAGTACACGCGGCGCTTGACGCTCTCGGTGCGCCACGCGCACCACTCGTCTAAAAGCTCGCGCACGCCCATCACGCGCGGCATGCCGCCGATCAGGACGTTGAAGTTGCACGACGCCGTATCCTGCAGTGTCGTCGCCTTGAAGAGCTTCTGCATCAGCTTGTCGGGGTCGGCACCGCGCTTTAAGTCGATCGTCAGCTTGAGGCCGGAGAGGTCGGTCTCGTCACGCATGTCGGAAATTTCCTTGACCTTGCCCGCCTTGATGAGTTCGGCGACCTTGTCCATGATGGCCTCGGTCGTGGTGGTGTAGGGAATTTCATAAATTTCGATGAGATTTTCTTTTTTGTCGTAGCGCCAGCGGGCGCGCACCTTTACGCCGCCGCGGCCGGTGTTGTAGATGTCCTCGATGGCGCGCGGGTCGTACAGGACCTCGCCGCCGGTCGGGAAGTCGGGCGCGAGCAGCGTCTCGCTGATGCGCACCTCGGGATTTTTCAAAAAGGCGATCGTCGTGTCGCAGACCTCGCCCAAGTTAAAGCCGCACAGCTGGCTCGCCATGCCGACCGCGATGCCCTGGTTGGCCGAGACCAGGATATTCGGGAACGTTGTTGGCAGCAGCGCCGGCTCTTTCATCGAGTTATCGTAGTTGTCGACAAAATCAACGGTGTCGGAGTCGATGTCGCGGAAGAGTTCGGCGCAGATGGGCGCGAGCTTCGCCTCGGTGTATCGGCTGGCCGCCCACGCCATATCGCGCGAATAGACCTTGCCGAAGTTGCCCTTCGAGTCGACGAACGGGTGCAGCAGCGCGCCGTAGCCCTTGGAAAGGCGCACCATCGTGTCGTAGATCGCGGCGTCGCCATGGGGGTTTAAGCGCATCGTCTGTCCGACGATGTTCGCGCTCTTCGTGCGCGCGCCGGTGAGAAGCCCCATCTTGTACATCGTGTAAAGGAGCTTTCGGTGCGAGGGCTTGAAACCGTCGATCTCCGGAATGGCGCGCGAGACGATGACGGACATCGCGTAGGGCATGTAGTTCGTTTCGAGCGTCTCGGTGATATTCTGCTCCACCACATCCGCGTGGAGGCCCATGACGTTCGGGTCCGCGCGGCGGTGGGTCTGCTTGGGTGTTTTGTCGCTTTTCTTCATTCGGTTACCTCAAAATCGCTCCGACGGCAATATGGCCGCCGGTCATACTATTTCTAATATATCCTATCACACTTTTTTTTGCTCTGCAACACCGCAGAGGAAGAGAAAATTGCCGCAAAACGCCATTTTTTCGCCAAAGGCGCACAAAACCGGCGCGGCAGCGCATATTGACAAAATCGCGGCGCAGAGTGTACAATGCAGATACCCCAACAGGTATGGAGGTCAAACGATGAAACAGTGTATGGACGCCGACAATCTGCACCGCCGGCTCAAAAAGATCATCGGTCAGGTGCAGGCCATTGACCGCATGGTGGACGAGGACGTCCCCTGCGAGGATATTCTTGCGCAGATCAATGCGGCCAAATCCGCGCTGCACGGCTGCGGCAAGGTCGTTCTCGAGGGGCACATCAAGCACTGCGTGCGCGACAGCATCGAGCACGGCGACGCGGACAAAACGATCGAGAGCTTTACGAAGGCGGTCGAGCGCTTTTCGAACATGGGCTGAGCAGGAGATAAACCCTCTCACGCGCCCGTTTTCAGTAGAATTGCACGAAAGAAGAGAAGCAGTTTTGTGCTGCTTCTCTCTTTTTGCGCGCTTTACAACCTATACCCTCATATGTATAATAAGCCCATACCCCCTATGGTACAGAAAGGGGTCACTTCCGTGAAACTGGCAATGGAAAAGCTGGAGCATTTTTTAGAGCCGGGCGGCACGAAAAAGGACATCACGCTGCTCGTGATCTCCGGCATCGCACTGATCGTCAGCATTTTTGATCTCGTTCCCCTGCCGTTCGACGCCTTGTGGGCCGCGATCATCCTCTGCGGTGTCCCCATCATTTTAGAAGCCGTCATCGGCCTTGTCACGGCGTTCGACATCAAAGCGGACGTGCTCGTCTCGCTCGCGCTGATCGCGTCGGTCTGCATCGGTGAGGATTTCGCCGCGGGCGAGGTCGCGTTCATCATGCAGCTCGGCGGTCTTCTTGAAGAGCTGACCGTCGCCCGCGCCCGCGCGGGCATCGAAAAGCTCGTCCACCTGACGCCGCAGACCGCGCGCGTCATCTTGGGCGGAGAGGAGAAGACCGTCCCCGCCGAGGATGTCAAGGTCGGCGACCTGCTGCGCGTGCTGCCCGGCGAGACCATCCCCGTCGACGGAGAGATCGTATCGGGCCAGACATCTGTGAATCAGGCCGTTATGACGGGCGAATCGCTGCCGGTCGACAAGGGCGTCGGCGACGAGGTCTCCTCCGGCACGGTCAACCAGTTCGGCGCTTTCGAGATGAAGGCCACAAAGGTTGGCGAGGACAGCTCCATCCAGCGCATGATCCGCCTTGTCCAGTCCGCCGACGCGGACAAGGCCAAGATCGTCGGCCTTGCCGACCGCTGGGCGACACGGATCGTCGTCATTGCCCTGACCGCCGCGGCGCTAACGTGGCTCATCTCCGGTGAGATCATCCGCGCGGTGACGATTCTGGTCGTCTTCTGCCCCTGCGCGCTTGTGCTGGCAACGCCGACTGCCATCATGGCCGCCATCGGCAACGCGACGAAGCACGGCTTTCTCGTCCGCGAGGGCGACGCGCTTGAGCGTCTCGCCGCCGTGAAGAAGATCGCCTTCGACAAGACCGGCACGCTGACCTTCGGCACGCCGAAGGTCGTTCTGGTGCACAGCGCGCTGCCCGCACTCTCCGACAACGAGCTCTACCGCCTCTGCGCCACGGCGGAGCGCTATTCTGAGCACCCGCTCGGCAAGGCCATCACCCGCTGCTGTCAACAGGAGACGGGCGAGGCGCTGGGCGAGGCCGAAAACTTCCAGATGGTGCCGGGGCGCAGCGTCTCCGCTTGCGTTGACGGTAAAACCCTCCTCGCGGGCAACGCAGAGCTCCTTGCCGAGCACCACATCGCCATTCCCGAAGAGGCCGCTAAGGCCGCTGTTGTCCAGCTCTCGCAGGGCTGCACCGTCACCTACGCCGCCGTCGACGGCGTGTTCGCGGGCTTCCTCGCCCTGTCCGACACAATCCGTGAGGACAGTGCCGGCATGATCGACCAGCTCTCCGCGCTTCAGGTCCAGCCCGTGCTGCTCACGGGCGACCATCTGAACGCCGCCGCGGCCATCGCCGCGCAGCTCCACATCGGCGAGGTGCACGCAAACTGCCTGCCCGAGGACAAGCTCGCCCACATCCGCGCCTATCAGGCCGCGGGCGATAAGGTCTGCATGATCGGCGACGGCGTGAACGACGCGCCCGCGCTCAAGGCCGCCGATGTCGGCATCGCAATGGGCGGCGTGGGCAGCGACATCGCCGTGGACGCCGCGGATATCGCGCTCGTCGATGACGAGGTCAAGTAGCTGCCGCACCTCATCGCGCTCTCCAAGCGCATGATGCGCACCATCAAGCTCAATATAACATTCTCGCTCACGCTCAACTTCATCGCCATCGTGCTCGCCATCACCGGCACACTGAACCCTGTTGTCGGCGCGCTGGTCCATAACGCAGGCAGCGTGCTTGTCATCACAAACTCGGCTCTGCTGCTAAAATGGAGGCGAACCGCCTCGCAGAGTTTCGTGTCCGCAGACGCGAAATCTGTTTGATCGTAAATTCCGACGACAGGCGCGTCGGAATTTACTCTTTGCGCGGAGCGTGTGTCGCAGCCGCGCTGCGAGCGGCAAGGCACGAAGCGCAGCGAATCCTTTTCAAAAAGAGTGGATCGCAAAATTGCGATCCACCCTTTTTGCTTTTCTTTTATTTTCTGCGCCAGACAGAGGGCATTAAGAGGACAAGCAGCGGCATGATCTCAAGACGGCCGAGCAGCATGATGGCGCTCATCGTGAGCTTGCTGATGCCGGAGAGGAAGCCGAAGTTGCACGTCGGTCCCACTGCGCCAAGGCCCGGGCCCACGTTGCTGATGGCCGTGAGCGAGGCGGTGAACGCCGCGGTAAAGTCGATGTTGTCAAGCGACAAAATCAGCGTGCCGAGCAGCATGATCGCGATATAGGCGAAGAAGAAGACCGAAACGGACGAGACGGTCTCCTCCGTCACGCGATGTCCGTCGAGCGTGATGGGGCGCACCTCGCGCGAGTGCATCACGCGCCGCAGATCACGCCGCAGCGACTTGCACAAAAGCACGATGCGCGAGGCCTTGACGCCGCCCGCCGTAGAGCCCGCGCAGCCGCCGAAAAACATCACCAGCACGAGGATACAGCGGCAGAACTGCGGCCAGAGGTCAAAATCCTCCGTGCAGTAGCCGGTCGTTGAAATGAGCGTTGTTACCTGAAAGGCCGCATTCTCGATGGCCGAGCCGATGTCGCGCCCCGTGCGCACGATCAGGTCCGCCGCGATCATCGCCGACGCGCCGACCACGACCAGCGAGTAAACGCGCAGCTCCTCGCTCTTGAGCGCCTCGCGGAAGCGGCGCGTCACGCAGAGGTAGAGGAGCGTAAAGTTCACGCTTGCGGCAAACATGAAGAAAATGAGGATCCAGTTGACAAGATGCGACTGATAATACGCGATGCTCGCATCCCGGATGGAAAAGCCGCCGGTAGAGATCGTCGTCAGCGCCGTGGTGATCGCATCGAACAGCGGGAGGCCCGCAATGCGCAGCAGCAGCGCCTCCGCCACGGTGAGCGCGATGTAGATGCGGTACAGGATGCGCGCCGTCTCACCCGTGCGGGGGCGGAGCTTTGTGCTGATGGGGCCGGGGGATTCTGCTTTCATCAGGTTCACGCTGCCCTCACTGAGCTTGGGCAGCAGCGCCAGCATGAGAACGAGGATGCCCATGCCGCCCATCCACTGCGTGAGCGCGCGCCAGAATTGGATGCCCCGCGGCAGCGACGCAGGCGACGGGAAGATGGACGCGCCGGTCGTCGTCAGGCCGGAGACGGTCTCGAAAATGGCGTCGATAAAGCTGCAGCTGCCGCTGAAAAAATACGGCAGCGCGCCGAACACGCTCAGCGCGATCCAGCACAGTGCCACGCAGACAAAGCCGTCGCGCGTCTGGAGCCGCGCGTTGTCCGCGCGGATGAGCGAGAGCAGCACTCCCACGCCGCCGCAGATAAGCAGCGCGTACAAAAAGGCCCTCTGGTCAACACCACCGCCGAACACGCTCAGCAGCAGCGGCGGGATCATACAAAGCGCCTCGATACAGAGAATGACGCCCACGATTCTGAGAATAAGATTTTGGTTCATAATGAAACTTCCTTGCCGCAAGCAGCCGGCACATCAGCCGAGAATATCGTTGAGATCCTGCAAAAAGAGCTTTTTCGCCATCACGATGACGCGGTCGCCCGCGTGGATCTTGGAATGTCCGTTCGGAATGACCATCTTGCCGTCGTGCACGATGGCCGCAACGAGCAGTCCCTTGCGGAAGTGCAGGTCGCTGAGCGGACGGTCGAGGAAGTGCGTGGCGTTCGTGGCGGTGAATTCCACCGCCTCGATCGCGCCGCCGAGGATATAGTGCAGGCTCTCCACGGCGCTCCCCTGCGAGTTGGCAAGGCCGCGCACATAGCTGGAGATCTGGCCTGCGACGATGGCTTTGGGCGAAACAACGCTGTCAAGCCCCGTGAGGCTCACGATATCGAGATAGCCGAGACGCGACATCTTGGGCACGACCTTTTTCACGCCGTAGCGCTTGGCCGTGAGCGCCATGAGAAGGTTTTCCTCGTCGCGGTCGGTCAGAGCGATGAAGGCGTCGCAGTGGAAAATGCCCTCGGATTCGAGCAGGTGGTGATCCGTGCCGTCGCCGCGGATGATGGTGGCCTTGGGGAGCTTTTCAGCAAGCGTCAGGCACTTGGCCTCGTTCTTTTCCACGATCGTCACGCGCGTGCCGACATCGGCAAGCATCCAGGCAAGATACTGCGCGATGCGCCCGCCGCCGAGGATGCTCACGCGGCGGATGGGCGCCATGGCCCTGCCCATCGAGCGCAGCACGCGCGTCGTCTCCGCGGGCGTGCCGATGACGTACACGCGGTCGCCCGTCTGCGGGACGAACGAGCCGTTCGGCACGATGACCTCTTCCCCGCGCTTGGCCGCGCACATGAGGATGCTGTTGGGATTTTCGCGGTTGTAGTCGATGAGGGACTTGCCGACAAGGCTGTCGCCCTCTTCGGTCTGAAAGCCGATGAGCTCGACAAGTCCGCGGGCAAACGTCTCCACGCTGAACGCAGACGGCACGCGCAGAATGCGCGAAATTTCCTGCGCGGCGGCATTTTCGGGGTTGATGATCATATCAAGCCCGATCTCGCGGCGCAGGATCGGTGCATCGCGGAAATACTCGGGGTTGCGTACGCGGGCGACCGTGTGCTTCGCGCCGAGCTTTTTCGCCATCAGGCAGCAGATGAGGTTGACCTCGTCGTTTTCCGAAACGGCGATGAGAAGGTCCGCCTCGCGCACGCCCGCCTCCAAAAGGACGCTGGCGCTCGCGCCGTTGCCCTCCACACACATGACGTCGAGCATGGAGTCAACGTGGTCGAGCACGGCGCTGTTGCGGTCGATGACGACCAGATCGTGGTTTTCGCCCGTCATCTGCTCGGCGATGGCGTAGCCGACCTTACCGATACCGACAATGATGATTTTCATTTCTGTGTTTCTCCTAAATTCTCTTCGGCTTCCGCCGTGTGCTGCTTACGCAGCACCATCAAAACGCTGTTGAATTCCGCCCCCATGATCAGCATGACCGAGGCGAGATACAGCCACAAAAGCAATACGATCACCGCGCCGAGCGTGCCGTAAATGACGGAGTAGCGCGCGATGTTTTCAACATAATACGAAAAAAGGAATGACAATACGAGCCACATCACGAGCGAGAACACCGCGCCCGGCCAGATACGGTTCATCCGGTGCGACTCCTGCGCAAGGCCGTACATCATCGCGATGGGGAAGAATACGATGCCGCCGATGATAACAAAGCGCAGGCTCGACCACAGGCGGATAAAGCCGTCGCTCAGCGTGATATAGGCCGACAGGTGGCTCGACACGTAGTTCAGCACCCGCCCGCCGACGACGGAAAGGCCGATCGACAGCACGATCATCAGGATGAGGCTCAGCGTGTAGAGCAGGAGCTTGATCTGATAGCGCGCAAACTGCGTGGGCCGGTGCTCGCCGTAGGCCCGCCGGACAGAGCCCATCAGCGAGGCCGCCGCACGGTACGGGAAATAGATCGAAAAAACGAGCGAGAACCAGAGCAGGCGCGGGCTGGAGTCGCGTCCGACGTAAATAAGGTACTGCTCGATGATGTCAAGCGCCTCCTGCGGGATGAATGCGCGAATTTCATACAGAAAGCCGCTGATATCCACGGACATGATGCCGACTAAGTTGCTCAAAAAGATCAAAAGCGGGAAAAGCGCAAACAAAAGGTAGTATGTGAGTGCCGCACTGTCGCGGCCGACATGATGATCGAAGTACCGCCTGACCATCAGGTAGATGCCTTTCAAAAAGCGGTGCCGGTCAAGATACTGCTGCAAGGGCGATGCTCACCTCCTCAAAAGTTGATTTCTCTTCAATTTATGTAGTATAGCACAGTCCAATTCGAAAGGGAAGCAGAAACGCGTGCCATGACATACTTTTTACAGAAATAAAGCCGGAAAAGGGGTTGACAGCACGGGAAAATGTGCATAATATAGTACCGTTAAGTTCATACATCGTCCGGTAGGTAAGGCTACCACAAGGATACGGACTGCTGCCGCGGAGTAGTG
>ENA-OVGC01002407-OVGC01002407.1-human-gut-metagenome-genome-assembly--contig:-NODE-2407-length-12641-cov-5.014063_pt1 | contig 12641 bp, 10 predicted proteins | sample MGYA00237768_ERZ505415 | MGnify/ENA primary metagenome ERZ505415 (study PRJEB26158, sample SAMN06016382) | human gut metagenome | biome: human gut; feature: ankylosing spondylitis patient; material...
ATCCCCCTTTGGGGCGGTGTGCTGCGGCGCGACGGTGAACTTCACCGTTACGCCGGAGCCGGAGTTCTGCGCCTGCGCGCTGCTGACCTTCGGCGAATTCGCCGACGCACACGGCGAAACAGCTCTTCTCCCCTGTCCGGGCGGCTTTTCCGGTGTGTTCACCGCGCCGGAAAAGCCGGAGCTGGTGTGGTACAGCTTCCGCTTCACCCGGCCTGACGGCAGCTGCGTCTATCTGGGCCGCAACGGTCTGGGAGAGCAGACCTCCCGCCAGCCCTGGCAGCTGACGGTATACGAAAGCCGCCCCACGCCGGAGTGGTTCGGCCGGGGCGTTACATACCAGATTTTTCCAGACCGCTTCTGCCGTGACGCCATCCCCGACCCCAAGGGACTGCTGGGCCAGCGGACGGTACACGACAACTGGGACGACCCGCCCCGATTGGGGCCCGATCCCCTGACGGGTCGCTGGAACAGCGATTTCTTCGGCGGCAGCCTGCGGGGCATCTGCCGGAAGCTGGACTACCTGCAAAGCCTGTCCGTCACCACCCTGTACCTGAACCCCATTTTCTACGCCGCCAGCAGCCACCGGTACGACACGGCGGACTACCGCATGATCGACCCCATGCTGGGCACGGAGGGCGACCTGCGGATGCTGTGCGCCGAGGCGAAAAAGCGTGGCATCCACGTGATGCTGGACGGCGTGTTCAACCACACCGGCGACGACAGCCGGTACTTCAACCGGGGCGGCTTTTTCGACACCCCCGGCGCGTACCAGAGCAAGGACTCCCCGTGGTACGACTGGTTCTGTTTCCAGCACTGGCCGGACAAGTACGACGCCTGGTGGGGCATCGACACGCTGCCCGCCGTCAACGAAAACGCCCCGGCCTATCGGGACTTCATCATCCGGGCTCAGGACAGCGTGATCCGCCGCTGGCTGCGGTGCGGCGCGGACGGCTGGCGGCTGGACGTGGCCGACGAGCTGCCAGACGACTTTATTGAGGAAATTCGCGCCGCCATGGAGCAGGAAAAGCCCGACAGCTTTCTGCTGGGCGAGGTGTGGGAGGACGGCAGCAACAAGATCGCCTACTCCCGCCGCCGCAAGTACCTGCTGGGTCGGGAGACCCACGGCCTGATGAACTATCCCTTGCGGACGGCGGCGCTGGACTATCTCCGGGGCGGCGACGCGGCGGCCTTCCGGGACGCCATGGAGGAGCAGCGGGAGAACTACCCCCCTGCCGCCTTCTACAGCGGTCTGAACATTCTGGGCACCCACGACACGCCCCGCATCCTGACGCTGCTGGGCGCGGATACGATTCCGGACAGCAAGGAGGCTCGCGCCGCCTATCACCTGTCGCCGGAAGCCCGGCGGCTGGCCGTCCGCCGTCTGACGCTGGCGCCCATGCTGCTGTATACCTTCCCCGGCTCCCCCACCCTCTACTACGGGGACGAGGCGGGCATGGAGGGCTTCGAGGATCCCATGAACCGGCAGGGCTTCCCCTGGGGACGGGAGGATCAGCGGCTGCTGGCGCTGTACCGGACGCTGGGCAGGCTGCGAAAGGAGCGGGAATCCCTGCAATCCGGCGACCTCACCTATCTGACGGCGGAGGGCGGACTGCTGCTCTTCTGCCGGACAGCGGGCGGCGAACGCACCTATACGGCACTGAATACCGGCGACACGCCGCGGGACGTGACGCTGCCGTGGCCCAACGGCTTCGCTGTGGACGCTGTGACCTTGCAGCGGTTCTGGGTGCGGGACGGCATGCTGCGACTGACGCTGCCGCCTTGCGACGGCGTGATTTTGGTATAACGACTCTGTATGGGGGATGTTTCACGTGAAACATCCCCCTTTTTCATGTCCTTCCCTGTTTCACGTGAAACATCGGCGTCCCATTTTTGCAAAAATTGTCACGCGCCGTTGAAAAAAGTATTGAAACCTATTGCTTTTGTGGTATACTATTTCTATTATAGAGACAGAACTGGCGAAAGTACGAGGAGAACTACCGTGGCAAAAATCGTTGCGATCGTAAATCAGAAGGGCGGCGTGGGCAAGACCACCACCTGTGTGAATTTGGCCGCCGCCGTGGCCCAGACCGGCAAGCGGGTGCTGCTGTGCGACTTTGACCCCCAGGCCAACGCCACCAGCGGTATGGGCGTGGACAAAACCGTTTCTAACGGCGTGTATGACGTGATTATCAACGGCGTGGAGACGGAAAAGGCCATCGTTTCCACCCCCTACGGCGACGTGCTGCCCAGCAGCAAGGCACTGGCCGGCGCCGGCGTGGAGATGATCGCCCTGCCGGAGCGGCAGTTCCTGCTGAAGCAGGCGCTGCGGCAGGTGGCGGAGCGGTATGATTTCATCTTCATCGACTGCCCACCCTCGCTGGAGCTGCTGACGCTGAACGCGCTGTGCGCCGCCAACACACTGCTGGTGCCGGTGCAGGGCGAGTATTACGCGCTGGAGGGGCTGAGTGACCTGATGAACACCGTGCGGCTGGTGCGGCGCAGCCTGAACCCGAGCCTTGACATCGAGGGCGTGCTGCTGACCATGTACGACGGGCGGACGAACCTGAGCATTCAGGTGGCCCAGGAGCTCAAGCGCTTCTTCGGCGGGAAGGTCTACGCCACCATCATTCCCCGGAACGTGCGGCTCAGCGAGGCGCCCAGCCACGGCAAGCCCATCACCGCCTACGACCGTACCTGCCGCGGCGCGGACGCCTATACGGCGCTGGCGGCGGAGTTCCTGCAAAAGAACCGCTGAAAGGAGAGCATCCTATGGCAAACCAAATGAAAGGCCTGGGCAAGGGTCTGGGCGCGCTGCTGGGCGACAATGTGCTGGCAAGCGACGACGAGCGCTCCTCCCTGCTGCTGCCCATCAGCCAGGTGGAGAGCTGCTCCACCCAGCCCAGAAAAGCCTTTGACCCCGACGCGCTGGCAGACCTGTCGGAGTCCATCCGGCAGCATGGTATCATCCAGCCTCTGACCGTTCGCAAGCTCCAGTCCGGGTACTATCAGATCATCGCCGGTGAGCGGCGCTGGCGGGCCGCCCGGATGGCCGGGCTGACGGAAGTCCCCGCCATCGTCATCGAGGCCGACGACCGCAAAGCCATGGAGCTGGCCATGATCGAAAACCTCCAGCGGGAGGACCTGAACCCCATCGAGGAGGCCGAGGGCTACCGGGTGCTGACGGAGCAGTACAACATGACCCAGGAGGAGGCGGCGCAGCGGGTGGGCAAGTCCCGCCCCACCGTGGCCAACGCACTGCGGCTGCTGGGACTGACGCCCCCGGTCCGGGCCATGGTGGAGGACGGACGGCTGTCCGCCGGCCACGCCCGGGCACTGCTGCCCCTGAACGCCAAAATGCAGCAGACCGCCGCCGAGACGGTGGTGAAGGACGGCCTGTCCGTCCGACAGACGGAGCTGCTGGTGAAAAAGCTGACCACGGAGAAAAAGGAGCGGCCCGCCGCCAATCCCCTCTCCGTCAATTATGTGGAGGAGGCTGCCCGGGAGCTGTCCGGCAAGCTGGGCCGTCCCTGCCGCATCGTCAACGGGAAGAAAAAGGGCCGCATCGAGCTGGACTACTACGGCGTGGACGACCTGAACGCCCTGCTGGAGGCCCTGGAAAAGCTGAAAAAATAAACCTCTGTTTCACGTGAAACAGTTATTACGATAACGAGGTGCAACACCATGCTTGACATCAAATTTCTTCGGGAGAACACCGAAACCGTCAAAGAAAACATCCGCAAGAAGTTTCAAAACGCCAAGCTGCCCCTGGTAGACGAGGCCGTGGCCATCGATGCCGAGCGCCGCGCCGCCATGCAGGAGGCCAGCGATCTCCGCGCCCTGCGCAACCAGCTGTCCAAAAAGGTGGGTATGCTCATGGGGCAGGCCAAGAAAGACCCGAGCAAGCTGGCGGAGGCCGAGGAGGCCAAGGCCCAGGTCAAGGCCAATGCCGACCGTCTGGCCCAGCTGGAGCAGATGGAGGAGAAGCTGGCCGCCGACCTGCACCGCATCATGCTGGTCATCCCGCAGATGATAGACCCCTCCGTGCCCATCGGCCCGGACGACAGCTGCAACGTGGAGGTACAGCGCTTCGGTGAGCCGAAAACCCCCGACTTCCCCATCCCCTACCACACGGAGATCATGGAGCGGTTCGACGGCGTGGACATGGACGCCGCCGCACGGGTCAGCGGGCAGGGGTTCTATTACCTCATGGGCGACATCGCCCGGCTGCATTCCGCCGTCACCGCCTACGGCCGTGACTTTATGATCGACAAGGGCTTCACCTACTGCATCCCTCCGTTCATGATCCATGGCAACGTGGTGGAGGGCGTCATGAGCCAAACGGACATGGACGCCATGATGTATAAGATCGAGGGCGAGGATCTGTATCTCATCGGTACCTCCGAGCACTCCATGATCGGCAAGTTCATCGATCAGATCGTGCCGGAGAGCAAGCTGCCTCAGACGCTGACCTCCTATTCCCCCTGCTTCCGCAAGGAGAAGGGCGCCCACGGCATCGAGGAGCGGGGTGTGTACCGCATCCACCAGTTCGAGAAGCAGGAGATGATCGTGGTCTGCAAGCCCGAGGAGTCCAAGGACTGGTACGAGAAAATGTGGCGCTACTCCGTGGAGCTGTTCCGCTCGCTGGACATTCCCGTGCGGCAGCTGGAGTGCTGCTCCGGCGATCTGGCGGACCTGAAGTGCAAGTCCTGCGACATCGAGGCGTGGTCGCCCCGGCAGCAGAAGTATTTCGAGGTCTGCTCCTGCTCCAACCTGGGCGATGCACAGGCCCGCCGCCTGAAGATCCGCGTCAAGGGCGAGGACGGCAAGATGTACCTGCCCCACACACTGAACAACACCGTGGTCGCGCCGCCCCGTATGCTCATCGCCCTGCTGGAGAACAACCTGCAGGAGGACGGCTCTGTCCTCGTACCCAAGGCGCTGCAGCCCTACATGGGCGGCAAGGAGCGGCTCGTCCCGCTTCATTGATAGCGATTTGTAATATTATCAACAGATTATACTATTCGTATAGGAGCTTTTACCCATGAAAAAGTTTCTGAATGAATTCAAGGAATTCGCCATGCGGGGCAACGTGCTGGACATGGCCATCGGCGTGGTCATCGGCTCTGCCTTCAGCAAAATCACCACGTCTCTGGTGAACGACGTGTTCATGCCCCTCATCGGCCTGCTCATCGGCGGCATCGACCTGGGCCAGCTGAACCTGACGCTGAAGGCCGCCGTCATGGACGGCGACACCGTGGTGAAGGAGCCGGTGACGCTGGGTCTGGGCACGTTCCTCAGCACCATCATCGACTTCATTCTGGTGGCGTTCGTCATCTTCCTGGTGGTCAAGGCCATCAACAAGCTCCATGCCCTTGGCAAGAAGGACGAGGAGCCTGAACCGGAGGAGCCAGAGACGCCCACCGCGGAGGAGCTTCTCACCGAGATCCGCGACCTGCTGAAGGAACAGCAGAAATGAGGGACATCCTGACCGCGGGGCTGACCGGGCTGGGCCTTGACCCCGCCGCCGCCCCGGCGCTGGAGCGCTATGCCGGCGCGCTGCTGGAGAAAAACAAGGTGATGAACCTGACGGCCATCACCCAGCCGGATCAGGTGGCCACGCTGCACCTGCTGGACTGCGCCGCCCTGCTGCCCCTCTCCCCTCTGGCGGGCAAGACCGTCATCGACGTAGGCACGGGCGCGGGACTGCCGGGCATGGTGCTGGCGCTGCTGACGCCGGACGCCCGGTTCACGCTGCTGGACAGTTTAGGCAAGCGCATCGACTTTTTGCAAGAGGTGTGCGATGACATGGGGCTGACCCATGTGACCTGCGTCCACGCCCGGGCGGAGGAGTTCGCCGGGCAGCACCGGGAGCAGTACGACGTGGCCGTATCCCGGGCCGTGGCACAGCTGAACGTGCTGTGCGAGCTGACGCTGCCGCTGGTAAAGGTGGGCGGGCGGTTCATCGCCATGAAGTCCACCTCCTCCGACCAGGAGATCCAGGAAGCCCGCAGCGCCGTGTCCCAGCTGGGCGGCCGGATCGCCGCCGTGCGGGACTACGACGTGCCGCAGACCGACGTGCGCCACCGAGCGGTCATCATCGAAAAGGTGAAGGCCACGCCCCGGCAGTTCCCCCGCAGCTTCGCCCGCATCAAAAAATCGCCGCTGCGCTGAAAGGAGTTTCCATGGGCAAGATCATCGCCGTGGTGTCCGGCAAGGGAGGCACCGGAAAGACCACCTTCACCGCCAATACCGCGCTGGCGCTGGCCTCCATGGGCCAGCGGGTGCTGTGCATGGACTGCGACGTGACGCTGCGCAACCTGGACCTGGCACTGGGTCTCAGCGACCGGGCGCTGATGGATTTCTCCGACGTGCTGGCCGGGCGCTGCACGCTGGCGGAGGCCGCCGTGGCCCACGAGAAGTACCCCTCCCTCTCCCTGCTCACCGCACCTATGGCCGACCGGCCGCTGGAGCTGTCCGTGGCCTCCGTGAAGCAACTGGCCGCCGACATCCGGAAAAGCTATGACTGGTGTCTCATCGACGCCCCGGCGGGTCTTGGGCAGGGCTTCCAGATGGCGGCCTGCATGGCCGACCAGGTGGTGGTCATCACCACCACGGACGTGTCCGCCATGCGCGACGCCCAGCGCACCGCCATGGAGCTGTCCGCCTTCCCCACCGGCACGGTACACCTGGTGGTGGGACGCGTGTCCAAAAAGGTGCTGCGCCAGCTCCACACCACCATCGACGATGCCATCGACGCCGCCGGCCTGCCGCTTTTAGGCGTCGTGCCGGAGGACGAGGACGTCCCCTACTGCCTGAACCGCGGGCTGGTGCTGCGGGAATACAACTATTACGCCGCCCGGGCCTACGAAAACATCGCCAAACGCATTATGGGCAAAAAAACGCCCCTGATGAAGATATAACCTCCCCTGCACATAAGAGAAAGGAGTCTTTCTATGAATATTGCACTGATGGCACATGACAACCGCAAGGAGCTGATGGTCCAGTTCTGCACCGCCTACTGCGGCATTTTGGCCAAGCACACCCTGTGCGCCACCGCCCGCACCGGCCAGCAGATCGCCGACGCCACCGGCCTGACCATCCACCGCTTTTTGTCCTTCGACCACGGCGGCGGCCAGCAGATCGCGGCCCGCATCGCCTATAACGAGATAGACATGGTGCTGTGCTTCAGCGATCCCAACCAGAAGCACACCGATGACGATATCGCCTATATCTCCCGCCTGTGCGACCAGAACAACGTCCCCTTTGCCAGCAATTTGGCCACCGCCGAGATGCTGGTGCTGGGGCTTGACCGGGGTGACCTGGACTGGCGCGACATCGTGAACCCCAAGAGCAAGCCCTTCACCGCGTGAAAGGCCTTGACAACCCGCAGGAAATCGCATAAAATGAAGAGCGACCGTGTTGACCCCGCAGGAGTAGCCATCACACCGCCGTAACAGAGAGACGCGCCGCCGGCTGTAAGCGCGTCACGGCAAGGAGCAGGCCAAGACAGCGGGCGAGCGGGGATGGAAACATCCACGGCGCGCTCCCCGTAACAGGAGCTGAAAAGGGCCGCAGGGCCGAATTTGGGTGGCACCACGAAGCGCATTACCGCTCTCGTCCCAATATCGGGACGGGAGCGCTTTTTTATTTTGTTTCAAAGGAGAACACCATGCAGACTGTCATTGACTTCATCAACAAGCACCTGTACGACTGCTTCATCCCCCTTACCGCCCTGGGCGTGCTGCGCATCGGTATGTGTCTGGCCCAGCTGAAAAGGACCGGGCAGATCCGGGAGAAGAAGGGCGTGTATCACGCCGTGGGCCACAACTACACCGAGATCGGCGCGTGGATCGGCATTCTGGCGGGCTTTGTCCTCGTCCTCATCACCCGTCTGTGGTATGTGGGCCTGCCCCTGTCCGTGGTGCTGGGCCTGATCGGCGGCAGGCTGGGCCGCAAGAAGGGCGCGGAGCTGGATGCCATCTACCGGGACGTGGCCTGGGAGCTGAAGCATGAGGCCGACGCCGAGGCCGCCCGTGAGGCGGCGTCCCACACGCTGGAGAGCGGCGCAGCAAAAATTGAGGAAACCACCGAAGATAAAGGAGATACGGAAAATGGCTGAGATGACACCCCGCACCCTGTCGGGCTTTATGGAGCTGCTGCCCCGCCCGCAGCAGCAGATGGAGCGCATGATGGAGATCCTGCGCCGCACGTACAGTCTCTACGGCTTCACCCCGCTGGACACCCCGGTGATCGAGGCGGCGGAGGTGCTGCTGGCCAAGGGCGGCGGCGAGACGGAGAAGCAGATCTACCGCTTCAGCAAGGGCGACGCCGACCTGGCGCTGCGGTTCGACCTGACCGTGCCGCTGGCCAAGTATGTGGCCCTGCACTACAATGACCTGTCCTTCCCCTTCCGCCGCTATCAGATCGGCAAGGTCTACCGGGGCGAGCGCGCCCAGCGGGGACGCTTTCGTGAGTTCTACCAGGCCGACATCGACGTCATCGGCGACGGCAAGCTGAACATCACCAATGAGGCGGAGATGCCCGCCATCATCTACCGGGCCTTCACTGAGCTGGGGCTGAAGCGGTTCTGCATCCGGGTAAACAACCGCAAGATCCTCAACGGGTTCTACGCCATGCTGGGCCTGACGGAGCAGTCCGGCGACATCATGCGCACCGTGGACAAGCTGGACAAGATCGGCCCGGACAAGGTTTGCGCCCTGCTCACCGACGAGGTGGGCGTGTCTGCCGAAAACGCCGATGAAATTCTGAAGTTCATCGCCATCACCGGCGGCAACGACCAGGTGCTCTCCGCGCTGGAGGGCTACACGGGCCGGAACGAGATGTTTGACGAGGGGCTGGAGCAGCTCAAGACCGTGGTGAAATACCTCAGTGCCTTCGGCGTTCCGGCGGAGAACTTCGCCGTGGATCTGACCATCGCCCGGGGTCTGGACTACTACACCGGCACGGTGTATGAGACCACGCTGCTGGACCACCCGGAGATCGGCTCTGTCTGCTCCGGCGGACGGTACGACAACCTGGCCGCCTACTACACCGACAAGCAGCTGCCCGGCGTGGGCATCTCCATCGGCCTGACCCGGCTGTTCTACGTGCTGGGTGAGCAGGGTATGCTGAACCCCGCGCTGCCCACCGCCCCTGCCGACGTGCTGATCCTGCCCATGACCGCCGATCTGGCCCCCGCTGTGACGCTGGCCACCCGCCTGCGCTCCGCCGGTGTCCGCACCCAGCTCTACACCGAGCAGAAGAAGTTCAAGGCCAAGATGAGCTACGCCGACAAGCTGGGTGTACCCTATGTGGTGTTTCTGGGCGACGACGAGATCGCCGGGAACGTGGTGGCCTGCAAGGACATGGCCTCCGGCCAGCAGACCACCCTGCCCTTTGACGAGACGCTGGGCCTCATCCGGCGCGGCCTCGACGCCCGGAACGCAGGCACGGTCATCGTGGAGAAATAACCCACGCCAACGCGCCAAATCCGACAACCATTCGTAATATTTACTTTTTATTATACAAAACATTATCACAATAGGAGGACAAAACAATGATGCAGATGCGCACACATACCTGCAACGAGCTGCGGCTGGAGCACGTGGGCCAGCAGGTCAAGATCGTGGGCTGGATGGAGAACGTCCGCACCGTGGGTCAGAACTTCGCCTTCGTGGTGCTGCGTGACTTCTACGGCACGACCCAGGTGGTGGTGGAGACGGAGGACATGATGTCCATCATCAACAGCCTGAACAAGGAGTCCACCATCTCCGTGGAGGGCGTGGTGCGGGAGCGTGCCAGCAAGAACCCCAAGCAGGCCACCGGCGACGTGGAGGTCATTCCCAGCAAGATCGAGGTGCTGGGCCGCTGCCGCTACAACTCCCTGCCCTTTGAGATCAACCGCAGCCGCGAGGCCGACGAAATGGCCCGCCTGAAGTACCGCTACCTGGACCTGCGTAACCCGGCGGTGAAGCAGAACATCATCCTGCGCTGCCAGGTGGTGGCCGCTCTCCGCGCTGCCATGACCGACCACGGCTTCCTGGAGATCACCACCCCCATTCTGACCGCCTCCTCCCCCGAGGGCGCACGGGACTACCTTGTCCCTGCCCGCAAGCACCCCGGCAAGTTCTACGCCCTGCCCCAGGCGCCCCAGCAGTTCAAGCAGCTGCTGATGACCTCCGGCTTCGACCGCTATTTCCAGATCGCCCCCTGCTTCCGCGACGAGGACGCCCGCGGCGACCGCTCCCCCGGCGAGTTCTATCAGCTGGATATGGAGATGGCCTTCGCCACCCAGGACGACATCTTCGCCGTGCTGGAGGATGTGCTGCCCCCCATCTTTGCCAAGTTCGGCACGTACAACGTGGCCTCCGCCGCGCCCTTCCGCCGCATCCCCTACAACACCGCCATGGAGACCTATGGCTCAGACAAGCCTGACCTGCGTATCGACCTGACCTGCAAGAATGTCACCGCCCTGTTTGAAAGCTGCGAGTTCGAGGCACTCACGGGCCAGACCGTCAAGATGATCGACATCACCGACTGCGCCCTGACCCGCAAGCAGGTGGAGAAGCTGCTCACCGACTGCGAGGTCCAGTCCGGCTCGAAGGCCTACTGGTTCAAGGTGGATGAGAACGGCGAGCTGGCCGGCGGCATCGCCAAGTTCGTCGCCCCCGTGAAGGACGAGCTGGCCAAGGTGCTGACCCTCAAGCCCAACACGCTGGTGCTGGTGGCGGCGGGCCAGTACGCCACCAAGTCCGCCGGCGTGCTCATCAAGACCTTCGGCGCGGCCTGTGAGAACCACTTCGACAAGGAGCGCTATGAGTTCTGCTGGATCGTGGACTTCCCCATGTACGAGATCGGCGACGAAAGCGGCGAGCTGGAGTTCTGCCACAACCCGTTCTCCATGCCCAACGGCGGCATGGACGTGCTGCTGAAGGCCGAGCGGGGCGAGATCGACCCCCTGGACATCTACGCCAACCAGTACGACCTGGTGTGCAACGGCGTGGAGCTTAGCTCCGGTGCGGTCCGTAACCACGACCCGGAGATCATGATCAAGGCCTTCGAGCTGGTGCGTCTGGGCGAGGAGGACGTGAAGAAGAAGTTCCCCGCCATGTACAACGCCTTCTGCTACGGTGCGCCTCCCCACGCCGGCATCGCCCCGGGCGTGGATCGCATGGTCATGCTGCTGGCCGGCGAAAGCTCCATCCGCGAGATCATCCCCTTCCCCATGAACAAGAACGCCCAGGACATCATGATGGGCGCGCCCTCCACCGTGGAGCAGAAGCAGCTGGATGAGCTGCACATCGCCATCGTGGGCGAGGTGGAGAAGGACGACTGATGGCCACCGTCAAGCTCTATTACGAAAACGCCTTTCTGCAGGACTTCACCGCCGTGGTGGAGTCCTGCGGGGCGGTGAAGGACGGCTTCGCCGTCGTCCTCGACCGCACCGCCTTCTACCCCGAGGGCGGCGGCCAGCCCGCCGACCACGGCACGCTGGGCGATGCCCGGGTGCTGGATGTGCACGAGAAGGACGGCGTCATCGTCCACACCTGTGACCGCGCCCTCACCCCCGGCGCGGAAGTCCCGGGCCGCATTGACTGGGTGCGGCGCTTTGACCATATGCAGCAGCACTCCGGCGAGCATATTCTCTCCGGCCTGCTGTGCAGCACGTTCCGCTGCGACAACGTGGGCTTCCACATGGGCGCGGACGTGGTCACCATCGACTACAACGCCGACTTCACCTGGGAGCAGGCGCTGGAGGTGGAGCGCCGGGCCAACGAGTACATCTGGGCCGACCACCCCATCCATATCCTGTGGCCCTCCCCGGAGGAGCTGGCCGCCCTGCCCTACCGCAGCAAGAAAGAGCTGACCGGCCCGGTGCGCCTTACGGAGTTCCCCGGTGCGGATCTGTGCGCCTGCTGCGGCACACACGTTCAGAGCAGCGGCCAGGTGGGGCTGGTGAAGCTGCTGAGCTGTCAGAAATTCCGGGACGGCGTGCGGCTGGAGCTGCTGTGCGGCCGGCGCGCCGCGGACTACCTGTCCCGCTGCTGGGAGCAGTCCCGCGCCGCCGGACAGACCCTGTCCGTCAAGCCCACCGCCCTCGCCCCCGCCGTGTCCCGCCTCCAGTCGGAGCTGACGGCCCTCAAGGAGAAGGCCGCCCGGCTGGAGGAGCAGTCCTTCGTCCACACCGCCGCCCAATACGAGGGCGCGGGGGACGTGCTGCTCATCACCGGGCCGCTGGAGGGCGACGGCGTCCGCCGTCTGTGCGACGCGGTGGCCAAAAGTGCCGGCGGCCGCTGCGCCGTGTTCTCCGGCACGGACGGCATGGGCGCAGGCCCGAGCCTGATGTTCATCTCGCTGCCGATGGTATTCGATTCGATGAAGTTCGGCACGGTCATCGGCGCGGTGTTCTTCCTGCTCGTCCTGTTCGCGGCGCTGACCTCCTCCATCGCGCTGATGGAGACGCTCGCGTCGGTCATCATGGACAAGTTCAAGCTCAAGCGCATTCCGGCAACGCTCATCATCATCGCGGTCTGTCTGGTCGTCGGCATGCTGTCCTGCCTCGGCTACGGCCCGTGGGAGAGCGTCACGATCATCGGCATGCAGTTCCTTGATTTCTTCGACTTTATCTCGAACTCGGTGCT
>ENA-OVGC01002411-OVGC01002411.1-human-gut-metagenome-genome-assembly--contig:-NODE-2411-length-12622-cov-3.865998_pt1 | contig 12622 bp, 9 predicted proteins | sample MGYA00237768_ERZ505415 | MGnify/ENA primary metagenome ERZ505415 (study PRJEB26158, sample SAMN06016382) | human gut metagenome | biome: human gut; feature: ankylosing spondylitis patient; material...
ACGAGATTCAAGTGTGACTGGAGTTCAGACGTGTGCTCTTCCGATCTCCCTTTTTTTCGGCACGCGCCCGAATTCGCCGTGTTTTGCGCAATATATGGTCTATTTTTATGTTGCAAAACACAAGATATGGAGGGTTTGCTATGCAGTTTTCCAACCATTCCGGCCGCGCGCAGCGCGGCGGCATCGTGTATCTGGCGGTGGACGCGATCGCGCCGAGCGCAGTCCAGCCGCGGCAGAACTTTCCCCCGGCGCAGCTCGAGGAGCTCTCGCGCAGCATCGCCGAGTACGGCGTGCTCAGTCCGCTGACCGTGCGCCCGCGTCCGGACGGGTATGAGCTCGTGGCCGGTGAGCGCCGCCTGCGTGCCGCGCGCATGGCGGGGCTCAGTGAGGTGCCGTGCATCGTCATGGAGCTCGATCTGGAGGAGGCGAGCTTCATCGCGCTGGTGGAAAACCTCCAGCGCAACGACCTCGATTTCCTTGAGGAATCGCGCGGCATCGCGCAGCTCATCCGGCTCTTCGGTCTCAGTCAGGAGGAGTGCGCGCGGCGGCTGGGCAAGTCGCAGTCGGCCGTGGCGAACAAGCTCCGCCTGCTGCGTCTGCCGGAGGATGTGCTCAACGCCATGCGCAACGCCGGGCTCACTGAGCGGCACGGGCGCGCGCTGCTGCGGCTCGAGACGCCGGACGAGCAGCGCGCGGCGCTGGCCTATATCCTCAGCCGCGACCTGAACGTTGCCGCGACGGACGCCTACATCGACCGCCTGCTCGAGGCCAAAGCCGCGCCCGAGAGCGAGCGGCAAAAGACCTTCATCCTCAAGGACGTGCGCGTGTTTCTCAACACGATCGCCCACAGTCTCGACCTCATGAAACAGGGCGGCATCGACGCCGGTATGCAGCGGCAGGAGACGGACGACGCGCTCATTCTCACCATCAACATCCCCAAGGCGCGGCGGCGCGAGCCGGACGCGCAGCGGGGCGAACCCGTGCCGGTCGGATAAAAAAATCGCGCGCGGGCTTGACAGCGGCGCGGCGGCTTCCTATACTCTTATATACGTATATGTGGAAAGGCCGCCCGTGAGGGCGGAAAAGGAGGTCACTGCATGAAAACGCTGATCCTGTTCGCTTCGCGTTACGGCGCGACGGAGGAGATCGCCTATATGCTCAAGAGCGCCGTCGGCGGCGATGTGACGGTGTGCAATGTCCGCGACCGCGGCGTCTCGCTCGAAGACTATGACACGGTCATCATCGGCAGCTGCGTGTATATGTTCAAGCTCGACAAGCACATCAAGCGCTTTTTGCGCCGCAACGAGAAGGTGCTGCTGCAAAAGAAGCTCGGCCTGTACCTGTGCTGCTATACCACGCCCGGTACGGAGGGGTATCTCGAGCACTTCTTCTCGCCCGCGCTGCTGGCGCACGCGGCGGCGAAGGATATCCTCGGCGGCAAGATGCAGTACGCGAAGATGAGCTATGTCTACAAGCAGCTCTTCGGCGCACTGATGACATCGCCGCAGTACCGCGCGCAGTATTCCGAGCCCGATTTCGACATCGCGCGCATCGACGCGTTCGCCGCCGCCATGCGCGGCTGAGCGGCGCGGCAAACGGAAAGCGCCTTTTCGGCAGCAAAAAAATCACCCGCATCCGACCGGATGCGGGTGATTTTCGTTTTGCGGCTCAGTATGTGGTCACGCCGGTGAAGGCGAGCTCGGCGTTGCCGGTCAGACGCACGCCGTCGTCATCGTAGGTGACGAGCAGGTCGCCGCCGGTGACCTTGACCGTGATGGTCTCGCCCTTCGGACACAGGCCGTTTTCCACGGCGGCCACCACGGCCGCGCACGCGCCCGTGCCGCAGGCGCGGGTCTCGCCGTTGCCGCGCTCCCAGACGCGCATTTTGATCGTCGTGCGGTTGACGACGCGGATGAACTCCGTGTTCGTGCGCGCGGGGAAGAGGTCCGCGTGCTCAAACTGCGGGCCGAGGTGCGCGACGTCCACCTCGTCCACGCGGTCGACAAAGACGACGCAGTGGGGGTTTCCCATCGAGAGGCACGTGATGCGGTACTCTCCGCCCGCGATGGTCACGGGCCGGTCGATCACGCGCTCGCCCTCGAGCGACACGGGCACGGCCTCGGGTGCGAAGGCGGGCTTTCCCATCTCGACCGTCACAAGGCCGACCGTGCCGAAGCGCGTGTAGAGGTGCAGCCGGTGCACCCGGCCGCCGGCCTCAATGGTGAGATCGGCGCGCGGCACGATGCCGTTGTCGTACAGGTACTTGCCCACGCAGCGGATGGCGTTGCCGCCCATGCCGCCGGGGCTGCCGTCGCGGTTGAACACGCGCATTTTCGCGTCGGCCACGGCGCTGCGCTCGATGAGCACGATGCCGTAGCCGCCGATGCCGCGGTGGCGCGAGCAGAGCGGGATGCACAGCGATTCGGGGCAGGTGATGTGCCCGTCAAAGTTCTCGACGTAGATATAGTCATCGCCGGTGGCCTGCATTTTCGAAAACTTCAGGCGCTGGCGCTTGGTGCGCATGTGGTTGATGTCCACAAGCTCGGTGTTGTGCTCGTTGTAGCGGCTGGCGATGATGTCCGCGAGGGCGTTGGCCGTGTCGAGCGAGGTGAAGCACGGGATGCCGAGCTGCAGCGCGCGGCGGTGCAGGGCGATGTAATCGTCCGTGGTCGCGTCCTTGAGCGCGCCGGTGTAGACGATGTAGTCGATGCAGCCGCTCTCGAGCAGGGCGAAGGCGTGGTCGCTCTCGCGGATGCCGTCGACGGTCACGACGTCGATGCCGAGGCGCGCAATGGCGGCGGCGGTCTCTGCGGTCGCGTAGAGCGCGAAGTGCAGGTCGTCGAGCTTCTTGGCCAGCGACACGATCTCGCCGAGGTCATGCGTGTCCACGCTCACGAGCACGCCGTGGCGGCCGTCCGGGTGCCGGCCGACGACCATACCGGCCGAGGTCAGCCCCTTGAACAGCGCCTCCTGCATTGTTTTTCCGAGGCCGAGCACTTCGCCCGTGGACTTCATCTCCGGGCCGAGGTAGGCGTTGACGTCGCCGAGCTTTTCAAACGAGAACACCGGCACCTTGACCGCGTAATACGGCGGGATGGGGTGCAGGCCGGTGCCGTAGCCGAGGCTTTTCAGCGGTGCGCCGAGCATGACGCGCGCCGCCACGTCCACCATCGGCACGCCCGTGACCTTGCTGATATACGGCACGGTGCGCGAGGCGCGGGGGTTGACCTCGATGACGTAGAGCTCGTTTTCCCAGATGAGGTACTGGATGTTCACCAGCCCCTTCGTGCCGAGCGCGAGGGCGAGCTTGCGCGAGCTGTCAACGATCTTGTCCGTCATGATGTCGTTGAGGTTGTACGGCGGGTAGACGGCGATGGAGTCACCGCTGTGCACGCCGGCGCGCTCGATGTGCTCCATGATGCCGGGGATGAGCACATCCGTCCCGTCGGAGATGACGTCCACCTCCAGCTCCGTGCCCATCATGTACTTGTCCACGAGCACGGGGTTGTCGATGCCCTGCGCGAGGATGCGCTGCATATACGTCGTGACCTCGTCATCGTCGTGGACGATCTTCATGTTCTGGCCGCCGATGACGTACGACGGGCGCAGCAGCACGGGGTAGCCGAGCGTCTGCGCGGCGTGCAGGGCCTCCGGCAGCGTCTGCACACCCATGCCCTTCGGGCGCGAGATGTGAAACTGCTCGAGCAGGGCATCAAACCGCTCGCGGTCCTCGGCGATGTCAATGCCCTCGGCCGAGGTGCCGAGGATGCGGATGCCGTGGCGGTCGAGCGTCTGCGTGAGCGCGATGGCGGTCTGCCCGCCGAAGGCGACCACGACGCCGACGGGGTGCTCGACATCGATGATCTGCAGCACGTCCTCGGCCGTGAGCGGCTCGAAATACAGGCGGTCGGCGGTGTCGTAGTCCGTGGAGACGGTCTCGGGGTTGTTGTTGACGATGACGACGTCATAGCCCATGGACTTGAGCGTCCACACACAGTGGACGGACGAATAGTCAAACTCGATGCCCTGCCCGATGCGGATCGGGCCCGAGCCGAGCACCATGACGACGGGCTTGCCGCTGCGCGGGAAGCTGCGCGCCTCGCAGCGCGCGTCGGCGCTGGCGTAGAAATACGGGGTCTGCGCGTCGAACTCGGCGGCGCAGGTGTCGACCATTTTGTAGCCTGCGCGGAAGGCGGGCAGTGTCTCGCTGCCGGACAGGCGGCGCAGCGCCGCGTCCGGATAGCCGAGGTACTTGCCGCGCTGGTAAAGCTTCGGCGTCAGGCCGCCCTGAATGCTCGCCTCGTAGTCCACGAGGTTTTGCAGCCGGGCCAGAAACCAGCGGTCGATGCGGGTGATGTCGTGGATCTCGTCGATGGACACGCCGCTGCACAGCGCCTCAAAGACGGTGAACAGGCGGTGATCGTCGCAGTCGGCGAGCCGGTCGCGCACCGGGCGGTCGGACAGCGGGGCGGCGTGCAGCGTTTCGAGGTGGATCTCGGCACCGCGCACGGCCTTGAGCAGCGCGCTCTCAAAATTCGTGCCGATGGCCATGACCTCGCCGGTGGCCTTCATCTGCGTGCCGAGGCGGCGGGACGCGCCGACGAACTTGTCGAACGGCCACTTGGGGAATTTCACGACGACGTAGTCGAGCGCAGGCTCAAAGCAGGCGCAGGTCTTGCCGGTGATGTCGTTCTGGATCTCATCGAGCGTATAGCCGAGGGCAATTTTCGTCGTGATCTTCGCGATCGGGTAGCCGGTCGCCTTCGACGCGAGCGCCGACGAGCGCGACACGCGGGGGTTGACCTCGATGACGGCGTAGTCAAAGCTGTCGGGATCGAGCGCGAACTGGCAGTTGCAGCCGCCGACGATGTCGAGCGCGGAGATGATGTTCAGCGCCGCGCTGCGCAGCATCTGAAACTCCTTGTCCGAGAGCGTCAGCGCCGGGGCGACGACGATGCTGTCGCCGGTGTGCACGCCGACGGGGTCGAAGTTTTCCATGCTGCACACGGCGATGACGTTGCCGGCGCCGTCGCGCATGGTCTCAAACTCGATCTCTTTCCAGCCGTAGATATAGCGCTCGACGAGGATCTGCGTGATCGGGGACGCATCGAGCCCCGTCTGTGCGACGAGCGTGAGCTCCTCTGCGCTGTAGGCCACGCCGCCGCCCGCACCGCCGAGCGTGAACGCCGGGCGGATGATGACGGGGTAGCCGATGCTGTCCGCTACCTCCAGCGCCTCGGCCACGGTGTTCGCGATGCCGGAGGGGATGGTCGGCTCGCCGATGGCGGCCATGGTCTCCTTAAAGAGCTCGCGGTCCTCGGCTTTGTCGATGGCGGCGGCGTTCGTGCCGATGAGGCGGACGTTGTGCTGCTGCAGAAAGCCCTCCTTGTCGAGCTCCATCGCGAGCGTCAGCCCCGTCTGGCCGCCGAGACCGGCGAGAAGACTGTCGGGCTGCTCCTTTTCGATGATGCGCTTGACGGAGGTCAGCGTGAGCGGCTCGAGATAGATCTCGTCCGCGAGGGCCTTGTCGGTCATGATGGTCGCGGGGTTGGAGTTGACGAGCACGACGTTCACGCCTGCGTCGTGCAGCACGCGGCACGCCTGCGCGCCGGCATAGTCGAATTCCGCTGCCTGCCCGATCACGATCGGGCCGGAGCCGATGACCATGACTTTGCGGATGCTGGTATCAATCGGCATGGTGCGCACCTCCCATCAGGTCACAGAATCGGTCAAAGAGAAAGGCCGTGTCGTGCGGGCCCGAGCACGCCTCGGGGTGAAACTGCACGGAAAAGGCCTGCAGGTCAGGGTAGTCCACGCCCTCGCACGTGCCGTCGTTGGCGTTGACGTAGCGGATGACGCCGGTCTTGACGCTCTCGGGCACGACGGCGTAGCCATGGTTCTGGCTGGTGAGAAACGTGCGCGTGCCGCACACGTCGCGCGCCGGCTGATTCACGCCGCGGTGGCCGTATTTGAGCTTCACGGTGCTGCCGCCCTGCGCCAGCGCCATGAGCTGGTGGCCGAGGCAGATGCCGAACATCGGGATGCGGCCGAAAAGCTTGGCGATCTGCGCGATCTGGTCAACATTGTCCGTCGGGTCGCCGGGGCCGTTGGAGAGCATGACGCCGTCATACCCGGCGGCGAGGATGTCCTCCGCCCTGACCGTGCAGGGCAGCACCGTCACGGCACAGCCGCGCTTGCAGAGCTCGCGTGCGATGTTGCGCTTGGCGCCGTAGTCGATGAGCGCCACGCGGTGCAGCACGTCGCCATCCGGCCGGAGGGTGTAGGGTTCCGGCGTCGTCACCTGCGGCACGGGGTCTGTGATGCGGTAGGCGCGCAGGGGCGCGAGATCGTCCGGCACGGCGTCGCAGATGGCGGCGTTCATCGTGCCCGCCTCGCGCAGGATGCGCGTGACGGCGCGGGTATCGATGCCGGTAATGCCGGGGATGTTGTTTTCTTTCAGGAACGCGTCGAGCGTCTGCGCGCAGCGGAAGTTCGAGGGTGTGGAGCACGCTTCACGCACGACATAGCCGCGCACGCAGCATTTGCCCTCAAAATCGGCCGGGATGATGCCGTAGTTGCCGATGAGCGGAAAGGTCTGCAGCACGATCTGGCCGCAGTAGCTCGGGTCCGTGAGCGTCTCGATGTAGCCGTTCATGCCGGTGGTGAACACCAGCTCACCGAACGTGTCGCATGGCGCGCCGAGGGCGAGGCCTGCAAAGACCTCGCCGTTTTCAAGTACGAGATAGCGCTTCATAGTTCGATCTCCGCAAGCGTCGCCGCCATGACCGCCTTGATGGTGTGCATGCGGTTTTCGGCCTCCTGAAACACGACCGACTGCGCGCTTTCAAACACGTCGTCCGTGACCTCCATGGCCTCGCGGCCGAAGCGCGTGCACATCTCGCTGCCGACGGCGGTCTTTTTGTCGTGATACGCCGGCAGGCAGTGCATGAAGATGGCGTTGGGGTCGGCCTTGGCCATGAGCGCCGCGTTGACCTGATACGGCGCCAGCGCCGCGATGCGCTCGGCCCAGACGCTCTCGGGCTCGCCCATGGAGACCCAGATGTCGGTATAGACCACGTTCGCGCCCTGCACGGCCGCAGCGGGGTCGGAGATGAAGTCGAGCTTCGCGCCCGTCTGCGCTGCAATGGCCTCGCATTCGGCGACGAGCTGCGCATCGGGGAAGAATCCCTCGGGCGCGCAGGCCGTGAAGTGCATGCCCATCTTCGCGCAGCCGACCATGAGGGAGTTGCCCATGTTGAAGCGCGCATCGCCCATATAGACGAGGTGGATGCCGTCGAGCGAGCCGAAATGCTCCCGGATGGTCAGAAAGTCCGCGAGGATCTGCGTCGGGTGAAACTCGTCCGTCAGCCCGTTCCAGACCGGGACGGAGGCGTACTGCGCCAGCTCCTCGACGATGCACTGGCCGAAGCCGCGGTACTCAATGCCGTCGAACATGCCCGAGAGCACACGCGCCGTGTCGGCGATGCTCTCCTTCTTGCCGATCTGCGAGCCGGTGGAGTCGAGATACGTGCTGCCCATGCCCAGATCATGCGCTGCGACCTCGAAGCTGCTGCGCGTGCGCGTGCTCGTCTTTTCAAAGATGAGCGCGACGTTCTTACCCTCGCACAGACGGTGCGGGATGCCGGCTTTCTTTTCGGCTTTCAGCTTCGCGGCGAGTCGGAGCAGGTAGTCGATCTGCTCGGGCGTATAGTCGAGCAGCTTGAGAAAATCGTTGCCCTTGAGATTCATATCGGTGTTCCTCCTTATACCTCGGCGCAGACGGCCTTGAGCACGCCGATCGCCTGCTCGAGCTGCGCCATGGGGATGTTGAGCGCCGGCAGCAGGCGCACCTTGTTTTTCGCCGAGATGACGAGCACGCCCTGCTCTGCGCAGGCGCAGATGACGTCTGCAACCGGGCGCGCGGTCTCCACGCCGAGCATCAGGCCGAGCCCCGTGACGCTCTTGACGCCCGGCGCGCCGGTGAGCGTGTCGACGATGAAGTCGGACTTTTCCTGTACGGACTGCAGCAGCGGCCCGTCGAGCCGGTGCAGGATGCTCAGCGCACCGGCACAGCAGACCGGGTTGCCGCCGAAGGTCGAGCCGTGGCTGCCGGGGGTGAGCACGTTCTGCACCTTCTCGCCGAGCAGCGTTGCGCCCAGCGGCAGCCCGCCGCCGAGCCCCTTGGCTGTGGAGACGATGTCGGGCTTGACGCCGTAGTGCATATAGCCGTAGAGCTTGCCGGTGCGGCCGTTGCCGGTCTGCACCTCGTCGCAGATGAGCAGGATGTCCTGCGCGGCGGCGAGCTGCGCCGCACCCTTGACGAATTCCTGCGTCAGCGGGATGACGCCGCCCTCGCCCTGCACGACCTCCATCATGATGGCGGCGCACTTGTGCGCTGCCACCTGCGCCTTGAGATCGTCGAGGTTGTTTGCCTCGGCGTAGGCAAAGCCCTCCGTCAGCGGCAGAAAGTCGTGGTGGAACACGTCCTGCCCGGTTGCGGCGAGCGTCGTGATCGTGCGGCCGTGGAAGCTGTTTTTGAGCGTGATGATGGTGTGGTATTCCGGGCCCTTGTGTTCAGCCGCGTATTTGCGCGCGGCTTTGATGGCGCATTCGTTGGCCTCCGCGCCGGAGTTGGAGAAGAAGACCTTTTTCATGCCGGTCTTTTCGCAAAGCAGCTGCGCCAGCTGCGCGTCGGGCGCGGTGAAGTAGAGGTTTGAGGTGTGCTGCACGGTGCACAGCTGCTCGGTCACGGCGCGCACCCACGCGGGGTCGGACACGCCGAAGCTGTTGACGGCGATGCCCGTCGCCATGTCGATATAGACCTTGCCGTTCTCGTCCCAGACGAGCGAGCCCTTGCCGCGCGCGATCGTCACGGGGAAGCGGGCGTAGGTGTTGGCGATATAGGTGTTATCAAGTTGCGGAATGTTCATCTGTTTTTCCTCCTTGTCCGGCAACGAACATGGTGCCGATGCCTTCGTTTGTCAGCATTTCGATGAGTATGGCGTGCGGCACACGTCCGTCGATGATAAAGACACGGTGCACGCCCCAGCGGATGGCGTCCATGCAGCAGGTCACCTTCGGCAGCATGCCGCCGCAGATGACGCCGGACGTGATGAGCGCGTGCGCCTCTGCCGTATGGATGACGGGGATGAGCGTGCCGGGGTCGTCCTTGTCGCGCAGGATGCCGCCGATGTCGGTCATGGCGATGAGGCTCTCCGCGCCGAGTTCGCCCGCGATGCGCGCGGCCGCGGTGTCGGCGTTGATGTTGTAGACGTGCCCCTGCATGTCGCATCCGACGGTGGACACGACCGGGATGTAGCCCTTGTCGAGCACGTCGAGGATGGGGCGCACGTCGATCTTCGTGATCTCGCCCACGTAGCCGAGGCGCTCGTCGCGCACACGTGCCTGGATCATCTGCCCGTCGATGCCGGACAGGCCGATCGCGCGGCCGCCCTTTTGCCCGATGAGATTGACGAGCGTCTTGTTGATCTTTCCGGCGAGCACCATCTGTACGACGTCGGCGGTCTCGGCGTCCGTGACGCGCAGACCGTCGACAAACTGCGTCTGCTTGCCGAGCTTTTGCAGCATATCCGTGATCTCGGGCCCGCCGCCGTGCACGAGCACGACCTGCACCCCGATGAGCGAGAGCAGCACGATGTCGCGCATGACGGAGTCCTTGAGCTTTTCGCTGATCATGGCGTTGCCGCCGTATTTGATGACGACGATCTTGCCGCTGTATTCCTGAATGTAGGGCAGCGCGTGGACGAGTACCTTTGCGCGCTGCGGATTTGTGATGTCCATGATGGTGTCCCTCCCGGTTCAGGTGCGGTAGTCGCCGTTGATCTTCACGTAGTCATATGTCAGGTCACAGCCCCACGCCGTTGCGCCCTCGTCGCCGGCGTTGAGGTCGACGAGGATCTCGATCTCCTTTTCGAGCAGGATCTGTTTGGCCTCCTCCTCGGAAAACGGCACGCCCGCACCGTGTGTGCACACGCACACCGTTCCGGCTGCCGAGCGGAAGAACACGTCGACCTTGTGCACGTCCACATGCGTGCCGCTGTAGCCGATGGCGCACAGCACGCGGCCCCAGTTGGCGTCCGCGCCGAACATGGCGGCCTTGACGAGCGACGAGCAGACGATGCTCTTGGCGACGGTTTTCGCCGTCGCGTGATCTTCCGCGCCGGTGACGCAGCATTCGATCAGGCGCGTCGCGCCCTCGCCGTCGCCCGCGATCCGGCGGCAGAGCCAGACGGTCACGCTGTTGAGCGCGCGGCAGAAGGCCGTGAAGTCCGCGCCGGGCGCGGTGATCTCGGCGTTGCCCGCGAGTCCGTTTGCCAGGATGGCGACCATGTCGTTCGTGGACGTGTCGCCGTCGACGCTGACCATATTGAACGTGTCGCGCACGTCGCCGGTGAGTGCCGCGTGCAGCATCGGCGCGCTGATGGCGCAGTCAGTCGTGAGAAAGACCAGCATGGTCGCGAGGTTCGGGTGGATCATGCCCGAGCCCTTGGCGATGCCGCCGATCGTGCAGGTCTTGCCGCCGGCGGTGAACTGCACGGCGATCTCCTTCGGCTGCGTGTCGGTGGTCATGATGCCCTCGGCCGCCTGATCGGAGTGGTCGCCGAGCGCGGCGGCGAGCTGCGGCAGGCCGGTGCGGATGGGCGCGAGATCGAGCGGCTGACCGATCACGCCCGTGGACGCGACGATGACGTCCTGCGGCGCGATGTGCAGCGCCGCTGCCGTGAGTGCGCTCATCTCCTCGGCGACGGCGATGCCGTCGGCGTTGCAGGTGTTGGCGTTGCCGCTGTTGCAGACGATGGCCTGCGCCTTGCCGTCGGCCAGGTGTGCCTTCGTCACGGTCAGGGGCGCGCCCTTGACGAGATTGGTCGTATAGACCGCCGCGGCGCTGGCCGGGACGGCGCTGTAGATGAGCGCGAGGTCGCGCTTGGCTTGGTTCTTGCGGATGCCGCAGTGGATGCCTGCGGCGGAAAAACCCTGTGCGGCGCACACGCCGCCGGTGACTTGTTTCATCGTTCGTTCCTCCTTACAGATCGAGGCCGAAGCCCTTTTCCTTGCCCATGACGAGGTTCAGGCACTCGAGCGCGGCGCCGGATGCGCCTTTGCCGAGGTTGTCGAACACGGACGTGAGCACGATGCGCTCGTCGTTGCCGGACACCGACACGACCATGCTGTCCTTGCCGGACATGGCGGCGGCGGACAGGAAGCCGTCCGTGCACGCGGGGTCCTGATAGTGCACGACGGGGCCGGTGTACTTTGCGGCGTAGGCGGCCTTGATATCCGCCATCGTCTTGCCGGGGCAGAGCTGAGCGCCGAAGAGCGCGACGCTCGTCTCCATGCCGCTGTAGAAATCCGCCACGATCGGCGCGAACACCGGCGCGTGCGTCAGACCCGGGACCGCGCACATCTCGCGCAGGTGCTTGTGCTGCTGCGTGAGGGCGTACTGCCGGGGCGCGGCGTACAGGGGGTCGGGCGCGTCTGCCTCATACTCGGCGATCATCTTCTTGCCGCCGCCGCTGTAGCCCGTGAGCGAGTAGCAGGTCAGCAGCGCGTCCGGCGGCAGGATGCCCGCCTCGGTGAGCGGATAGGTGAGCACGACGAAGCCGCTGGCGTGGCAGCCGGGCACGGCGATGCGCTTGGCCGTTCGGATCGCGGCCTCACGCTCGGGCGACAGCTCCGGGAAGCCGTACACCCAGCCCGGCGCGGTGCGGTGCGCGGTCGAGGTGTCGAGCACGACCGTGTCTGGGTTCTCGACGAGGTCCGCCGCCGTGATGGCCGCCGCGTCCGGCAGGCACAAAAACACGATGTCCGCTTCCGCCATCAGCCGTTTCCGTTCGCCCGGGTCCTTCCGCTTCGCCTCGTCGATCAGCAGCAGGCCGATGTCGTCCCGCGCCGCCAGCCGGTCATAGATTTGCAGGCCGGTGGTGCCATCCTTTCCGTCGATGTAGACCTTTGGTTTCATATCATCACCCCAGTGAAGATAAGGGATAAGAGATATTACCGGATCTGCCTATCTTTTATCCTTTTATCTGTTCTCTTTGATCTTCTGAATGAACTGTTCGATCTCCCCGATCTGCCTTGCGGTCTCCGCCACCGCCGGGCCGCCGTAGCTGCTCCGCAGGGCCATACAGTTCTCCAGGTTCAGCGCGTCATACACGTCCGCCTCGAAGAGCTCGGAGACAGCCTTCAGCTCCTCCAGCGTCAGTTCCTCCAATGTCTTGCCCCGGGCCGTGCACTGGGCCACCAGATGGCCGGTGACGGTGTAGGCGTCCCGGAAGGGCATCCCCTTTTTCGTCAGGTAGTCGGCGCAGTCGGTGGCGTTGATGAAGCCGTGGCCGGCGGCCTTCCGCATGTTGTCCGTCCGGACGGTCATGGTGTCCAGCATGGCGGCGAACACCGGCAGGCACATCTCCACCGTGTCCACGGCGTCGAACACCGGCTCCTTGTCCTCCTGCATGTCCTTGTTGTATGCCAGAGGCAGGCCCTTCATGACGGTCAGCAGGCTCATCAGGTCGCCGTAGACCCGGCCCGTCTTGCCCCGGACCAGCTCCGCCACGTCCGGGTTCTTCTTCTGGGGCATGATGGAGGAGCCAGTGGCATAGGC
>ENA-OVGC01002416-OVGC01002416.1-human-gut-metagenome-genome-assembly--contig:-NODE-2416-length-12587-cov-13.915097_pt1 | contig 12587 bp, 12 predicted proteins | sample MGYA00237768_ERZ505415 | MGnify/ENA primary metagenome ERZ505415 (study PRJEB26158, sample SAMN06016382) | human gut metagenome | biome: human gut; feature: ankylosing spondylitis patient; material...
CGTCGATGGTCATGTGGAAGCCGTAGTCGCAGGCGCACTTGCCGTCCGCCTTCTCATGCCACAGCCGCAGGCCGTCGTGGAGCGTCTCGCCCTTGTTGGGGCAGGCGAAGTCCACCACCGTGGTAGTACCGCCCCGCAGCGCCGCCCGGGATCCGGAGGCGAAATCGTCCGCCGTGGTGGTGTTGCACACGTCCAGATCAAAATGGGTGTGGGCGTCGATGAAGCCGGGCATCAGCAGCATGCCGGCGGCGTCCACCACCTCCGCGTCGTCCACATGGATATCACGGGCCACCCGCTGGATCCTCTCGCCGTCCACCAGCACGTCCGCCCGCCGCGTGCCCCTGCCGGACACCACGGTGCCGTTCTTGAATAAAACTCTCATCCCAGGGCCTCCTGTATCTTTTGTCTGCGGCTATTATAGCACCTTCTTGCCCCGGTGGCAACTATCTCCACAGGCGGATATAGCCCCCGTCGTGGAGCTGCTTCACCAGCAGCAGCAATACGGGAGCCAGCACCATTCCCGCCACGCCCATGGCACAGAAGCCCACATACATGGCCGCCAGCGATGCCAGCGGCGGCAGGCCCGCCTGCGCCGCCACCAGCTTCGGCTCCAGCACACTGCGCACCACGGAGATCACCGCGAACAGCGCCAGCAGCGCGATGCCCTTGGGCACGTTCCCCAGCAGGCACACCGCCGCCGCCCACGGCACCAGCACCGTCCCCGTCCCGAACACCGGCAGCGCGTCGATCAGCGCGATCAGCGCCGCCAGCAGCAGGGCGTACTCCTGCCGTATCAGCAGCAGCCCCGCCAGCAGCTGGCAGAACGTCACTGCCAGCAGGATGCACTCCGCCTTCAGCCATTTGCCCAGCGTAGCGAACACGTTGGCCTTCACGCCCTGGGCGCGGGCCAGCCCCGGGCCCAGCTGCCGCCGGAAAAAGCCCATCACTGCCGGGTAGGCGCTGAGGGTGAAGAACACCGCCAGCACCGTGGTGCCACAGGCCAGCAGGATCTGGGGCAGCGCGCCCATGGCGCGCCCCGCCTCCTGCAGCACGGCGGAGGATACCTGTCCCGCCAGCCGCGCCGTCTCCTCCGGCAGGGAGGACAGCAGCCCTCGGGCCGCCCGGCCCACCCCCTCCGGACAGGCGGCGCAGAAGCCCTCCAGCCGCCGCTCCAGCGATGTCAGTGTGTCCGGCAGCGCCGCCAGCAGCTCCGGCAGGGACGACACCAGCGCCACCGCCTGCTCCACCACCTGCACCGCCAGCACGATCAGTACCGCCAGTACGCCGCCCACCAGCACCAGCGTCAGCACCGCCGCCGTAAAGCTCCGGCGCAGGTGCAGACGGCGGCGGGCTGTCTCGATCAGCGGCTCCAGCAGCGCCGCCGCGCCCAGCGCCAGCAGGAACGGCAGCAGCCATACCAGCGCGTACCGCAGCGCCAGCCAGCCCACACCGGTTGCCGCCGCCCACCAGAGCAGCCGGAAAAGCAGTTCTTTCCGCCGTTCCATGCCGATCTCCTCCTTTTCACAGATTTTTTACAAAATTTTTCTTGTCTTTTTCGCTTTACCGTGATAATATAACTCATATTTGACAAATGTACACATCGCGCGGACAATCCGGGAGGAAGCTATGGAGAAAAAAAAGTACTATCTTGTCTCGGCAGAGGCGCTGCCCGAGGTCTTTATCAAGGTGGCGGAGGCTAAGCGCATGCTGCAGGTGGGCGAGGCCGATACCGTGGGCGAGGCCGCCCGGCTGGTGGGTATCAGCCGCAGCGCCTTTTATAAGTACAAGGACGCCGTCCAGCCGTTCCAGAACATGCGGGCGGGACATATCATCACGTTTTACGCACTGCTTAAGGATATTCCCGGTGTGCTGTCCAATTACCTGTCTATTTTTGCCGGTTCGGGCGCGAATATTCTGACCATCAACCAGAGTATTCCCACCAACGGCTGTGCCGCGGTGACGATCTCGGCCGAGACGTCCGAAATGCAGGAGTCGATCGAAGAGATGATGGCGCGGGCGCTCGCACTTGAGGGCGTGGTGCGCTTCGATATCCTCGCGGCCTGAGTCACGCGGGCTTGTACAAGTTCATACGATGGATTGGCAGCGGCTGAGATGAGCGCTGTCAATCCATTTTTTGTTGGAAGTGGTTCTTATGAGCCTGATCGTACAGAAATTCGGCGGCAGCTCCGTGCGTGACTATGCGCATCTTCTGCGCATGGCGCGCATCGTCAAATCGCGGGTGGACGAAGGCGACGACGTGGTCGTCGTTCTCTCCGCGCAGGGCGACACGACGGACGGCCTGCTGCAAAAGGCAAAGGAGATCAGCGAGCGGCCTTCGCCGCGCGAGCTCGACATGCTGCTCTCCGCGGGCGAGCAGATGAGCGCCGCGCTCGGCGCGATGACGCTGCGGTCCATCGGCGTGGAGGCGGTATCCCTCTGCGCATGGCAGATCCCCATCGAAACGGACGGTACACATGGGAACGCGGAGATCGAACTGATCGACACCGCGCGTATTCGGAAGGAGCTGGCCGAGGGCTACGTTGTGGTCGCGGCGGGCTTTCAGGGCGTCGACGAGCGGGGCGACATCACGACGCTCGGGCGCGGCGGCTCAGACACGAGTGCAGTGGCGCTCGCCGCGGCGCTGAAGGCCGACGAGCTCATCATTTATACCGATGTGGACGGCATTTTTTCATCTGACCCGCGCATCTGCCAAAACGCCGTGCGGCGCGAGGTGATCTCGTATGACGACATGCTGCTGCTCGCGCAGAAAGGCGCACAGGTGCTTCACGACCGCAGCGTGGCGCTCGCGCAGGCGGGCGGCGTGCCCATCACCGTGCGCTCGTGCAGGGAAGGCGGCGCGGGCAGCATCGTTTGCGAAACGGATGAAGACGCAAGCGTCGTCGGCGTGACGCAGAAAAAGAGCGGGCGGAGCCGCCTTGCGGCCATCACGGCGGTCGGCGGCGCGCTGCCGAGCATCGAGAAAGAGAAGATAGCCGTCACGGCGCTCGAACGGGCGGAGATCACCGTCTTCGCCGTTGCGGCGGGGGAGCGGTTCATGAGCTTTTACGTCCTGCGCGACGACGCAGAGCGCGCCTTGCAGCTCGTGCACGACGCGCTGATCGCCGCGAAAGAATGAAAAAAGACCCGTTGGAGCATCCAACGGGTCTTGCCTTTTGCAAGCTGCTTATTCTTCGGCGTAGCGCTTTTTCGCCTTTTCGATCTTGGTCGAATAGCGGTCCTCTTCAGAGAAGATGCAGCCGCAGTATTTCTGCATGTAGAGGCCCATCTCGCGCGCCTTGGCCTGCCCCTCGCGAAAACCGGGGCGGAAGTCACGGTAGTAGAATTCGACGCCGTACTTCTTGCCCATCGTCTCGCCCACGGCCTTTAAGAGCTCGTGGTTCTGATACGGAGAGATGAACAGGGACGATGTGAACGCGTCGTAGCCGTGGTCGGCGGCGTATTTGGCCGCCGTGCCGAGGCGGATGGTGTAGCAGTGCGCGCAGCGGTGGTCGATATCCGCACTCACGGCGCGGACAAAGTCGCGCAGGCCGTAATCCTCTAAAATATGCACTTCTACATGCTCTTTTTCCCCATATTCGAGCAGCGTGCGGCGGCGCGCGTCATACTCCGTCCAGGGGTGAATGTTCGGGTTGAACCAGAGTGACGTGGGCTCGATCCCGTCGGCGCGCAGCGTGTCCACGCAGTAGACCGAGCAGGGGGCGCAGCAGGAGTGCAGCAGCAGTTTATCCATCAAAAAAGACCAGCTTTCCTTGTGTCGTTTCTGCCAGCATACCACAAGCGCGCGGCAAAGTCCACGGGAAAAGAAAATTAAGCGAATGGCGCAGGATCGTTCACGATTTATACATTGACTATTCAATCGAATGCGTAGTATAATACATTGATTATTATGAACAAGTATGCCCATGCGGCAAAGGAGAAAATGTATGTGGATCGCGGACGGTTGGGAAGATTATGAGCTGCTGGACTGCGGCGGCGGAGAAAAGCTCGAACGCTGGGGAAAGCAAATTCTGGTGCGGCCTGACCCTCAGGCGATCTGGGAGACGCCGCGCACGAACCGCGGCTGGCGCAACGCGCAGGGCCGCTATTACCGCTCGTCCTCGGGCGGCGGACATTGGGACAAGGAGAAGCTGCCCGAGAGCTGGACGGTAAATTACAAGGATCTCAAATTCCAGGTCAAGCCCATGAATTTTAAGCACACGGGCCTGTTCCCCGAGCAGGCCATCAACTGGGATTTTGCGCGCGAGAAGATCAAAAACGCGGGCCGGCCCATCCGCGTGCTGAACCTCTTCGCCTACACCGGCGGCGCGACGGTCGCGTGTGCGGCGGCAGGCGCTCAGGTCTGCCACGTGGATGCGGCAAAGGGCATGGTCAACTGGGCGCGCGAGAACGCGCGTGTCAGCGGCCTTTCCGATGCGCCGGTGCGCTGGATCATCGACGACTGCGCGAAATTTGTCGAGCGTGAGATCCGCCGCGGCAAGGTGTATGACGCCATCATCATGGACCCGCCGAGCTACGGCCGCGGCCCCGGAGGAGAGGTCTGGAAGTTGGAGGACAATCTTTTCCCGTTCGTGAAGCTCTGCGCGCAGGTCTTATCGGACAAGCCGCTTTTTGTCATCATCAACTCGTATACGACGGGGCTCGCTCCCTCGGTGCTCGGCTACATGCTGCACCTGCTCGTTGCGGAAAAGTACGGCGGCAAGGTCACGTGGGACGAGCTGGGCCTGCCCGTGACGGAGACGGGGCTCGCGCTGCCCTGCGGCGCGACGGGCCGCTGGTTCTCGGAATAAAGGAACCCGCCGCTTTGCGGCGATGAATCCCCGAAAGGCTCTTTCGGGATAACGATTAAGGAACGCAACTTTTATGGAAATGATCAAGACCCAAGACCTAGCCTTCACCTATCCGGGCACGGAAGACCAGATGAACACCCGCGCGCTGCGCGGGGTGGATGTGACCATCGAGCGCGGCAGCTTTGTCGTGATCCTCGGCCACAACGGCAGCGGAAAATCGACGCTTGCCAAGACCTTCAACGCAGTCCTGCTGCCAAGCGGCGGCAAGGTCTATGTCGAGGGCATGGACACGATGGACGAATCGCTCCTGCTTGAAATTCGCAGGCGCGTGGGCATGGTGTTCCAGAATCCGGACAACCAGATCGTGGCGAATGTCGTCGAAGAGGATGTCGCGTTCGCTCCCGAGAATTTGGGCGTGCCGAGCGCCGAGATCAGAAAGCGCGTGGACGACGCGCTCGAGGCCGTCGGCATGACGCAGTTTGTCAAGCACGCGCCGCACCTGCTCTCCGGCGGACAGAAGCAGCGCATCGCCATCGCGGGCGTGCTGGCGATGAAACCCGAGTGCATCGTGCTCGACGAGGCGACCGCCATGCTCGACCCCATCGGCCGGCGCGAGGTGCTCGCGGCCGTCGAAAAGCTCAACCGCGAGCAGGGCATCACGGTCGTCCTCATCACCCACCACATGAACGAAGCCGAGCACGCCGACCGCGTGATCGTGATGAACGACGGCCTTGTCGTCATGGACGGCAAGCCGCGCGAGGTCTTCACCCGCAAAAAGGAGCTGGAGGACATTGGCCTTGCCGTGCCGGACACGGTCTCGCTGCTCTTTTCCCTGCGCGAGGCGGGCATGGACGTCCCCGTGGACGCCATCACCGTAGAGGAATGCGCAGACGCCATTGCGAAAAATTTTACCTAAGAGGACTGTAACCTTGGAAGAGATCATTCGTGTAGAAAACCTGACGCACACCTACGGGGAGGGTACGCCCTTTTGCCGCAGTGCGGTGCAGGATATGTCGCTCGCGATCTATCGCGGCGAATTTTTGGGCATCATCGGCCACACGGGCAGCGGCAAGTCGACGCTGATCCAGCACTTGAACGGCCTGCTCAAGCCGACCTCCGGCCGGATACTTCTCGGCGGAGAGGACATCTGGTCGGACCCGAAGAAAATTCGGAACGTAAGATTCCGTGTGGGCCTCGTGTTCCAGTATCCGGAATACCAGCTTTTTGAAGAGACCGTTTACCGCGATATCGCGTTCGGCCCGACGAACATGGGCTTATCCAAAGACGAGATCGACCGCCGCGTGCGTGAATCCGCGCACTTTGCGGGGCTTACCGACGATCTGCTGGAAAAATCGCCGTTCGCCCTCTCCGGCGGACAGAAGCGCCGCGTGGCCATCGCGGGCGTTATTGCGATGGAGCCCGAGGTGCTCGTGCTCGACGAGCCGAGCGCGGGCCTTGACCCGCAGGGCAGGGAAGAGCTGCTTTCAAACATCCGCGAATTCCACCGCGCGCGCGGCACGACCGTCGTGCTCGTGAGCCACAGCATGGAGGAGATCGCGAAAAACGTCGACCGCATCGTTGTCCTGTCGGACAGCCACGTGCTCATGAGCGGCACGCCGCGCGAGGTCTTCGCCCGCGGCGACGAGCTGATGACCGCGGGCCTCGACGTGCCGCAGGTCACGCGCGTCGCGATGGCGCTGCGCGATAAAGGCATTGCCATCAACCCCGCCGTTTACACCGTCGATGAGCTCAGCAAAGAGCTTGTCGCGCTCAAGAGAGGGGGCGGCAAAAAATGCTGAAGGATATCACGCTCGGCCAGTTTTTCCCGGGCGACACGCTCGCCCATAAGCTCGACCCGCGCACAAAGCTCCTCGTCACGGTGCTCTACGTCGTGGCGCTCTTTACGGCGAAGAGCTACATTGCCTACGGCGTTCTCATTCTGACGCTGATTGTCGCCGTGCGCATCTCGCGCGTGGGCGCGAAGGCGCTTTTCAAGGGATTAAAGCCGGTGCTGTTCATTATCGCGTTCACGGCGCTTTTGAACCTCTTTTACACCCCCGGCACGGAGCTGTGCCATTTTTGGATCTTCCGCATTACGATCGAGGGTGTGCGCGCCGCCATCACGATGATGCTGCGCATCACGCTTTTGATCATGGGAACGTTCCTGCTCACGTATACGACCTCTCCCATCCGCCTGACGGACGGTCTGGAGAGTTTGCTGGGTCCGCTCAAGAAGATCAAGGTCCCTGTGCATGAGCTCGCGATGATGATGTCGATCGCGCTTCGCTTCATCCCGACGCTCATCGAAGAGACGGATAAGATCATGTCCGCGCAGAAGGCGCGCGGCGCCGACTTTGAGACCGGAAGCCTTATGCAGCGCGCCAAGGCGCTCGTGCCGCTGCTTGTGCCGCTGTTTGTCAGCGCGTTCCGCCGCGCCGACGAGCTGGCGACGGCCATGGAATGCCGCTGCTACCACGGCGACGAAGGCCGCACGAAGCTCAATGTGCTGCACTACCAGACGCGCGACTATCTGGTGCTCGGCTATTATGCCGTGCTCGTGGCCGCGGTCATCGCGCTGCGATAAGAAGAAAGGACGCTTTTATGCGAAACATCGCCCTCAAGCTCATGTATAACGGCACGGCCTATCACGGCTGGCAGGTGCAGAAGACGGTCTCAAGCGTCTGCGAGACGATGGAAAAGGGCCTCTCAAAGGTCTGCGGCGGGAACGTCAAGCTCGTCGGCTGCGGCCGCACGGACGCGGGCGTGCACGCCGAGCGCTACATCGCCAATTTCCATACCGAGTCGCGCATTCCAGTCGAGCGCCTGCCGTTTGCCATCAACACGCACACGCCGGAGGATATCGTCGTGCGCGAAGCGCTTGAGGTGGCGGAGGATTTCAACGCGATCCTCTCGTGTCAAAAAAAGGAATACACCTATCGTATCTATAATTCCCGCATCAAAAACCCGTTCTATGTCAATCGGGCGTACTTTTACCCCAAGCACCTCGACGAAGAGGTGATGGACCGCGCGGCGCGCGCCTTTGAGGGCACGCACGATTTCCGCGCCGTCCGCTCTGTCGGCACGGAGACGAAGACCACCGTGCGCACCGTGCACTACTGCCGCGTGTCGCGCTCGGGTGATCTTTTGGAGCTCAAGGTCTGCGCGGACGGGTTCCTGTATAACATGGTACGGGCGATCACCGGCACGGTGCTCTACGCCGCCGAGGGGAAGCTCACGCCAGAGGACATCCCCGAGATCCTGGCCTCCGGCGACCGCTCGCTCGCCGGCCCCACGGTGCCGCCGGGCGGACTGTACATGACGAGACTTTGGTATGAGGATGAACGGCTCAATGAATGATCTCAAAGAGGAAAAGGGAACACGCGAGGAGCTGAGGCGCTCGCAGGCGGCCCCGCGCCGCTCCGGCGGCGGGCTCAAGCGGGCGCTGATGGTGATTCTGGCGCTTGTGGTCGTGCTGGCCGTGGTCGTCGCCGCGGCGTGGAAGGACCTGAGCAGCCTTGACAGTGTGCGCCGCCTTTTCTCCTACAATAAGGTCACGCAGGATGAGCAGGGCAAGGTAGAGTTGTGTTCGTTCAGCAACGACCGCAGCAACACCTTTGCGCTGCTCGGCGACCATCTGATCGTCGCTTCGACGACGGGCGTGTCGATCTACAGCAGCAGCGGCAGCGTGGTGGACAGCATGAGTGTGAAGCTCACGAATCCCGCCATCGCTGTCGGCGGCCAGACCGCCGCGGTCTATGATATCGGCGGGCAGACGCTTCTTATTTACTCTGCAAGCGGCCTTGTGCGCGATATGAGCGGCGAGTGCAGCGGCAATATCCTGTCGGTCAGCGTCAATTCCTCGGACTATCTGGCGCTCAACGCCGAAAAGAGCGGCTACAAGTCCGCTGTTACGGTGTACGACGCTTCGGGCGAGAAGACGTTTGCCCTCAACTCCTCGGAGCACTATGTCATCGACGCGGTCGTCATGCGCGACTGCAAGCGCATGGCGGCGGTGACGCTCGGCGAGTCGGACGGCACATTCGCCGACACGGTGAGCATCTATTCCCTCGGCAGCGATAAGGCGGACTCGGTCAACACACTCACGGGCTCGCTCCTGCTATCGCTCGACAGCGTGGCCGGTACGCTCTCGTGCCTGACGGACGAGAGCTTGACGCTCTTTTCATCGGACGGTACGCTTTCCGGCAGCTATCGCTACGAATACCCGTATCTGCGCGGTTCGAGCATGGGCGGCGACAACTACGCGGCGCTGCTGCTGAGCCGCTACCGCTCGGGCAGCACCATGAAGCTCGTGACTGTCTCGTCCGACGGTACAGAGATGGCAAGTCTCGACAGCAGTCAGGAGGTTCTGTCCATGTCCGCGGCGGGGAAGTATATCGCCGTGCTGTACAGCGACAGTCTGGTGCTCTACACGCCGCAGCTGCAGGAATACGCGCGGCTGGACGGCACGGAGTACGCGCGCTCTGTCATCATGCGCGAGGATGGTACGGCGGTGCTGATCGGCTCGTCGTCCGCCTGGCTTTATATTCCGTAATTACTGTAAAACGCTAAAAATGTTACAATTTATGACTTGAAAGGAGCGCGGGAAACGTGAATAATGGTCTTATGATCGATGCAGTCTTCGCGCTCGTGCTCATTTTAAGCGTCGTGTTCGGCGCCAAGCGGGGGCTGTTTCGCAGCTTTATGGCGCTGGCGGCGATCGTGCTCGCGCTGATCGGCGCGTCGCTTCTGACCGACGCTTTGACCGAGCCCGTGACCGACATGCTAATGCCGCGCCTTGAAAAGAGCGTGGAGGAGTGGTTTGATACCGAATCGCAGACACCGCAGGGGGATGTCCCGCAGATCGAGGGGGAGACCCCGGCGGAGAGCGACGCCTCGGGTGAAACGCCAAACGGCGACGCCGCGCAGGACGCGGAAAACGTTTGGCAGGACGATTCGCCGTTCGCGGTGACAGGCCTTCTCAAAAAGCTGCTGCGCTTCGATTTCGACGGCGCGGTGCGTCAGTCGCTTCGAAATGCCGCGCGCGACGCAGCGCTTGCCGCCGTAAGGACGCTGCTCGGCAGCGTGGTGAGGACACTCGTGTTCGTGCTGTGCTTTTTGGTGCTCACGCTGCTGCTCCGCTTAGTGACAGGAGGCATTGACAAGGTGTTAGACTTGCCAGTGCTGAACGCGCTCAACACCATCGGCGGCGGCGCGCTGGGCCTGATCGAGGGCGCACTTTTGCTGTTTCTCGTCTGCGATGTCGCACCGAAGCTCGGCGTCAAGGCCTTTGCCGACTACGAGGGCACGTATCTGTTATCGTTTTTTATGAGTCATACTCCGCGCGGGCTTGTCGCCGCGCTGTTACCCTGATCTTTACCCCAAGGAGGAAATACTATGCAGCCGCAACTTTGTTCCAGATGTAAAAAGAATATCGCCGTTGTGTTCATCACCCGTCAGGAAAACGGGCAGAACGTCAACGAAGGACTTTGCCTCAAGTGCGCGAAAAATCTCGGACTGCCGCAGGTGGACGAGATGATGCGCCGCATGGGCATCACGGATGAGGACCTTGACAATATCTCCAATGAAATGATGGGCGCCTTCGGCGGCGCGGAAAACCTCGAAGGTCTGACCGACGCCGACGATCCGGACGCCGATAACGAGGACGAGGACGGCAAGACCGCCACATTCCCGTTCCTGAGCCGCTTTTTCGGCGGAAATCCTGCCGCGAGCGACGCACAAAATGGCAACGAGGCCGAGCAGACGCAGAGCCCGCGCAGCAACAAGAAGGTCGAAAAGGGGAGCAAGCACAAATTCCTCGACTCCTACTGCATCAATCTCTCCCAGCGCGCACGCGACGGCAAGCTCGACGCGGTCGTCGGCCGCGAGGAGGAGATCGAACGCGTCATCCAGATTTTGAACCGCCGCCAGAAGAACAACCCCTGCCTGATCGGTGAGCCGGGCGTCGGCAAGACGGCCATTGCCGAGGGCCTCGCCCAGCGCATCGTCGCGGGTGACGTGCCCTTCAAGCTCAGAAGCAAGGAGGTCTATCTTCTTGACCTGACCGCGCTCGTCGCGGGCACGCAGTTCCGCGGCCAGTTCGAGAGCCGCATGAAGGGCCTCATCGAGGAGATCCGCAAGATGGGCAACGTCATCCTTGTCATCGACGAGGTGCACAACATCGTCGGCGCGGGCGACGCCGAGGGCAGCATGAACGCCGCCAACATCTTGAAGCCTGCGCTCTCCCGAGGCGAAATTCAGGTCATCGGCGCGACGACGTTCACCGAGTATCGCAAGCACATTGAAAAGGACACCGCGCTCGAGCGCCGCTTCCAGCCGGTCACGGTCAACGAGCCGAACATGGAGGACACGCTCAAAATTTTGAAGGGCATCGCCCACTACTACGAGCAGTTCCACGGCGTCAAAATTCCCGAGGGCATTCTGCGTCAGGCAGTGTTGCTGTCCGAGCGCTACATTACCGACCGTTTCCTGCCCGACAAGGCCATCGACCTCATCGACGAGGCATGCTCGGATCTGAACCTGCACGACAAGAACATCAACCGCCGCATGGAGCTGCGCCGCGAGTTCGAGGATTACGACAAGGAGCGCGAGCTTTTGCAGGGCGCAGAAGAACCCGACTTCGAGCGTCTGGCTGAGCTCAAGAGCCTTACCATCAAGGCACAGACCGAGCTCGACGAGCTCTGCGCGCAGGGTGACCCGCAGCTCACGATGGACAACCTCGCCCGCGTGATCGAGCTCTGGACGAAGATTCCCGCCTCGCGTATCCGTGAAGACGAGTTCCGCCGTCTGAGCGAGCTTGACAAGCGCTTAAAAGAGCACATTGTCGGTCAGGACGAGGCTGTCGAGGCTGTCGCCGCGGCGATACGCCGCAACCGCGTGGGCATCTCGCCCAAGCACAAGCCGGTGAGCTTCATCTTTGTCGGCCCCACGGGCGTCGGCAAGACCGAGCTTGTCAAGCAGCTGGCGCAGGACCTCTTCAATTCGCCCGATGCGCTGATCCGTTTCGACATGTCCGAGTTTATGGAAAAGCACTCGGTCTCCCGCATCGTCGGCTCGCCCCCGGGCTATGTCGGCTATGATGAAGCCGGCCAGCTGACCGAAAAGATTCGCCGCAAGCCCTACGCCGTCATCCTTTTCGACGAGATCGAAAAGGCGCATCCCGACGTGATGAACGTCCTGCTGCAAATTCTCGACGACGGCGAGATCACCGACTCCCACGGCCGCAAGGTCAATTTTGAAAACACCGTCATCGTGATGACGTCCAACGCGGGCAGCGAGCGCAAGGAGGGCACTGTCGGCTTCGGCCACACGGTGAACGAGCAGAACCGCGACCGCGCTATGAAGGCGCTCGGCGAGTTCCTGCGCCCCGAATTCCTGAACCGTGTGGACGAGGTCATCTGCTTCAACCGCCTTGACGAGAAGAACTTCGCCGGCATCGCCCATATCATGCTCGATGAGCTGCAAAAGAGCCTTGAGGACAAGGGCCTGCACTTTACGTGGGACGAGGATGTTGAGGACTACCTCGTCAAGAAGTCCTACTCCGCGACCTACGGCGCGCGCAATCTGCGCCGCACCATTCAGAAAGAGCTCGAAGACGTCATGGCCGCGCAGATCATCGACTCCTACGAGCACCCCGTCACGCAGATCCATGCGTCGATGGAAGACGGCAAGCTCGTCGTCCGCAGCCTGTAAAAGAAAGGGGAGGGAGACCATGTTCCATCTGTTCCGCAAGGACATTGAAAAGCACTGCGCCTACTGCAA
>ENA-OVGC01002427-OVGC01002427.1-human-gut-metagenome-genome-assembly--contig:-NODE-2427-length-12546-cov-11.102314_pt1 | contig 12546 bp, 8 predicted proteins | sample MGYA00237768_ERZ505415 | MGnify/ENA primary metagenome ERZ505415 (study PRJEB26158, sample SAMN06016382) | human gut metagenome | biome: human gut; feature: ankylosing spondylitis patient; material...
TTGTGGAAACGGAAAGTATTTATAAGAATCTTCAGGCGTATATGCAGATTGAGAATCAATACCAGAAGGTGATGGCGAATATTTACAAGAATAATCTGTAAAGCTGACAGTCTGTTCTTTTAACGCAGATAGGGTAAAAACGGATGGCAGGATGGTACGGATAGTCAACAAACTATATCCGTGTTATCCTGCTTTTTCATTTAAAAAAGCAGACTGTCGCTGTCAAAAATGTACCGAAGCGGATTGTGTTTTTTTTTGTCCGTAATCTTCCGGCTGATCAATGTTGCCGATAAGGTTTCTATTTCCTCCAGTCTCACATTATATCCGTCCGCCAGATGGTCTGTCAGCTGGTTTCCCAGGTTGGCTGAATCGTCCTATGATGATACTCTCCTTAAAGCCGAAGTACTTTGGCTAGAAATTCGAAGAATGCCGGTTACGTCCTTTTTTTGATTCTTAATAAAAGCTGGAAACGATTGTCGTTCAGAATGGCATAAAAAATGTGCCGGAAGAATTGGGCTACCTTTTATGACAGAGTGACTTCCGACACATTTTTTCTTGTTTATTTCTATTTATTTCTTTTTTTTCTTGGCTTCTTTCGCCCATTCTTTCGCTCCCTGCTCTTTCAGTTTCGCGGTGAAAGCCTTTGCTTTTTCCATGCTTGCGTTTTCGTCTTCGGGTGAAGCGTATGCATGTTTGTAACCTTTGGTCACGTTCCATTCACCTCGTGTGAAGTCCGGGAAGGCTACTGCCGCACAGCCGTTATCCATAGAGATAGCTCCCAGTTCGGCCAAACAGCACCATTCGGCCAGGTCATATACATCCATGTCCAAAGGCAGTCCGTTTTGCAGGCAATATACCAGACGGCTGTCCATGATGAAGTCCATACCGCCATGGCCGCCGACTTCTTTTGCCATTTCACCATATTTCTTTAAAATAGGATGCTGGTATTTCTCAATAAGCGCTTCCATTTCTGCCTGGGGTAAGAATCCGTGAGAGTTCAAATCGTCTACTTTGGGTTGCACACCCGATGCGGTCAGTTGTGCTGCATCCAAAGCATATCCTTCAACGGGATATTTATTGGCAAACCCTTTGCTTCCTGTCAGTTGGTACAGGCGGTTGTAAGGTTGGGGAGTCATTACATTATGTTGGATTTCAATAACTTTCCCATTTGCTGTGCGAAGCAGGGTGGTGGTATGGTCTCCGTTGCGGAATTCTTTACATTCTTCGCCGGTTCTCTTCTCCACTAAATCTTTACCAACAACAGATTTGGTGTCCATAGCTACTAAAGTGGTTATACGGTCACCACGATGGATATCCAATGCTTGTGCTACAGGACCCAGGCCGTGAGTGGCATATACATCACCCCGGTGTTTCATGTTATAATCTAAACGCCATCCTAGTTTGTCTTCTTTGCCGTTTTTCCAATAATGATCCCAGAACGGGCTTAAATTGTGAATGTAGGCTCCTTGGGCACGGATTACTTCGCCAAATACACCTTGTTGTGCCATATTCAGTGTATTCATCTCAAACCAGTCATAGCAACAGTTCTCAAGAATCATGCAATGCTTGCGGGTTTTTTCACTCAGGTTGATTAAATCCCAGCATTCTTGCAGGTTCATGGCCGAGGGAACTTCAATAGCTACATTTTTACCGTTTTCCAATGCGCATTTTGCTACGGGGAAATGATGCAACCAGTCTGCGGCGATATAAACTAAATCTATGTCTGTACGTTTACATAATTCTTCATATCCCTTTTCTCCGGAATAAATGGCAGCTTTCGGCATAGATGCTTTCTTTAGGATATCCTGACATTTTTCTGCACGAGATGCTTCATAATCACAAAGTGCCACAATTTGTGTGCCGGGAATATAAGTGAAGCGCTCTACGGCTCCGGGACCTCGCATTCCCAATCCGACAAATCCTACGCGGACTACTTCCATTTTCGGGATGGTTAAGCCTAATACACTTTTCTGGCCGGACGGACGTTCAGGAGTGTCAATCACAATGGTTCCTTTGTCCCATTTCCAGGAATCTCCTGAACTTACGGTTTGTGCTGTCGTGGTTTGTGGTAAACACATGCATAGGGTTGTACCCATACATAAGCTTATCATCAATGATTTAAAGGTTCTCATACTTTTTGAATTTAAAGATTAAAATTTAAAAATATAGGTTGTTTCTTGAGTCAACTACTTGAAACTTAATTATATTTCACATTAATAATAAGAATATTTTTTATTTTTGCGCTCAAAGATAATTAATCTTTTTTGATTATGGATATAAGTTCGTCCTCTTTTTTCTGAGAAAAAGGTGAGTTAATAAATAAAATGAAGGAAGGGAAAAAGTGGGATCAAGACAGAAGTTGTGAAGATATGAGTGAAAATCTAAAAATAATCAAGGTTTGTTGATTGAAAACGATCAAGAAAGGAAATAATTTAGTCCAAAAGATCGTTTAGTAAGGAGATTTGGCGGGATTTTTTTAATTTTGCACTTACAACTAATTAACAGATAAGAAAATGCCGTTAAATTTACCCGATAAACTACCTGCTATTGAATTGCTGAAGGAGGAAAATATCTTCGTCATAGACAATTCACGTGCCAGTGCACAGGATATTCGTCCGTTAAAAATCGTGATATTGAATTTGATGCCGTTGAAGATAACGACAGAAACGGATTTGGTACGTTTGCTTTCCAACACTCCCTTGCAGTTGGAAATATCATTTATGAAGTTGAAAAGCCATACATCGAAAAATACGCCGGTGGAACATATGAAAGCATTCTATCATGACTTTGATTTGATGCGTGGCGAGAAATATGACGGGATGATTATTACGGGGGCTCCGGTAGAGCAGATGCCGTATGAGGATGTGAATTATTGGAATGAGATTACTACTATTTTTGATTGGGCGCGTACTCATGTTACCTCAACTCTTTATATTTGTTGGGCGGCCCAAGCCGGGCTTTATCATTTCTATGGAGTTCCCAAATATCCGCTGAAACAAAAAATGTTTGGTATTTTCCGCCATCATATCAATGTACAGGGATTGCCCATATTCCGTGGTTTTGATGATGAGTTTTTTGTACCACATAGCCGTCATACCGAAATACACCGTGAGGATATTCTGAAAGTAAAAGAGTTGGCTTTGATAGCTGAGTCTGATGAGTCTGGGGTTTATATGGCTATGGCTCGTAATGGGCGTGAATTCTTTATTACCGGGCATTCGGAGTATTCTCCTTATACGCTTGATACGGAATATAAGCGTGATTTGGGGAAAGGGTTGCCTATTGAAATGCCTGTAAATTATTATAAGGACGATAATCCGGACAATGCCCCGGTGGTGCGTTGGCGCGGACATGCCAATTTGTTGTTTTCTAATTGGTTGAACTATTATGTATATCAGGAAACCCCGTTTGATATAAACGAGATACGATGATCAGACAACGAAAAATAGAATTATTAGCTCCTGCTAAAAATCTGGAGTGCGGTATTGCAGCTGTTGATCACGGTGCTGATGCCATTTATATTGGTGCTCCCCGTTTCGGAGCACGTGCGGCTGCGGGGAATTCATTGGAGGATATTGCTGAGTTGGTGCGGTACGCTCATGTATATAATGTCCGTATCTATGTGACTGTGAATACGATTCTGAAGGATGAGGAACTGAAAGATACGGAAAAAATGATTTGGGATTTATACCGTGCCGGAGTGGATGCTTTGATAGTGCAGGATATGGGATTGTTGGAATTGAATCTGCCACCTATACCGTTACATGCCAGCACACAGATGGATAATCGTACTCCTCAAAAAGTAAGATTCCTGGCTGAGGCAGGTTTCCGTCAGGTGGTATTGGCTCGTGAACTTTCTCTTGTTGAAATAGGAAATATCCATCATGCTTGTCCTGATGTGCCTTTGGAGGTATTTGTACATGGTGCTTTGTGTGTAAGCTATAGTGGACAATGTTATGTTAGTCAGGCTTGTTTCGGACGTAGTGCTAATCGGGGAGAATGTGCCCAGTTCTGTCGCCTTGCTTTTGATATGGTAGATGCGGACGGTAAATCTATAGTAAGGAATAAGCATTTATTGTCTCTGAAAGATTTGAATCAGAGCGAAGAGTTGGAGCAATTGCTGGATGCCGGAGCTTCTTCCCTGAAAATAGAGGGACGTTTGAAGGATGTATCTTACGTTAAAAATGTAACAGCTTATTATCGCCAGAAGCTGGATACTGTTTTCAAACGTCGTAAAGAGTATATCCGTGCTTCATCGGGAGAAGTGAAATTAGAGTTCAAACCTCAATTGGATAAGAGTTTCAGTCGTGGTTTTACTAATTATTTTCTTTTTGACAGGAATAAGGATATTTTTTCTTTTGATACTCCCAAGTCTTTAGGGGAGGAGATGGGAACAGTGAAGGAAATTCGTGGTAATTATCTTACCGTAGCCGGAATCAAGTCTTTTAATAATGGAGATGGTGTTTGTTTTTTGGATGAGACTGGTAAGTTGCAGGGATTTCGCATAAACCGGGTGGAGAATAATAAATTATTTCCTCAGGAGATGCCTCGGATAAAGCCCCGTACGATACTTTATCGTAATTTTGATCAGGAATTTGAGAGGTTGATGTCGCGTAAATCAGCCGAAAGGAAAATTGCTGTCATTTTAAAATTGGCTGAGAATAATCGGGGCTTTACTCTGTCTCTGACTGATGAAGATGATAACAGTGTCAGTGTGGTGCTGGAAAGGGAGAAGGAACGTGCCCGTACTCTGCAGGAAGATAACTTGCGTACACAACTTGGAAAGTTAGGAAATACTCCATTTGAAGCATCAGATATAGTGATTGGCTGGTCGGACAATTGGTTTATTCCGGCTTCTATGCTTGCCGAACTTCGCCGTAAGGGAATAGAGAAACTGCTGGAAGTGCGCCGTATTAACTATCGGCAGGAAATTTACAAGTTGCCTCGAACGCATCATGCTTTTCCTGTGAATGAATTGACTTATTTGGGAAATGTGATGAATGCTGATGCTGTTTCCTTCTATAGGAATCATGGCGTGCAGCGTATTGCTCCGGCTTATGAAAAGGCTCCGGCAGAAGAAGCGGTATTGATGTTTTGCAAGCATTGTTTGCGTTATAGTATGGGATGGTGTCCCTCTTGGCATAAAGTGCGTTCTCCTTATAGGGAACCTTATTATTTGGTTAGCTCGGATAACAGACGTTTCCGCTTAGAGTTTGATTGTAAGAATTGTCAGATGAAAGTCTATGCTGAAAAGTAAGTACATCGGATTACTGTTTTTGGTATTGGCTATTTTGATGGCTTGCCAATATCCTTCACCTGTTACTTCGAGTGAGGATATGCCGCAAAAGACAAGGGATTCTGTCAATTATTTGGTGGAACGGCATTATACATTAAACAGTAATTTTGAGGTTACTTCAGATTCGCTTATGTTACAGCAACTGCCATTGGTTGATGTGCTTCCTGTTTTTAAAGGAGAACGGCTGGTGGTAGCGGAGTTTATGATACAACCTGCTGATAGTGTGGATTCTGTATGGGTGAAGGTCGCACGGGACCAGGAAACAATGGGATGGGTACATGAAAAGGAATTGTTGGAGAAAGTAGTCCCTGTGGATTCAGTGTCACAGTTTATTCATTTTTTCAGTAATTCTCATACCATCGCTTTCTTTATCATATTAGGCTTTTTCGGTATTTGGTATGTTCATAGGGCTATTCGTCGCCAGAAGCTGCAATTAATTTGGTTGAATGATATTGATAGCGTTTTTCCTACAGTTCTTTCTTGGTTGGTAGCTACCGCAGCTACGCTTTATGCTAGTATTCAGCATTTTGTTCCAGGAACTTGGGAGCAGTTTTATTATAATCCTTCTTTGAATCCTTTTAGCTTACCTTTTATTCTTTCTCTTTTCATGTTTAATATTTGGGGGATTATTCTTGTGGGGTTGGCTACTTTGGATGATTTGTTTCATCAGACACATATTGAAGCTGCATGTTTTTATTTGTTGGGATTGATGTCCTGCTGCATCTTTCTATATTTGTTTTTTACATTTACTACGTACTACTATTTGGGTTATCCATGTTTATTGGTATATGCTGTATGGTCATTTAATCGTATAAAGCATGCTTCCCGGTATAAATTCAGTTGTGGAAATTGTGGGGCGAAGATAAAGAATAAAGGAGTGTGTCCTCATTGCGGCGCTGTCAATGAATAATTTTATTGTTTGCTTCTTTTAACAAAGACTCAAGCAGTTTTCTATAGTAAACAGCATTTTCTCTATGTACATACACTCAAACGAATAGGTTTGTTTTAGGAGCTATTCGCTTCATTTGCAGCAATAATAAAGTTCTTACTTTTCTTAGTGTGACAGAAAATAAATTTGATTTGGTAAATGTGGAAACAGAAAGGGAGTTCTGCGAAGAACCCCCTTTTTATTTTTGCAAGAATGGTTAGAAGTGATAACGTATATCCACCCCCAGTTGTAAAGGTCTGCTTTTTTGTTCGAATCCTCTATGCATGGTTTCAAAATAGAAGGTTGTATAATCCTTGTTGGTTAAATTACGTCCCCATACATCTATCTGTAAAGCTTCTGTCTGCAAAGAAATGCGCCCGTTCAGTGTTCCGTAAAAACTTTGTGAGACATTGTTTTTTTCAGTCCAATAAATTTTTCCTGCTCCGGTATAGCTCATGCCTAAAGTCAGGCTTTGCATCCAATTGCTTTTATCGAAAAAGAAACTATAATTTGCGCCTGCATTCATGGTATGGCGGGGAACAAATGGTACATAATTGCCGCTATAATCAATTTGCTCTTCTGATGATGTAGTACCTCCGTCATATTTTTTGAATGTGGAATGAGTATATCCATAACTTACATTCATATTCAGGTTTTTGTTGATGGATGCCAGAAAGCTGGCCTCTACTCCATAACTTTCGCTACTACCGGCATTGACCATCATTCGTCCCAAGCCACTATTGACAAATTTGGCGATTTGTTGGTCGTGGGTATCCATGTAGAATGCGGCAAGGTCGGTCTTCAGTTTGCCGTTGAACAAACTGAGATGTGATCCCACTTCGTAATTCCAGCTGTACTCGGGCTTGTAGACTGTTGTTTCTTGTACGTTCAATTCTTTTCCGTAGTTGGGCATGTGTTGCTTGATCATTCCTTCTATCATACCTGCCATAGATTCTGGTGCCTTGTCTAGTATGGCTTCAATCATTTTTTGTTGCATGTCACTTTGTATCAGTTCTGAAAACATCTGTACGTTATAACCTCCGGAACGATATCCTCTGGTTATGCTTACATACATATTGTTTGCAGGACTGAAATCGTATTTAAAAGCTAGTTTGGGAAGTAGCTGTACATAGTCGTTTTTTTCTTTTCCTTCCAATAGCGGTGCGGCATTCAAATTCCTGAATGGAATATTAAGGGGAGGCATTGCCATTTTAAGAAAGAAATCGAAATCAATATTACTATCCGAGAAATAATTCATAGACATTTTTTCATATTCCAAGCGCAAACCTGCTGTTACTGAAAGGCCTTTCACAAACAGGTCATTGAATGTAGATTGGTGGTACAGTGCGGTGCTGAATACCGGTGTGTCAAAACTTCCACTTACGCGGATACGGTTGTTCAAAACGTCCAGACTCATTTCAGGGGTACGGGGATTGTCTAAATGAATTTTCTTGAAAGTATTGTTGATGTTTCCTTCGATCATATCGGTCACTCCGTCCTCCATGAAGTTTACCGGACCGGTGGTATGTAGCCATTGATAAAAACCACTAACCCCTGTAACCCATTGCCAGCGCTTGTTGTTTTTGCTTTTAAAAGTAATCTCTTCACTGATGGTATTCAGACGTTGCTTCTGCTCAATAGTATAAATGCTGACAGGCAGGAAATCCTGGTCCATAAACATACGGTCATTTAAATTCTGAAATCCAGTAACAGCGCTTAAGATAAACTTTTGCGCCTGGTATTCAATATTCAAACCGGTATTGAACAGTCCACGGCGATAAGTACAATCCTGATCGTATGAAATCTTCCCTGTGTAGTTTTTATATTTTTCATTCTCTTTGTCGTATCCGTCTATAGCTCCTGTATAGTAATAAGGGTATCCTCCTTCGTCACTATAATCATAGCCTATGGTAAAGTCTAGTTTTAGGTTTTCTGAAGGCAGCCAGATAGCATGTATTCGTCCGCCTCCCGCTTCCATATTATCTACTTTTTTCCCATTAAGAGAATTGCGGAAGAATCCGTCTGAGCCCTCATAATAACCACCGGCGGAGAAAGCAAAGCAGTCACTCCAACGATGGTAATGGGTTAATGAAGCACTGCGGTAGTTACTTTTTGTTCCATAACTCAGTTTTACGTCTGTTCCCTGATAGGAGAATGGAGAGCGAGTATGTACTTTGATTAATCCCCCCATGGTATTGCGTCCGTACAAGGTTCCTTGTGGACCGCGAAGAATATCAATACGTTCTATATCATAAAAATTGAAATCAAATGCAGATTTGTCAATGTAAGGGATATTGTCCACATACAAACCTACCGCAGGAGTATTGATACGCGATCCGATTCCCCGGATGTAAATGGCTGAGGTGAGTCTTGAACCATAGTCGGGCATAAAGAAATTGGGTACCAGTGAACTCACGTTCTTTAAAGTTGTGATTTGGTTTGCTTGCATATCTTTTTGGGAGAGTAAAGATACGGCTGTAGGGAGTTCCCTTAATTTTCCGGTTTCTTTAGGTGAAGCGATAACTACCACCTCTTCTATATCAATGACTTTTGTAGTGTCCTTAGGCAGCGTGTTGATATCTTCAGCAAAAGTTGTTGCAGCCAGCAGGCAGGATGTAATGAATAAAATGTTTTTTCTCATATTTATTGTTTGGTTTTATTTGATACATCACGGATGACCAGAGTTGTTACAAGTTTCTACCAGGCGGAAAATTTATATATTCCACTCTGTATAATCCATGATGGAGAATGATTCCGGCTGCAAAGTAACGGTAAACCTGATATGTGTGCAATCCTAATAAATGAGGATTTTATATTCTGTCTGCCTCAATGTAACCGTTCATCACAGCATAGACAGTTAGCCCGGATACAGATTTGATACCCAGTTTTTCGGTAATATTCTTGCGGTGGGAAATGACAGTGGTCAGGCTGATATGAAGTTTGTCTGCTATTTCCTTATTGATAAGTCCTTTGGTGATAAGTATCAATACTTCTATTTCCCGGACAGACAATTCATGTTCCGTTTTTTCTATGTGCATTGCTTTATCTGCTGCTTGTTTTCTTGCCTGATGTCCATATTGGCGCAATTGATGGATGTCTTTTATCAAAGAACCTTCATCTTGGTAGATATTCAGCTTGGGAACACCGGATAATTGAGGCTGGTTGTCACCTCCTGCTAATACAATTGTTTTTGGTTTACGAAGTAAAAAGAAGGAAGTATGTTCAAAATAGATTTGGGCAGAGATAAAATAATGGGCATACATGTCCGGTGTGTCATCCGTCAGCTCACCAAAGGAATGGAATACACGGATAGTAGCCATTGGAATGATATCTTCCAAAATGTTTTTTAACCCCAGGCAAGTGAGGGTATTTGGGTCTACTATGGCTATTTCGGGATGATGCATGATGTTTTCTTTGGTGCAAAGATACATATCTTTTATAAAAAACAGATTCATAAAGACAAAGAAATCTTCTTTTAGGCAACATCACCAATCATTTATTTGTAGGGGCGCATTTGAATGCGCCCGCATATGTGCTGTAAATCATTTTCGGATAGGTTCAATCTGTCATTACTCCTAAATAAGTGGCTGCTGCTTCAGCACATTTTTCTCCATCGATACCTGCTGAAACAATTCCTCCGGCGTAACCTGCTCCTTCTCCACAAGGAAATAACCCATTGACAGTGACATGTTGCAGTGTCTCATTATCTCGCAGGATCCGTACCGGAGCCGACGTGCGTGTTTCTACACCAATCATCACTGCTTCATTGGTCAGGAAGCCATGGCTGCTCTTTCCGAATTGTTGGAAACCTTTGCTCAAACGGTCGGTAATGAATGCAGGCATCCAAAAATGCAGGGGAGAGGAAACTAATCCCGGACTATACGAACTGTCGGGTAAATCATAGCTTAGTTTTTTGCGGGTGAAGTCCACCATTCGTTGTGAAGGTGCGGTTTGGCGCATATTGCCTTGCTGCCAGCAGGAGGCCTCCAATGCTTCTTGGAAATACATCATGGTTAATGGACAATGGTCGGTAGTCCATTGACCATGATTTTTATTAGTGGCTTTTAATTCTTCACTTTTCGTTTTTAATTCTTCTGTAAAAAGATTATTTTCCGCCAGATCTTCCGGCCTGATTTCTACCACCATGCCGGAGTTGCTCCATTTGGAGCCGCGGTTGCTGGGACTCATGCCGTTTACTACAATCTGATGCGGACCGCTTGCGGCAGGAACAACAAATCCTCCCGGACACATACAAAAACTATAGACACCACGTCCTTCTACTTGTGTCACAAAGCTATATTCAGCGGCAGGCAGATACTTTCCACGTCCGTTTTTATTATGATATTGTATTTGGTCAATCAGCATGGACGGGTGTTCCAAACGTACTCCTACTGCAATTCCTTTGGTTTCCATCTCTATACCATTGTCATACAACCACCGATACACATCCCGTGCGGAATGTCCGGTAGCCAGAATAACAGGTCCTTTGAAAGTCTTTCCGGTATTTGTCTCTATACCTGTGATTTTGTTTTTTTCTATGATAAGGGAATCCATTCGTGTTTCGAAATGCACTTCACCACCACATTCTATGATGGTATTCCGCATATTTTCAATCACACGCGGCAACTTGTCTGTACCGATGTGGGGATGGGCATCTGCCAGGATGGAGGTATTGGCGCCATGTTGGCAGAATACATTCAGAATTTTGTTCACATTCCCTCGCTTTTTGCTTCGGGTATAGAGTTTGCCGTCTGAGTAGGCTCCTGCTCCTCCTTCTCCGAAACTGTAGTTGCTTTCAGGGGCAACTTTGTGCTCACGGCTGATACGGGCGATATCTATTTTTCTATCGCGTACATTCTTACCTCGTTCCACTACGACAGGCCGGAGTCCTAACTCTATTAATCGCAAGGCAGCAAAAAGTCCGCCCGGTCCTGCTCCCACGACAATGACTTGTGGTTTCCCATCTACCTTATTATATATAGTACGGGTGAACTCCTCATCTTGTGGCATTTCATTAATATATAGGCGTACTTTCAAATTTACATAGATGGTGCGTTGACGTGCGTCTATGCTCCTTTTTAAGATGCGAAGGGCATGGATGGTACGTATATCCAATCCCTTGTCATGTCCGATGAACTGTTTCAGTGACTGTTCGTTGGCTGCTTGTTCAGGCAAGACTCTTATTTGAAATTCCTGTATCATGGTTCTTATTTGGATTGTTCGCCTTCCGGCATTAATTTTTTACGGTAATAAGAATTGGCGGTATATAGTGCGGCGGCAGGGTTGTGTCCTGTCACACGGTCTTTGGTCACTAAAGTTGTAGTATAGGCATTAGAGTACTTGTAGAATAAACTGTCATGTCCCACACATAGTCCGATAACCACGTTCAACTCTGTATGTGCTTGGTTGAGAAGGCGTGCTTGTAGGATAGGGTTACACATTGCCGCACCGATTTTTTCACATTCTTTGGGGATTCCGATAGAGGATTTGGCTATTCCGGCTACTTTGCAGATTACTGAATATACCTCAAAGCCGTTAGCACGGAGGATGCGGGCAAAAATACGGGCTTCATTCACCAGTCCGATACAATAGGCAATTCCTAGTTTTTTATATCCCATCTTGCGTGCGAAGGTCATGATTTCTTCCACACGGGTTAATCGGCAGTAACCTTCATATTCCACTTCGGCACTGGCTGCCATTATCTTGTTGTTGTCGTTATATTGTTTCAACGCCCATTCCAAATCTTCTTGTTCCAAATGGGTAGTCAGACAAAATTCAGGGTAAGTGCGCTCTTTGAACTTGCAGTTCTGTGTGCCGCAGTCTATGCAGGTCGGGGGGTATGATTGTTCTTTTGTCATTTTATATCATTATTCAAATTAAGTTTTCTCTTATTTATCTCATCCAAACAAAGCCCGGAACGCTTCTTCTACCTTCCTTACCGGAATGATTTCTATCTTTAATTTTGATGTATCCATTCCTTGCAAATTATGTTTCGGTATAAGAATTTGTTTGAAACCTAATTTCTCTGCTTCTCCGATGCGTTGCTCAATACGGTTTACAGGTCGGATCTCACCACTCAGTCCTACTTCACCCGCCATGCAGGTGTCACGTTCTATTTCCGTATCCATATTGCTGGATAGAATGGCACTGATGACAGACAGGTCGATGGCCGGATCATTCACTTTCAATCCACCTGCGATATTCAAAAAGACATCTTTTTGTGCCAGTTTGAATCCTACCCGTTTTTCAAGTACTGCCAGAAGCATGTTCATACGTCGTAAATCAAATCCGGTGGCAGAACGTTGCGGATTTCCATATACAG
>ENA-OVGC01002431-OVGC01002431.1-human-gut-metagenome-genome-assembly--contig:-NODE-2431-length-12539-cov-7.006889_pt1 | contig 12539 bp, 10 predicted proteins | sample MGYA00237768_ERZ505415 | MGnify/ENA primary metagenome ERZ505415 (study PRJEB26158, sample SAMN06016382) | human gut metagenome | biome: human gut; feature: ankylosing spondylitis patient; material...
GGGAGAAAATTTTCAGATTGTCAATGAACTTATGGGCTTCCTTCACGCCGCCCTTGATCTCGAAGGTGAAGATGGACGCGCCGCCGTTGGGGAAATACTTCTCATACAGGGCGTGATCCGGGTGGTTCGGCAGGGAAGGATGGTTCACATGCTCCACCTGGGGATGGTTGGAGAGGAACTCCACCACCTTTTTGGTGTTCTCGGCGTGGCGCTCTAAGCGCAGGGACAGGGTTTCCACGCCCTGGAGCAGCAGGAAGGCCGCGAAGGGGGAGATGGTCGCGCCGGTATCCCGCAGCAGCACCGCGCGGATATAGGTCACGAAAGCGGCGGGGCCTGCGGCGGCGACAAAGGAAACGCCGTGGTAGCTGGGGTTCGGCTCGGCGATGGCGGGGTACTTCCCGGAAGCCGCCCAATCAAACTTGCCGGAGTCCACGATGATGCCGCCCAGGGTGGTTCCGTGGCCACCCAGGAACTTGGTGGCGGAGTGAACAACGATATCCGCGCCGTGCTCAATGGGACGGATGAGGTAGGGCGTGCCGAAGGTGTTGTCCACCACCAGGGGGATGCCGTACTTGTGCGCCAGCTCGGCCAACGCGTCGATGTCGGGAATGTCGCTGTTGGGATTGCCCAGGGTCTCGATGTAAATGGCGCGGGTCTCGGGACGGATGGCGCTCTCCACTTCCGCAAGATCGTGGATGTTCACGAAATCGGCGGTGATGCCGAAGCCGGGCAGGGTGTGGGCGAGCAGGTTGTAGCTGCCGCCGTAGATGGTCTTCTGAGCTACGATGTGGTCGCCGGCCTGAGCCAGTGCCTCGATGGTGTAGGTGATGGCAGCTGCACCGGAAGCAGTAGCCAGAGCAGCCACGCCGCCTTCCAGAGCGGCAATGCGCTTCTCGAACACATCCTGGGTGGAGTTGGTCAGACGGCCGTAGATGTTGCCGGCGTCTGCCAGACCGAAGCGGTCCGCAGCGTGCTGGCTGTTGCGGAACACATAGGAAGTGGTCTGGTAAATGGGCACTGCGCGGGAATCGGTCGCGGGATCGGCCTGCTCCTGGCCAACGTGCAGCTGAAGGGTCTCAAATTTATAGTTAGACATTGTAGTATACCTCTATCATTAAACTTTTAGTATAATTTCCTGATACAAAAACACCCGATACGCACTCAAGTTCCAGCGTACCGGGCAGATCATTTCCGTTTGCTTCTGTTCAACGCTCCATCGGCGTACACATTCGTGCACAGGAGGGCATCGTACAGGTCACGGTGAATTCTTCTGCCCGTTCCCCACGCATTCGCCCACAGCGGAAGTTTGCATGCAGCAGCTCGTTCCAGATCAGTTTCATCTTCGTGCCCTCCTTTCCGTCTTTTTCCCACTCCTCTACAAACCCGGGAATCTCCATTTCAATTCCCCACAAGGTTTGTGGATTTGTTGTTCGCATTATATCCCGTAATACCCAGCTTGTCAATAGGTTAATTCCATTTTTTTCAATTTTGCATTTTGTGCATGATGAACGGCCGCTGCGCGGTGCCGTGCCTTGTGCATTCCGGTCAAGAGTATTACTTTGCTTGATTTCCCAGCCCGTCCGACGGCGTACACCGGCACAAATTCATGCTCTGGTCACAAAACGGCAAAATCTGCACCTTATAATAAGACCGGAATGACCCTTGTCAAACCGGCCAAAATCGTTTATGATACAGTCATTCGGGCCACCGCCCGGAAAGGAGCACACCATGCATACCGTTTTTCGTTTTCTCCGGCAGCTGCTGCTCACGGTGCTGCTGCTTGCCCTGCTGGCCCTCGTGGCAGCGGGCGGGTACTTTGCCGTCACAGGCCACAAACTCTATGAGAGCGCCATCCAGGTCACCCCCATTGATACCCTGTACAGCAGCATTTCGTCCCGCGAGGGGTTCGTTCCCTATGCCCAGCTGCCCCAGACCTACATCAACGCCGTGATCTCGGCGGAGGATTCCCGCTTCACCCACCACAAGGGTGTGGACCCGGTGTCCATTGCCCGGGCACTGGTGACCGACCTGCGCACCGGCAGCTTTGCCGAGGGCGGCAGCACCATCACCCAGCAGCTGGCCAAGAACACCCTGTTCACTCAGGAAAAGCATCTGGCCCGCAAGGCGGCGGAGATGTTCGCCGCCCTCGCCATTGAGAAGCAGTACAACAAGGAACAGATCTTTGAAATGTACGTCAACACCATCTATTTCGGCAGCGGGCACTACGGCATCGGCGAAGCCGCGCAGGGCTACTTTGGCAAAACGCCGCTGCAGCTCACCGACGCCGAAGCCGTGATGCTGGCGGGCCTGCCCAATGCTCCATCGGCCTACTCGCCCAACAGCAGCCCGGACCTGGCCGTCAAGCGGATGCAGGTGGTGCTCAACCGGATGGTCGGGTGCAAAAAGCTGACCCGGGAGCAGGCCGACGCCCTTGCCGCTGAGGCGGTCACCTTGCAGTTTTTGCCGGCCTCCTGACACAGACCCGAACATGCTGCTGCACAACATTGGTGCAGCAGCATGTTTTCTGTTGTTCCGGGACGCAAAAAGCACCGCGCAACGGGAAGTAGACCCGTTGCGCGGTGCTTTTTTACGGTATTTGGTTTGGAAAAGGAGGAATCATGTTGTCCCGGAGAAGGGATTTGCGGCGTTCCCTTCCGGTGATTCTATCTTACCAGAGAATTTCGGCAAAAGTGTTGTGCATCCGTGAATCTTTTATGAACCCTGACGTTTCTTATTCCGGTGCCTTCATGCTCTCCACCATGCTGATCTTCTTCACATGGCGGCGCATGACAAAGCAGACTGCCAGCGTGAACAGCATGGTCAGTGCCACGCTCAGCAGATAGCTGTGGGGCGCAATGGTCCGGATGAACATGAGCTGGTCCATTTCCACGGTGCGGATAATGAACTGATGCAGGGGGATGCCCAGCAGCAGGCCCACGCAAGAGCCCATGAGAGCCAGCAGGTCGATCTCCCGGAAGATGTAGCGGTACACTTCCTTATCAAAGAAGCCCAGCACCTTGATGGTGGCCAGCTCCTTTTTGCGCTCTGCCAGGTTCACGCTGATCAGGTTGTACAGCACCACTGCCGCCAGGGCCGCAGCACACACGATGATCAGCACCACCACCGAGTTCAGGCTCACGATGAGGTTGTCGAACATGGAGGTGGCATCCTCTGTAAAGGAGGCTCCGGTCACATAGTTGCAGGCCAGCAGGGTCTCCCGCATGGTGTTGCGGTCGGCGGCACTGTCGCAGCGGGTCTGGGCGTATACCGTGTTCCAGGGGATATCCTGGGTGCCCAGCAGGGTCTGCAGCTGGGCATTGGACACATACAGCCGGGTGAACATATAGTTCTCCGTCACGCCGGTCAGGGTCATTTCCACCCGTTCTCCGTCAGGGTTCTCCACCCAGATGGAGTCTCCCGGCTCCACCCCCAGGTTCAGGGCGGTCTTTTCTGTCAGCACCACGCTGTCCTTTTCAAAGGGGATGGCCTTGTGGCCCTGCCGGGTGCGGAAGGTCACATAACGGCTCAGCTGGCTGTCGGTCTGGGCACCCACCACGCTGACGCCGGCACTTTCTCCGTCGGCATTGTAGATGGTCACAGACTTGCTGTACACCGCCGCCCAGTTCTCCACCTGGCCCCCCTCCAGGGCATCGGTCAGGCCCTTTTCCACCGTAAAGGCGGCAGGGTCGCTGAGGGTGACCGTCAGGTCGTTGTGGGACAGCTCTGTGGACTGCTTGGTGACGATGGGCAGCAGGGAGTCCTGGAGGCCGAAGCCGATGAGCAGCAGGGCCGTACAGCCTGCCACACCCAGCACAGTCATAAAGAACCGCTTCTTATACCGGAACAGGTTCCGGGCGGTGGTCTTTTGAGAGAAGCTCATGCGCTTCCACAGAGGGGTGATGTACTCCAGGAAGATGCGCTTGCCTGCCACGGGAGCTCGGGGCAGCAGCAGTGCTGCACTTTTTTCCTTCAGGCTGGAGCGGCAGGCACTCCAGGTAGCCAGGCCGATGACGGCGGCACTGATGGCCATGCTGGCGGCTGCCATGCCCGGGTAGAACCGCAGGGTGAAGGTGGGCAGGCTGAAGATTAGCTGATAGGCGTACCAGATGATGCTGGGGAACACCAAAAAGCCCACCACCATACCGGCCATGCTGCCCAGCACGCTGGCAGTAAGGGCATAGAACAGGTACTTGCCTGCAATGCTGGCGTTGGAGTAGCCCAGGGCCTTCAGGGTGCCCATCTGGAGGCGGTTCTCGTCTACCATACGGGTCATGGTGGTGGTAGCCACCAGGGCCGCCACCAGGAAGAAGAACACCGGGAACACCCGGGCAATGGCAGCCATCCGGTCGGCGTACTGCTCAAAGGTCACAAAGCTCAGGGTGCTGTTGCGGTCCAGCACATACCACTCGCCCTTTTTGATCTTGCTCACCTGCTCCTCAGCGTCGGTGAGCTGCTGCAGGCCCTCGTCCAGCTTTTGCTGGGCATCGGCCTTTTGGGCCTCGTACTGGGCACGGGAGTCTGCCAGCTGCTGCACCCCGGCCTGATACTCCTGCCACCCGGCGTCCAACTGGGCCCGGGCCGCCTCAAACTGGCTGTAGGCAGTGGCGGTGCCGGTGGTAAGCTGTAGCTGGCCTTCCAGCAGCTGCACCTTCAGCCGCCGCAGAGCGGCCTTGGCCTCCACCACCAGCTGGTCGTTGTCCAGGTTGGGGGAGGAGATGAGCCCCTGGGCGTACATCTGCTTTTTGCCCTCATCCAGCTGGGCCTGGTAGCCCTGGAGCTGGCCGTTGATGTTGTCATAGGCAGCCTGGGCCTTGGCCAGGGCGTCCCGCAGCTCGATGTATTCCTCGTCGGCAGGCTCGGCATCGTCCAGTGCTTTCTGGGCGTTGTCCAGGGCGGTCTGGGCGTAGGTCAGCAGCGGGTCGGCTACCTTTTTCAGGTTCACCAGCAGCTGGATCTGCTGCAATTGTTCCTCAAATTCCAGCACCTGTTCCTCGCCGTCCACCAGCTGGTCGGCACCGTTCTGCATGGTGTCGGGCAGGGCTTCCTTCTGCTTGGCCAGTTTCGTTTCGCCTGCGTCCAGCTGGGCCTTGGCCTGGTCCAGCTGCTGCTGGGCGTCGTCCAGCTGCTGTTCCGCCTCGGCAAATTTCTGCTCGGCCTCGGCCTTCTGGTCGTCGTAGGTCTGACGGGCCTCCGCCAGCTTTTCGTTGGCGGTGTCGATGAGCTGTTCCCGGCGCTGCACACACTGGGCGGTGCTGATCTGCTCCAGCCGGTCCGCCACCTGGTCCACCGCCTCCTGGTATTCCTGGGAATAATTATCGTACTGACCGGCATTTTCTGCCTTGATATAACAGGCTGTGTAGTAATCTGCCGTCAATTCCCCGTCCAGCACATAGGCGATGTAGTTCAGCTGACCGTTGCCCACGGTGCTGCTCTCTTTGTCGGTGGAGATGTGCTGAGGGTCCTGCACCAACCCCACCACCGTATATTCCTTGTGTTTTGTCCCCTCTGTATCTTCCGGAAGGGTCAGCACGGTGCCCTCAGCGATCTCGGCCTGGTAGCCCATTACATGGACCACGCACTCGTCGGCGGCCTGGGGCATCCGGCCGGAGCGCAGCACCAGACGGTTCATGTTGGCATCGGTGTCTGCCGCCGGGTCCTGCTGGAGGGCCTGCAGCTGCACCACGATGCGCTCCTCCTGGCCCTGCCAATTGGCCTCCAGGTCCAGGGTCTTTACCGGCATCACAGCCTCCACCCCGGGGGTGGCGGCAATGGCGTCGATGTCCTGGTCTGAAAGGCCCAGGGTGGACAGCACCCGGAGGTCAAACACATTTTGCTGCACATAATATTTTTGGGCTGCGCTCCGCATACTGGGGGCAATGCTCATAAGGCCTGTCAGCATCATGACCCCCAGGGCCACGATGCCAAACAGCGAGACCATGCGGCTGGCGTTGCCCTTCATCTCCCGAAGGATATTTTTGCGATAACTTTTTTGCACTGCACTCACCACTCAATTTCTTCCACTGGCACCGGGTGCTCGTTGACCTTGTTGGACACGATCTGCCCACTGCGTACCTGAATGACACGGTCGGCCATGGCGGTGAGGGCCGTGTTATGGGTGATCACGATGACGGTGCGTCCGGTCTTGCGGCAGGTCTCCTGCAAAAGCCCCAGCACCTGTTTGCCGGTCTTGTAATCCAGGGCACCGGTGGGCTCGTCGCACAGCAGGAGCTTGGGGTTTTTGGCCAGGGCCCGGGCAATGGACACCCGCTGCTGCTCGCCGCCGGACAGCTGCGCCGGGAAGTTGTTCAGCCGCTCCCCCAGGCCCACACTGGTCAGGGTCTGGGCCGGGTCCAGAGGGTCCCGGCAGATCTCGCTGGCCAGCTCCACGTTTTCCAACGCCGTCAGGTTCTGCACCAGGTTGTAGAACTGGAACACAAAGCCCACGTCGTACCGACGGTAGGTGGTAAGGGCCTTTTCCGAAAAGCGGCTCACGTCCCGGCCGTCCAGCCAGACATGGCCCTCATCGCAGCTGTCCATACCGCCCAGGATGTTCAGCAAGGTGGTCTTGCCGGCACCGGAAGGGCCTACGATGATGCAGAACTCCCCCTTGTCCACATAAAAGTTCATGTGGTCGGCGGCAGCGATCTTCACACTTCCGGTCTGGTAATATTTGCAGACGTCCTGAAACTCCACAAAATGCTCCATGGCGTTTTCTCCTTTGCAACCATGTAATTTTATCCACTTTAACTATAGCACAACCCGGCAAAGGTTGCACCCTCTGCCGGGCAAATTTTCAAAAACTTAACAGAAAAACTCCCACTGCAGCGGTAGCAGTGGGAGCTTTTGGATGCTTATGGAATGCAGGGAGCTGGGGCTCAGCGGCCGATCAGCAGATCCCGGCGGCCCCGGCCATTGACGCTGAGGCGGACGGTGCTGCCGCACTGGTGCAGTTTGACCTTGGCATCGGCATCATAGCCCTCCGTCAGCAGGCTCAGGTTCAGGGTGGTAGAGGTCTTTTCGGTCTTGAACACCAGAGTGTTGATGCCGTTGTTCATCATGGTGGTCAGGTCCTCCATGGTGCAGCGGAAGGTAGCCACGCTGGCAGGCACATCCAGGGTCAGCACCGTGCCGTTCTGCCGGGCAGTGTACAGCACCTGGCGGCCAAACAGGCCCTTGACGCTGTAGTTCAGCTTCAGGGTGTCGCTCTCAGCACCGTCGGCACCAATGAGCATGATGTTGCCCTGGATGGCAGGGCCTTCCGGTGCGCCATAGCCGCCGTAGGTGGGGTCCTTTTCGCCAATGGCCACATCGCCGTCGGCACTGATGAGCATGATGTTGCCCTGGATGGCAGGGCCTGCCGGGGCACCGTAGCCGCCGTAGGTGGGGTCCTTTTCACCAATGGCCACGTCGGCAGCAAATGCGCCTACACTGAGCATGGCAACGGCACAGGCAGCCACCGCAGCGGCAGCCAGGGTACGGGCAACTTTATGATTCAGCAGTTTCATAAGAAAATCCTCCTGTATTGCAGCCGGGGTCCGGCTGTGTTTTTCATGTTCTATCAACCATGGTTTTTTCTGCGAGGCTCTGAACCAGAACCGCCGCATCTGTCTTATAAACGGATGCGGCGGCTGGATTATTGCAGGGAATGCAAAAAATTATTCAGTTTTTTCTTCTCCGTTCAGGATGGCCATAAACTCCTCCCCGGTGATGGTCTCCTTTTCATAGAGGAACTTGGCCAGCTGGTCCAGCTTGTCCCGGTTCTCGGTAAGGATCTGCAGAGCCTTGGCGTGCTGGGCCTTTACCAGCTCCACCACCTTCTGGTCGATCTCCCGCTGGGTCTGGGCAGAGCAGGTCAGGGAGGTGTCCCCACCCAGGTACTGGTTGTTCACCGTTTCCAGGGCCACCATGTCAAAGTCCTGGCTCATGCCGTACCGGGTGATCATGGCCCGGGCCAGCTTAGTGGCCTGCTCGATGTCGTTGGAGGCTCCGGTGGTAACAGAGTGGAACACCAACTCCTCGGCGGCACGGCCTCCGGTAAAGGTGGCGATCTTGTTTTCCAGCTCCGTCTGGTTCATCAGGTAGTGGTTGCCCTCGTCCACCTGCATGGTGTAGCCCAGGGCACCGGAGGTCCGGGGGATGATGGTGATTTTTTGCACCGGAGCCGAGTGGGACTGCTTGGCTGCCACCAGGGCGTGGCCGATCTCGTGGTAGGCCACGATGCACTTTTCCTGATCCGTCAGGATGGAGTTCTTTTTCTGGTAGCCTGCAATGACCACCTCAATGCTCTCCTCCAGGTCTGCCTGGGTCACGCTCTTGCGCCCAGCCCGTACTGCCCGCAGAGCGGCCTCGTTGACGATGTTGGCCAGCTCGGCACCGGAGGCACCGGAGGCCATGCGGGCCACGGTGTTAAAGTCCACCCCCGGGGCGATCTTTACCTTTTTGGCGTGGACCTTCAGGATCTCCTCCCGGCCCTTCAGGTCCGGCAGCTCCACCGGCACCCGACGGTCGAACCGTCCGGGACGGGTCAGGGCGGGGTCCAGAGACTCCGGACGGTTGGTGGCTGCCAGAATGATGACGCCGGTATTGCCTTCGAAGCCGTCCATCTCCGTCAGGAGCTGGTTCAGAGTCTGCTCCCGCTCATCGTTGCCGCCGATCTGACCGTCACGCTTTTTGCCGATGGCGTCGATTTCGTCGATAAATACGATGCAGGGAGCCTTCTCCTTGGCCTGCTTGAAGAGGTCACGGACCTTGGAAGCGCCCATGCCCACGAACATCTCTACGAATTCGGAGCCGGACATGGAGAAGAAGGGCACGTTGGCTTCACCGGCCACGGCCTTGGCCAGCATGGTCTTGCCGGTACCCGGAGGGCCAACCAGTAGGACGCCCTTGGGCATGGAAGCACCGATCTCCTGATATTTACTGGGGTCATGGAGATAATTGACGATCTCCGTCAGATTCTCCTTGGCCTCGTCCTCACCGGCCACGTCGTCAAAGCGAATTCCCTCGGCGGACTTCACATACACCTTGGCATTGGACTTGCCCATATTGAACATCATGGAATTGCCGCCGCCCATTTTCTGCATCAGCTTCCGGGACATGAACTGCCCCAGGGCGATGAAGATCAGAATGGGAGCCACCCAGCTCAGAATATTCATGAGCAGGGAGGTCTGCTCGATCTCCTCGCCGCTGGTGGAAACACCGGCGTCCAGCAGACGCTGGACAAGCTGGCTGTCCGTGGAGATCATAGCGGTCTTGTAGATGTTTTTTTCATCCTTGCTGGTGAACAGGATCCGGTTGTCGGCCTCCTGGATCTCCGCCCTGCCGATCTCGCCCTTTTCCGTCATCGACACAAAGGTGTTGTAGTCCACCTCCTGGATCTGATACTGGGACAGCCAGGGCATGGCGATGAAGTTGAACAGCATCACCAGCAGCATGGCCACCATGTAGTAGAAGATCAGAGGCTTTTTCGGGGAATGGACCTCATTCATAGATCGTTCCTTCTTTCTCTTGGAGCGGAAACCGACAGAAATTCCGCTTCTGAATTGATATGTATTTTATGGATACCAGCAATTTTAGCACGGCGTAGAAAGCGTGTCCAGAAAACAATTTGTGAACGAAAAGCGGCTGATTTCATACTTGAGACGAGGTTGATTGGAATTTTTGCCGCTTTTTCAGATAAGTTCCGGGAAATGGCAGATTCCACCGGATGCCGGACGTCATATTTGAGCAATCTTTTGCAAAAAGGTGACAAAAAACGCTGACAAGCAGGTAAATGTTACCGTTTTGGTGTAGATTTACGGTAGATTCTGTGGCATACTAAGAAAAATGAAAGGGGGAGACGCTGTGGATACGAAGATGGATCTGCGCCCGCCCATCCGGCGCAGCTGGCTGCGCCTGCGGCTGGGAAAGGCATATTACACAGGAAAGCGCTATCTGCTGTGGTGCTTGCCCAAGTACCGTTGGGCAAAGATCCGGAAAGAAGAGCGGCTCCCCTGCGTCCAGTTCTCCCACGCCACGCCGCTTATGCGCCACCTCCGGGGAGAGGAAATGGTCTGGCAGGAGAATAAGGTGACAAATCTGAAGCTGGCCGTAAAGCGGCTGGACGGGCTGATCCTGTATCCCGGCGAGACTTTCAGCTACTGGAAACGCATCGGAAAACCCACCGCCCGGAAGGGTTACAAGGAGGGCATGGTGCTGTTTCTGGGACAGATCGGCGGGGACATCGGCGGCGGGCTGTGCCAGCTGTCCAATCTGATTTTCTGGATGACCCTCCACACGCCCCTGACGGTGACGGAGCGCTACCGCCACTCCCATGACGTGTTCCCGGACGCCAACCGTACCCAGCCCTTCGGCAGCGGGGCCACCTGCGCCTATCCCCACCGGGACCTGATGATCCGCAACGATACGGACCGGCCTTACCAGCTGTGCCTCCGGGTGGGGGAGACCCATCTGGAGGGGGCATGGCGCTCGACAGAGCCGCCAGCGCTGCAATTCCGGGTCATAGAAAAGGACGCCCGGATCGATCAGGCATCCTGGGGCGGCTATATCCGGCACAACCAGCTTTGGCGGGAGGTGTATGGCCCGTCCGGTGCGCTTTTGGAGGAGCAGTACCTCTGCACCAACGATGCCATTATGATGTACAGCCCCCTGCTGTCAGCCGCGCCTGCGGATGGCGAATGATACGAAGGAGACAGCAATGCACTATCAGAATGTCCGGGCGGCGAAATTCATCGACCGCCCCAACCGCTTTATCGCCCATGTGGAACTGGACGGCAGCGTGGAGACCGTCCATGTGAAGAATACGGGCCGGTGCCGGGAACTGCTGGTGCCGGGCTGCACGGTCTATCTGGAAAAGGGAACGAATCCCAACCGAAAAACCGCATACGATCTGATTGCGGTGGAAAAGGGTAGCATTCTTATCAATATGGACGCGCAGGCTCCCAATAAGGCATTTGCGGAGTGGGCGGCGGTCGGAGGTTTCCTGCCGGACGTCACCGCCATCCGTCCGGAGTATACTTACGGCGGGTCACGGCTGGACTTTTGCGTCGAGACGGAGGGACGGCTTCATCTGGTGGAGGTGAAGGGCGTCACACTGGAGGAAAACGGAAATGCCCTGTTCCCGGACGCCCCCACGGAGCGGGGTGTCAAGCACATCCGGGAACTGCAGCGGGCGGCGGAGACCGGCCTTGACGCAGTCCTGTTCTTTGTGGTACAAATAAGGGATATTCACAGCGTCGCACCCAATGACGCCACCCATCCCGCCTTTGGAGAAGCGTTGCGGGAGGCGGTGGCTCACGGGGTTCGGGTGCTGGCATATGACTGTGATGTGACACCGGACAGTCTTAAAATTCGCAAGGAAATTCCGGTGATCCTGTAGGAGGCTTACATCAGTATGGGTTTTCTTGAGCTGTTTCTCATCGGCGTAGGGTTGTCGATGGACGCCTTCGCCGTGGCGATCTGCCAGGGCCTGTCCATGACGAGGATCAAATGGGGCCATGCCTTGACGGTGGGATTGTATTTCGGCGGCTTTCAGGCATTGATGCCCCTCCTTGGGTGGGTACTTGGTTCGCAATTTTCGGGTTATATCCAGCAGTATGACCACTGGGTCGCCTTTATTCTGCTGCTGCTTATCGGCGGCAACATGATCCGGGAGGCCCTCTCCGGCGAGGAGGACGAGGCGGAGGACACTGCTACTGGTGGAGGACTGGACCATAAAAAGCTCTTTCTCATGGCCATTGCCACCAGCATTGACGCACTGGCGGTAGGCGTGACCTTCGCCTTTCTGGAAACGCCGATCCTCTCGGCTGTCAGCCTGATCGGCGTGACAACTTTCTGCATCTCTGTGGCCGGCGTGGCGGTGGGGTGCTGGTTCGGCGCCCGGTACAAGCAGAGGGCGGAGATCACCGGCGGTGTGATCTTAGTGCTGCTTGGCTGTAAAATTCTGCTGGAGCATTTGGGGCTGCTGCCATTTTGAACAATCCATCCTGATTTGATGCTGCGTTCCCGGCGGCGTGAATTTTGCGGCCGCATGGGAACACGAAATGAAACTGGGAGTGAATAAAAAGGAGAACATACCATGCAGGAACCGCACAGCATCTGTCTTTTAAATGATTCCTTCCCGCCGCTGATCGACGGCGTGGCCAATACCGTTGTCAACTACGCTCAGGAGCTGACAAAGCTGGGGGATCGGGCCATCGTGGTGACGCCGGAGCATCCGGACGCCGACGACAGCCGCTTTCCCTTTCCAGTGGCCCGCTATCCAAGCGTGGATACCCGGCGGCTGTTCGGCTATCTGGCGGGCTATCCCTTTTCCCCGGAGACCCTGCGGCAGCTGAAGGAGCAAAAGGTGGACCTGCTCCACAGCCATTGCCCTGTGATGTCCACGATCCTGGCCCGGTCCATCCGGGACGTGGTGGATGCGCCGCTGGTGTTTACATACCACACGAAGTTTGATGTGGACGTAGCCAAGCTCCTCCGGGGTCGGCTGCTGCAGGAGAGCGCGCTGTATGTACTGGCCTCCAATATCTCCGCCTGCGATG
>ENA-OVGC01002434-OVGC01002434.1-human-gut-metagenome-genome-assembly--contig:-NODE-2434-length-12530-cov-9.232946_pt1 | contig 12530 bp, 13 predicted proteins | sample MGYA00237768_ERZ505415 | MGnify/ENA primary metagenome ERZ505415 (study PRJEB26158, sample SAMN06016382) | human gut metagenome | biome: human gut; feature: ankylosing spondylitis patient; material...
TAACCAACGCACCAGTGTATTCATACCGTCTAAGGATTCTCCACACGATTGCCGCATTCCAGAGCATTTCACTGTCCGGGGCAATAATAGGATTACTGCCCATCAGCAGATTTTTCCGCTTCGCATACAGCCCCGGCGTGGGAAATTGTAATTCGTTCATGCACGGCAAAAGACAAAGGACACCGAAACACAAATCAAATCTGTGAATGAGCAAATCCACTATCTAGGTCAGTATCTTTCCACAAAATCCACCTACAATGAATTTTTGAAAGCTCGCTTCAAAGGAAAATTTCGCAAGGATCACGCTGATGAAATTGAGAAGCACGAAAAAGCCGCCCAGATTCTGAAAGCACAAAATCCAGACGGCTCACTTCCGAAGATGAAAGATTTGAAGCTTGAAAAAGAACGATTACTTGCCTTGAAAGCGGCTCAATACGACACCTACACCTATTATAAAGATTATCAAAAAGAATTGCGAACAGCCTGTGCCAATGTTGACAACATCTTGGGGCAGCACCACATTCGAGATCACACTCAGCGAACAGAACAGACCCTTTAAGCAAAAAAGAGCCACCATACGCTACCCTTTTGTTGGGTAAGCCTATGGTGGCTCTTGCACTATTTTCAGTCTTTAAGCGTCCCTGTATTTCAAGAAACCATTTTGTAATTCCACAAAGCGATCCTGAAATATTTCTTCCAACGCCTGTTTGCAGGGAACCCTCTGCATCCGGGCAACAACAGATCACTTCCTGTTCCGTTCCATATCAGCCGACTGCTCTTGGCTACTCTTTTGCTTTTCCCGTGCCATCTGCCTGATTCGCAATTTATCAAGAACGGATTCCCGTCCGTTGATTATGCGGGGCTTAGGGAGATTGTTGGCACAGCCATCAATCATATTGTAGTTCTGTTCCATAGTTGATTCTACGGCCCGAACATATTCCCCGTTCTCATAGAACTTCTGATAATGTTCCATCTGGTGTAGTGACGGCTTCTGGTTCATCGGCTTTTCCATCAGCGGTGGATGGTAAAACCTCCTTTCTGTGCGTGGTGTCCTCTCACTAATAGGAGAAAAACGGGGTGTGAAGCGGAACTGTTTTTGAAAAATCCGAAAAAATATTTTGAGGGATTTTTAAGCGGCGCAAGCCGCATAAGCAGGGTTTGGGGAAGGCACTCCCCAACAAGATTCCCGCAGGGGCAAAATGAGCGAAAAGCGAATTTTGGTACTGCGGTAGAATCTTGCTCTAAAAAACTACCGCTTTCCTCGGCGGCTCTGGTTTGCGGATATACTGGCTTGCTCCACCAATATAGCGATTGCGGCGGCGTGTTCTGCCCGCTGTTCACCACTACAACGGTGAAAAGGGGGCGTTTTGGCAAACGCAGCGGAAATTTTTTTGTTTTCCCTGTCTGCTCCCTACAACAATCCGGCGGTGTGGTTTGCCAAAGATTTTTGAAAATGGGCGCAAAAAAAGCAGTAAACCTTTTCAAGATTTACTGCTTATCTGCCGCTGTGATGGGCGGCGGTATTAAATTGTCAGCCGTTTTTCAAATGGAATTTATCTGCAATCGCTTTCTTTCCGCTTTCCAATTCCTTTTCTGTAATCTTCCATAATCCTAACGCAATGATCTGCTATCTTTTGCATTCCGAGTTCTTCAAAAAAGGCAATTTGTATTTTCATCAGTTCTTCACAAACAGTCAACTTCTGCTCATCCATATTGCTAATAGCAAGCCATGGGAACGCTTTATATTTCTTAGTGTCCCCAATGAGAAAATTGTACCCTATCAACTCATTTTCACGGAAAACGAAATAGAATTGTGGGCCTGAACCTGGAACTGACTTTTCCATAATTTGCTGCATTGTTCTCACGCCGCCGTATGCCGGAAAAAAACCTATTCGCTCAAGAGCATTTAATATGTCAATCCTTTTATCTGTGGGTATGTCTCTATAATTGATAATCTGTTCCATTTGCTCTACCCTCATTGAAGTTTAATTTGTCAGGCTCTAATTATACAACTTTTCTGTTTAGCGGTCAAAGCGGAACTTCAACAGGCTTTCTATCAGTTGCCTGACGATATGCTCCTGCATATCCGTGTTAATCTGTCCGTCCATTTTCGCACAAGAGCGGACATATCCCGCATAATGGGATAGGACGGCGGCAACAGCTTCCGGGTCGCCCTCGCTTGCCTTAACGATTGTCTCATAGGGAAGTAGCTGGCTCATAGGACAAACCCTCCAACTCTGCCCGTAGCCGCCGTAAAATCATCTGAATACGCCGCCCGGTTGTGTTGCCAGCCCGTCCATATCTCCGTCCAATCTCCCTATGCGTCAATCGTTGGAAGTAGTACAAGAAAATGATTTCCTGTTCCATCTGTGATAGTGCGGACAGGGCTGCGGCAAGCTCTGGACTTTCCAAAAGCACCATCTGACCACAGACGAAAAGCGGATAGCTGGTCATGCCGGATTGCTCCGCAAAGTATTTATCTGTGGTACTGAATGGATAGTGTTTTTCTTCTATCAGATATTCAAGCGAGATTTCCCGCTTGCGGCGGCTCCGTATGCTCCGGGCTGCGTCTATGGCAGCGTGGCGAATAACAGTCTTGCAAAAGGCATCGTGTGTATGCCGGATATGTTCTTGATACTTTTCGTGTTCGGTCATGGAAAATCCCCCTTTCTGAATAATGGCAGAGGGCGGCAGCATCTTGTGCTGTCGCCCTCTTGATTACCGAACAGCAAAGACGGGCGGGGCTGTCAACGGCGGCGCATTTGCGCCGTTCATCTTGACCGTTGACAGGCTCGGCTGGGTTTGCTATCTGCTCACGGCAATTCACTCTCATTGATAGGAATTGCCTCAAGTTCCGTATTCAAATTGTTCCAATAAGAGCCGATATCCGCACTTGTGAAATACTTAAAACCGCCTGCTGCTGACTTCAATTCGCCGTTTTTAACCCCATAGCAGGCGTAAATCAAATCGTAGCTTGTTCCATCTGAGAGGTTAAATCTAAAGCTGGTCACATCTGCTCCGGCAGTTTCCTCAGTCGTTTTGTCTTTTAGGGATAAGCCCTTGAACTTATCATACAGGGTCTTTATATCATTTTCAGCAACAACTACTTTCTTTTCTGCTGATGCAGGCACTCCGTCATAGTGGTACATTTCAACGTTTTCGACATCTTCAACCTCAAATGGGAAGTCGATTTTGACAGGCTCATAAGCAATGTTTATAGGTAACAGAAAGAGAGCTGTAAAAATTGCAATGATACAAAGAGCGATGGAAACGAGAACAGCAATCGTTATCTTTTTTCTGCCTCTCTGCTTTTCTTTTGCCTCATGGCGCATAATAACGCTTTCGCTTTCTTCGTGAAGAACATCTTCGCTCGTGTGAGAAAGCAATTTCTGATAAATTGCGTTACAGTCAGCACAGGCGTTCAAATGCTCTTTTACCATCTCTGCGCTTGCTTCGCTGCAAGCACCGTCAACATACAGCGGAAGAATATCTCGAACAATATCGCATTGTTTACTCATGCTTTTCATCCATCCTTTCTTGAATTTTTAGCTTTGCACGATGATAAGTAACTCTCGCCCATGATTCTGTTTTTCCAAAAATTGCAGCGATTTGTGAAAAAGATAGTTCCCCGAATACGCGAAGCTGAAAGACTTCTTTGTATGGTTCTTCCAAACGGTGAAGAACGAGGTGTATGCGGAACGCCATGTCAGAATCTGCAACTGAGTTCTCAACATTTTCATTTGATGGCAAGTCATTGATTTCACTCACATCAGCTACTCGCTGACGGCTTCGCATTTCATCATGGTAAAGGTTTTTTGCTATGGAGCAGAGCCATGTCAATTCATCTGACTTACCTTTGAATTGTGATGTTGTAGAAACAGCCTTATAGAATGTGTTCTGCGTGATTTCCTCTGCTATCTCACGATTTTTGGCAAGAGAAATAGTATACGAGTATACCTGTAAATAGTAGGCTTTATAGAGCTTTTCATAGTCCATACTTGTCATCACCTCCTTCAGCTTCATAGGTTAGACGGAGAAATCGGAATTTCGTTACAAAGAAGTTTGAAATTTTTATACCTTTACGCTACTCTTGCTTTCTGCGGACTATTGGTAGACGCGCATTAACGGCAAGCAAAGAGATTGCTGTGTCAGCTTGATATGTTCAAATGCTAATTAAGTATAGCATACAGCTATGAATTTTTCTATTGCGTTCCCCTGACTTCGGAATAGTGGCAGGGCTGGCTATCCTTGTTTTGCTTTGTGCTTCTCTACCGTACATGAGCATTTTGTGCCGGGGATATACAGCTTCGACATCGTCGGTTTTCTGGATACCACGCTCCTCAAGACCGGCAGGGAGGGGTATCTGTTCACCGTGGACGGCGTGTACTACAAGGAGTTTCTGGAAAAGCCGGGACACTTCCGCTACAACGACGTGGCAAAGACCGAGATCATCCTGCCGAAGCCCAAGGACAACGAAAGCACACTGGAGATCAGATTCAAGGATGGCCGCTGGGTGCGTCTGGTTGGTTACTCGCTGTACAAGACCGGCGCGAAGCAGCTGCTGGACGCCCTGTGCGAGATCGCGGCGCGATACCCCGACGAGGACGATGAGGACGAGGCGTAGACACTGCATACCATTTTATGGAAAACGCCATATCCGCAGCGGTGGAGCGCGTAGAATTTGGTAAAATTTGCTGACACAGCGCGGGCTTTGTGGTATACTGTGGGCGGTTGACCGCGTCACTCGTCGAATTGCAGGAACTTGTAGGGCGGCACGTCCAATGCGGCGGCCACGTCGAACAGCGTGTCCAGCGACACCGCCTTGTTGACATTGGGGGCCTCCACATGGCCGATGAACGCCGGACTCAGCTCCAGCCGCTCCGCCAGCTGCTCCTGCGTCAGACCCCGCAGCTTGCGGTAGTAGGCGATCTTCAGCCCGATCTGACGGTATTTGTCCGCATAGACCTCTTTCATGTGCATCATCTCCCGCCTCTATGGTAGCGAAAAAAGACAATAATTGACATGAGCTGTCAGACATAGTATTATATTTTACGGATATAATTATGTGTTTGGCGGTGCATGAGAAACGGAGGAAATATGGAACAGCGATCCGAGCTGAAATCGGCGCGTCTGTTGGAGATATACACCCGCTTGGAGCAGGGACGCACCCTGAAAAAAGCGGATCTGGCGCAGGAATTTCACGTCACGCAGCGGAGCATTCAGCGCGACGTGGAGGACTTGCGCTGTTTTCTCGCCGAGCGCCACTTGGAGCGGGAGGTCATCTACGACGGCAAGCAGCGGGGCTACCGCATGGTGTCCGGCAACCCGCGGGGGCTGACCAACAGCGAGATTTTAGCGGTTTGCAAGATCCTGCTGGAGAGCCGCTCCCTGCCCGCCAAGGACATGGGCGGCATACTGGACAAGCTCATCGACTGCGCCGTGCCGCAGGAGAGCCAGAAGGCCGTGCGGGAGCTGGTGGCCAACGAGAAGCTGCACTACATCCCACCCCACCACGGCCAGAGTGTGCTGGGAGACCTGTGGGAGCTGGGGCAGGCCATCCGCAATCAGCGGGTCGTTGAGATCGGGTATGAGCGCATGAAAGAACCGAAACTGGTGCAGCGCCGGGTGCAGCCGGTGGGCATCATGTTCTCGGAGTATTACTTCTACCTGACCGCGTTTTTGGAGGACAAGACGGACTTTGACAACCCCGACGACCTGTTCCCGACGATCTACCGCATCGACCGCATCCAGTCGGTGAAGGTGCTGGACGAACACTTCCGCGTGCCGTATGCCAAGCGGTTCGAGGAGGGTGAGTTCCGCAAGCGCGTCCAGTTTATGTACGGCGGGCGGCTGGAGCACATCCGCTTCCGCTACACCGGCCCGTCGCTGGAGGCGGTGCTGGACAGGCTCCCCACGGCGCAGGTACTCTCCGAGGACGCCAGCGGCTGGCTCATCTCCGCGGAGGTGTTCGGCAAGGGGATAGAGATGTGGCTGAGGAGCCAGGGGGATTTTATAGAGATAATGGAGTGAGAATTTGAAGGGAGATAGAGCCATGAGCGAGGAAATCTTGAAAGTCCGGTGCATCGAAGATGGAGAACCATTTGAGGTGGAGTACAGCGTTCTGTCCCCGGAGGATTTTCTGCCGCCGAACGGTGATCCGCGGCGTGGAGAGATCATACGGGGACTGAAAGAGGCTGATGCAAAGACCGACGCGCTGGAACAGCGTATCAATGAAATTAACAGCGAGTTGGAAAAGTATACCAATACCGCGGACAAGCTGGACTATACGGTGGCGGTGGCCAGCGGCGTCCTATGCGGGCTGATTGACGCTGTTTTTGTCGGTGAGTTTAACATAGAAAATGCGCAAAACTGGGGTAATGAAAAAATAAATGACTTTGTCATGAAAACCGCAAAAAAGAACGGCTACTCTGGAAATGATTTATCTGGCGCTGTAAAGAGTCTTGAGGATAAATTTGGCGCACCCAGTGATAGCGTTACGTCTGCGTTGGGAGGAGGCAAGCAGCATCATTTGAGAGACTTTGCCCATCATCCCACGCTCGTCGGATTGACTTTTTCACTTTTGACACAGTTTACAAGCAGAGCCTACGGCACAGATACATACGGGCGTTTTATGACGGTAGCTATTACCGACAAAAGATTTATCGGCGAAAGCGTTCCTCAGAAAATACTATATGGTGTCGGCTTTTGGATGCTTCACTTGGTCAGCGATATGGCTGGGTCAAACAAAACTGCGGGTGCAGGCGCTGGGTTGCCAGGACCAATTTTATCGTTAGCAAAAGAACTGTCCGTGTTGCCAATATTCAAAAACATAACAATTAGCGACATCAATGTCTCAAAACTGTTGTCCAAATTATATAATGGGACGTTATTTGCTGAAAGAGACGAAACAGGAAGAATTATCCAAGAAACTGTTAAACCGTTCGACCTTAGAATGGAAGTAGGGATTGCGCATGAAGTTGGAAAACAGGCAATGCCTGTGCTTCTAAATGAGTGCATTGTAAGGGGATTCTATTTTGCTCGTCGCCTATCTTGGGAAATGCGTGACAAGCAAGTGAGGTCTTTTGGCGACTTGAAGCGGGTGGACTGGAAAAAGACAGTCCCCTTCAACAACCGCACCATCGTCCGCATGATGACCATTGCTTCCGGCACGTTTACCGCCATCGACATGGCGGGCGCAGCCATTCAGGGTGCGGCCAAGTCCGGCGGCAATGCGGCGCTGTTCGCCAAGGAGTTCCTGTTGAACGTCAACTTTGTGGGTGTCGGTCGCTTTGTGATCGCCGTGGGCGCGGATATGGCCATGGGCGTAAAGGCAGGGAAACTCAAGGAAGAGCGCCTGCATCTGTATATGGAGATGATGCACTGGACCAATACCAAGGTGTTTTACACGCAGGCAAATATGTGGCTTGACGCGGAGGGGGCGCAGGAGGCCATTATCGCCGCGTATCAGTCTATGGAGATTGCCTATGCCGCCTTTGCCGATTATCTGATAAACGCCCAGAGAATGTTGGACAGCGTTGATGTAGTGGGAATGGATAAGTATAATCCGGGACTACGGAAAAGACTGCTGGCAATTTTAGAAGAATAGAAAAGGAGAGCAAGAGAATGAAAAACAGCACGGTAAGTACCATCGCGGCACAGAAAACACTCGACGCAGATCAGATGATCATTGATGCAAGCAAGATTCCAGGCCTTGTTGACGAGCAAATTAAGAAACTAAAAGCGCTTGATGAGAAAGTCCAGGATGTTTTGGCTAATGCCAAAGATGCAAAGGACAGTGCCGATCGGGCTCGGAGTTGCAAAAAGAGCGGTGTTCTTGGCATAGCCAGGGCGGACGCACTGGAAACAATTTCGGATGCAGTTAAAGCATTAGGAGACGCAAATGAGAACAATGCTCAGGGGCTTTCGGAGGTGTTCGGATTTATGCAGTCTTTGGCAGAGATCAGCAAAGGCTTGTTCGGCTTAGCATCCATGAGCATGGTTGCGCATAACACAGTAGTCCAACAATTGGAGTTGGAGATGCGAGGAGCATCGGGAGAAAAACTGTCGGAGTTGGCTCAAAACGAACTTGAGCGCACGATCAGCATTCTGAAAAATCAAGGCAATGTCCTTGCGGAACAGGATAAACAGAAGAAGCGGCTGGAAGCGATGCAGCTGCGGCTGAACGCACTTTCAAACGAGGGTGAGCAGCACGATGTCAGGCTTGATGCAGGAGAAAAGAAAGATGCCGAGCATGACGATAGACTTAACGCTGGAGAGCAAAAGGACGCGGAGCATGACCGCCTGATTGCAGAACTGCGGGAAGAAAACCAAGTGCTTCGCGCAAATATAGATGACCTTCGCGGCTTGGTGGAGAAGAAGGCAGGTAAGGAGCTGTCCAACGCATCGATTGCCATTTCCATAATCGCACTGATTCTGGCAGGTATACAATTTTTCCTGTGATAAACGAAAGGGAGGGAGCTTCACGCTCCCTCCCTTTGCCCCCTCTATTCACCTTTGCCCCCTCTATTCACCTCTCCCCCTCGAACATCATCCTCCCCACGCAATCCCCCTTGCGCGGCAGGTAGCGGATGTGCTTCATGCTCTCGCTGTAGTGCGCCGGGACGCGCAGTTGCTTGCGCAGGTAGTTTTCGATCAGCTTCGGCATCCCCTGCGTGGCGTATTTACCCTTGCGCACATCCTCCGAGATCGCCCACGGCAGGCCGTTCTCCCGCCGCTGCTTGGGCGGCGTGTGCTGCCGCAGTAGCTCGTACACATCCTCCCGGAACGTGAGAGCGTCCTCAAACGCCATCCGCCCCCGCTCCACAGCGTCCCGCTCCGCCCCCGTCCATGCACCGGAGGCCAACCGCAATCCCATGCCCTTGATGCGCCGGTACGCCGTGTGCAGCGGCGGCACATCGGACGGCAGCGGGTCGAGCCGGTCGGTGGGGTACAGAACGCGCACCTCGAACATACCCTGTACGCCCTCCGGCAGCGTGAGCCGCAGCCCCATGACCTCCGCGTCGCTGTACGGCTCGGTATCGGTTTGGCAGTCCCGCTGCGCCCAGTAGTCCCGCAGCCACGCGCACACCGGCGCGAACTGCTCCTGCGGCACTTGCAGGGACACAACGCTTTCGCCGATCAGCGACCGGCTTCGCAGATCGTGACCGTCTGCCACCATCGGTGCGCCGCATTCAGGGCAGGCAAGGTCGGGCAAGTCCCAGCCGTCATCCGCGTGGGCGTCGAAGATCAGATGGTGGCAGTTGGGGCAGTGGTAGTGGGGCGGCAGCGGGTTCACCGGCGTCGCGCCCAGCAGGTGCGCCAGCAGCGAGTCGTTGGTGCAGCCCAGCACCAGCATATTTTCCCCGCCGAACGCCCGGTGCAGCGCCGCCGTGCAGTACCACATGGGCAGCAGCGGCCCGCCCCGTGTCAGCTGCTGCTCCTCCAGCAGCCGTCCGTAGACAGAGAATGCCCCCGCGCCGTAACGCTCCTCCGTCAGCCGTAACAGAAAATCCTTCGTCATTGTACGCCCTCCTTGTCCGTTGTAGTAAAAGCCAGTATAGCACATCGCATGGACAGGGAGTGTCTCTTTATACAAATACAAACATTTTCGTGGGTATTTCTTCGGAAATACCCGTATCCGGTTGAAACGAATGCTTTTATGCGCTATAATACAAGCATCGACAAAAAGGGACAGAAAGGGAGGAGTCCGGATGGAACGTGAGGTCAAAAAGCCCCCCAAAAAATCCTTGGCAAAGGCGGCGGGACTGAAGTCCACCTTCGTCATTTCGCCGCAGGAGAAGGAGCTGGCCATGACCGCCTTCGGGCGGGGCAACGACGCGCTGCTGCAAAAGCGCATCGTGGACGGCGTGGTGCGGGATGTGGCCGGAGAGAAGCAGCAGTTTCAGGTGCAGCGGCAGGACGAGAGCCGTTTCCGACTGCAAAACAGCCGCCTTGCCGACCGCACGGTAACGGCGGACGACCCGCTGCACCGCGCGGAAGCGCCCCACCGCCAGCCGCTGGGCGCAGGTATGGATCAGCTGCGCCGCAAGGCAATACTGGAGCAGAAATACTTCGGCAGGACGTTTGACGACAACATCCACATCCAACTGATCTACAACATATTGGACATCCACAAGATGCTGGCCGTCCCCGCCAACCACATCGTCCACACGCTGAATCTGCTGGGCGGATACGGCGAGACGGACTTTGTGGGGATGCTGCCCGCCGGGCTGCCGTATGACAAGCTGCGGGTCGTGAAAAAAAAGAACGGCGACACCGTGGACATCAAGGCGGATATCGCCGCCTATGCCAAGCGGCCGCAGCTGGCCTATCTGGGTGCGGCGTTCTATGACGTGACCCCCGGCAAGAGCAAAAGGGACGCGGCGCGGGGCAGAGTCAAGCGCGAGCAGGACGTGTATACCATTCTCTCGCTGATGAGCCTTCTGCGGCAGTTCTGCGCCCACGACAGTGTGCGGATATGGGGACAGAACACCCCCGCCGCCCTGTACGGCCTGCAGGCGCTGCCGCAGGACATGAAGGATCTGCTGGATGACGGCTGGCGCAGGGCGCTGGGCGGCGTCAACGACCATTTCCTCGACACCAACAAGGTGAACCTGCTGACCCTGTTCGAGTACTATGGCGCCGAGACGAAGCAGGCGCGGGTGGCGCTGACGCAGGACTTCTACCGCTTCGTGGTGCTGAAGGAGCAGAAGAACATGGGCTTCTCCCTGAGGCGTCTGCGGGAGGAGCTGCTGAAGCTGCCGGACGCCGCCTACCTCACCGGCCAGGAGTACGACTCGGTGCGGCAGAAGCTGTATATGCTGCTGGACTTCCTGCTGTGCCGCCTCTACGCGCAGGAGCGGGCCGACCGCTGCGAGGAGCTGGTGTCCGCGCTGCGCTGCGCCTTGTCGGATGAGGAAAAGGGCGCCGTCTATCAGGCGGAGGCCGCCGCGCTGTGGCAGGCGCTGGGCGACACGCTGCGCCGAGAGCTGCTGCCGCTGCTGAAGGGTAAAAAGCTGCAAGACAAGGACAAGAAAAAGCCGGATGAGCTGGGGCTGTCCCGTGACGTGCTGGATGGCGTGCTGTTCCGCCCCGCACAGCAGGGCAACCGCGCCAACGCCGACTATTTCTGCCGGCTGATGCACCTGTCCACATGGTTCATGGATGGCAAGGAGATCAACACCCTGCTGACCACCCTCATCAGCAAGCTTGAGAACATCGACAGCCTGCGAAACGTGCTGGAGAGCATGGGACTGGCGTGCAGCTTTGTACCGGCCTACGCCATGTTTGACCACAGCCGCTATATCGCCGGTCAGCTGCGGGTGGTCAACAACATCGCGCGGATGCGCAAGCCTGCCATCACTGCCAAGCGGGAGATGTACCGCGCCGCCGTGGTGCTGCTGGGCGTGGACAGCCCGGAGGCCGCCGCGGCCATCACCGACGACCTGCTGCAGATCGACCCGGAAACGGGGAAGGTGCGCCCCCGCGGCGACAGCGCACGGGACACGGGTCTGCGGAACTTCATCGCCAACAACGTGGTGGAATCCCGCCGCTTCACCTACCTGCTGCGCTACATGACGCCGGAGCAGGCGCGCGTGCTGGCGCAGAACGAAAAGCTCATCGCCTTCGTGCTGTCCACTGTACCCAGCGCCCAGCTGGAGCGCTACTGCCGCACCTGCGGGCGGGAGGACATCACCGGCCGTCCGGCGCAGATACGCTACCTGACGGCGCAGATCATGGGCGTCCGGTATGAGAGCTTCACCGATGTGGAGCAGCGCGGGAGAGGGGATAACCCCAAAAAGGAGCGGTACAAGGCTCTCATCGGCCTGTATCTGACGGTGCTGTATCTGGCGGTGAAGAATATGGTCAACTGCAACGCCCGCTACGTCATCGCCTTCTACTGCCGCGACCGTGACACAGCGCTCTACCAGAAGGAGGTCTGCTGGTACGATCTGGAGGAGGACAAGAAAAGCGGCAAGCAGTGGCAGGTGGAGGACTACACCGCCCTGACCCGCTATTTTGTGTCGCAGGGCTATCTGAACCGCCATGCCTGCGGCTATCTGCGAAGCAATATGAACGGCATCAGCAACGGCCTGCTGACCGCCTACCGCAACGCGGTGGATCACCTGAACGTGATCCCGCCGCTGGGCAGCCTGTGCCGGGACATCGGCCGGGTGGACAGCTACTTTGCCCTGTACCACTACGCCGTGCAGCAGTACCTGAACGGCAGATATTACAGAAAGACGCCCCGCGAGCAGGAGCTGTTTGCCGCCATGGCGCAGCATCGGACATGGTGCAGCGATCTGGTGAAGGCACTGAACACCCCCTTTGGCTACAACCTCGCCCGCTACAAGAACCTGTCCATTGACGGCCTGTTTGACCGCGAGGGCGACCATGTGGTGCGGGAGGACGGCGAAAAACCGGCGGAGTGAGCCGTTCGGGCGGCGGGTTTTCCCGGTTTTTCCGAGGAAACGGGGCTTGACGCGGGGCGGAAAAGCGTGTACTATCAAGGCAGGGACGGCGGTAAGCCG
>ENA-OVGC01002448-OVGC01002448.1-human-gut-metagenome-genome-assembly--contig:-NODE-2448-length-12478-cov-15.557353_pt1 | contig 12478 bp, 13 predicted proteins | sample MGYA00237768_ERZ505415 | MGnify/ENA primary metagenome ERZ505415 (study PRJEB26158, sample SAMN06016382) | human gut metagenome | biome: human gut; feature: ankylosing spondylitis patient; material...
TCATGGTCATCGGGATGGTGAGCATCGTGCTGGTCATCGGCGTCATCGTGCTGGCTGTGATGTTTTTGAACAAGCTGACGAGCCGGAAATAACTGCAAAGGGCTGCTGTACCGTGTTGTACAGCAGCCCTTGTTTTATTGATCCGCCCACGCCTTTCCGATAGCCGTTCCTGGCGTTCTGCCCGGTGTCATCCGGCTCGTCGCAGCCGTCGTGCAGCTCCTCAGAACAGGTCGAGCATATTGTCCAGATAGATGGCCTCCCGGACATGCAGCTGATATTCCGGTTTTGTCATGTAGTAGAGCAGAAATTCCAGTACCAGCGCACTGCCCAGGCCCCGGCCCTCGATCTTGAAGTTGGAAAATCCCATCGGCATATAGACATCCTGAATGTCCCTGATGCCGATAAAACCCGGATTTTCCATCGCCTTCGAGAAGCGGTAGCCTTCCTCCGCACCCGGTGCGTGACAGATGTGGTCGGGACAGGCTTCGCCGAGATTTTTTCGGCTGACATTCTCATAGCAGCGCTTTCTGTCCCGGCATCCGACCCAGCAGCACTCGTTGCAGAGAAATTCCACCTTGTCTTTCTGCGCCTGCGGCAGACTGTCCAGCTCTCCAAAGGCTTTGTTCAGCCGGAAGTCCGGCACCACATAGCGGAACTCTTCCCGGGCTGTCTCCGCCCGGAGCTGCTGAAACTCTGTCAGCACTTTCGTCGTGGAGGACACGAAATAAAGCTGCGGATAGTGCGTTTTCAGGTAGTCCAGCAGCAGCTCCGAGTGGACGATAACGCCGCTCTGCACCGGGTTTTCCTGCTCAAACAGGGCGCAGAGGGCGTTGCACTTTTTATCCGAAAGGTGTTCCTCCCGGAGGAGCGAGTTGCTGAAGGTCAGCCGCGCCGAGATGCCGTATTCCCGCGTCAGGGCAAGGACTTCTTTGGGGTCATGCTCCCCGAAGCCAGCCCGTCCCCCGCCCCAGACGCAGTCGGCCGGTGCGCCGTAGATGGAGCTAATGTCGCACCAGTCATAAAAGTATTCTCTGTGCGCCCGGAACAGGGGCAGGAACTCCCGGTACAGCTCGTAGAACTCGAACAGTCCGGGCAGATGATAGTAAGCTTTTTCTTGTTTCATTTTTCACTTTTTCTTATGCGTTTTGCGTCCTGACCTCTACCGTCCGGCCGCCGAGGTCCTCATAGATGCGGTGGGAGACGGAGAGCACCGTGCGTCCTTTGGACGCGCGGCGAAGCGCTTCAAGGACACGGGCCTCGGTCTCAGCATCGAGGTTGGCCGTTATCTCGTCCAGCAGCAGCACGGCAGGGTCTGCCGCTGCGGCGCGGGCGATGGACAGAAGCTGCCACTCGCCTTGCGAAAACATCCCGTCAGTACACACCGTATCATAGCCGCCCGGCAGGGTCTGGATGGCGGCATCCAGACCGGCAAGCTTCGCGGCGTTCCTTGCCATTTCTTCGGTGATGCCGGGGTCGCCCAGCGTGATCTGTTCCAGCACCGTACCCGGCACACGGGCAAAATGCTGCTCCACACAGCCGATGCAGGTGCGGCGCTCGGCGTCCATGATGTCCGCCACATCCACGCCGCCGATGGTCACCGACCCGGCTTCCGGGTGATAAAGTCCCAGCAGCAGCTTGAAGACGGTGCTCTTTCCGGCACCCGTCCGGCCCACCAGCGTCACCTGCTCGCCCTGCTTGACGGTCATGGAAAAATCGTTCAAGACGTGCTTTTCGCCGTAACCGAAGGTCACATGAGAGAGCACCACATCACCCCGGGCAGAGGTCTCCCGCTCCTTGGGGATGGTGCGTTCCGGCTGGTCAAGGAAGGCGTCGATGCGCCTGACGCCCGCCATCGCCGACTGGATGGTCTGTATCTCCATGCCAAGGCTCTCGATGGGCGCAAAGATGCGGGAAATGTAGTTGATGATGGCCACCGAGGTGCCGACCGACATCCCGAACAACGTCAGGACAGCCGCATTGCCGGAAGCCGAGAGGAGCATAACGATGCCGACCACGGCGGCATTCAGCACCAGCACAACGGGCGAATAGATCGCATCGTAAAAATTCGTCCGCTCCATCGCGGCATAGCTTTCGCCGATGCACCGGTCATAGCGATGCTCCATGTAGTCTTCCAGACCCAGAGCCCGGATGGTGCGGATGTTGTGCAGTGTTTCCGGGACCTGGCCGGACACAGCGGCGACCGCCCGGCGGTTATCCAGCTGCGCTGCCAGCATCCGCGTCTGCACATGGCGGGTGAACACGGCGAACAGCGGCAGCACCAGCAGCAAGATCAGCGCAAGGCCGATATTCTTCCCGGCGATGACCGCCATGATGGAGAGGATGCGGCAGGCGTCCGCCGCCATGCTGATGATGCCGGAGGTGAACAGCGCTTCCACCGTATCCACATCGCCCGAGAAGCGTGCGGCCACCTCGCCGGGGTTCTGCCCTGCCAGCGTGCTGGCGGGAAGCTTGGTCAGCTTCCGGGACATTTCAGAGCGCAGGGCGTGGGTCATTTTCTGGCCGAAGAGCACCAGCAGGCTCTCCTGCGCCGAGGAGAGCATCCCTTCCAGCGCCAGACTGCCGAAATAAAGAAGCACCGCGGGGAATGTCAGCGGAAGCCCGGCCGTCAGCCCGTCGATGATGCGGGCCAGCAGCAGCGGCGGCACCAGAGACGCCGCCACCGATGCCGCCGCACACAGGACGGTCCCCGCTGTGAGAAGGCGGTGGGTCACGGCGGCCATCCGGATAGCCTCAAACACACCATTTTTACGCCTGTTCTCCATGCTGTTTCCCTCCTGTCTGGCTTTCGTACAGCTGACGGTAGACCGGGGCCGATGCCATCAGCTCCTCATGGGTGCCGACAGTGGTCTTTCCGCCATCCATAAAGACGATCTTCTGCATCTGCGGGAAGTGGTACAGGCGGTGCGAGATGAGAAAGACGACCTTATCCCTGGCGTATTCCTGCAGGTCGGCAAAGACCGTATCCTCCGTGTCCCGGTCGAGGGCCGAGAACGGGTCGTCGAGGATGAGGACAGGGCGCGGATGGGCCAGCGTCCGGGCCAGTGCCAGACGCTGGGCCTGTCCGCCGGAAAGACGGGTGCCGCTGCTGCCGATGACGGTATCGAGGCCGTTCTCCATCGCCAGCACCTCGCCTTTCAGCGCAGCAGCGGCGAGATAGGGCATGGCGTCCTGCTTGCTGCCGCAGAGGACATTGTTCTGCACCGTGTCGGCGCTCAGCTCCGGGTCGTGACCCAGATAGCCGACGGTGGCCGAAATCTGACGCGGAGTCAGAGCGGAGAACTCCTTTCTGCCAAACTGCGCCGAGCCTTCATAGGGGGCCTCGCAGAGGAAGACCCGGCCAAAGGTGGATTTTCCGCAGGCCACCGGGCCGGTGACACCGATGATGTCGCCGGGGTGGGCTGTCAGACTCAGCCCCGAGAAGATGGGGGTGTCGCCGTAGGCGAAGGAGAGATTCCTGAGGGTCACATCTTCCGCCGCCGGGACATCCAGCGCGTCCAGCTGCTCCGGCGACTTCATCAGAGGTTTGATGCGCTTCCAGGAGACTTCGGCCTTCTGCACCGCGTTGAAGAGCTTGGCCACCTTGGAGGATTTGACCACCAGCTTGGTGAAGCAGGAAAGGAAGGTGGTAAAAGCCGCGATGTCCCACACACGCCAGCCGGTGCCGAGGACATTCTTTGCGCCGAACCACAAAATGAACAGTACGCCTGCCTCTGACGCCGCCAGATAGAGCGGCGGCAGGGCCGACTGCCATACGTTGTTCTTCACCGTCGTCTTTTCGTAGGTATCCAGTGCCTCTTCGTACCGCTCCGCGCGGGCGTCTTCGCAGCCGTAGATGCGGTAAGTCACGGCGTTCTGGGCGCGGTCGAGGGTGGCGGCACTCAGTGCGCCCGCCGCCTTTTTGTAGGCCGCACCGGCCCGCTGGACCGGCTTTTTCATCCATGCCGCGCAGACGTAGGAGAAGGGCGTGAACAGCAGGCTCAGCAGAGCCAGCCGCCAGTCGTACACCAGCAGCATGACCACATGACCCGCCAGCGCCACGCCGGTATCAAAGACTTCGGTGGTGAACTTGCGCATACCTTCCACGCAGTCGTCCACATCGGAGATGGCCTTGGTCATCAGCTCACCGGCGCTCTCTTTTTCCAGCGAAGCCCGGCTCTGGCGCACCAGATTGGCGTAGAGGATGCCCTTCATCCGGCGGTTGATGTTGTTGGCAAAGCGGCGGACATAAAAGCGCTTGATGAACCGCGACGCCTGTACCAGCAGGGTGACGAGGATATAGGCCAGAACCAGCAGCGCCATTTGGGCCGCTGTTTCGCTGCCGCTCAGGATGTCCGCCAGGCACTGGGCCAGACGGCCCTCGAACCACGGGGTGGCCAGCAGGCCGATATTATAGATGAGGCCCGACAGGGTCACGAAGGCCAGCGGGAGCCACTCGGCCCGGAAATAGGAAAACACCCGGTCCGGGCGGAAGGTCTTCTCATTTTTCATCGGTAATATCCATAGACAGCCTCCGGGTCTTATCTCAAAAAGATGTATCTGCATCGTTGTATGTACAACAATCATAGTACAAAACCACTCTTTGTCAAGAGCGGCAGCGGATTCTTTCGCCTTCTCGCCAAAGTCGGCGACTATGGGATGAAATTGCAGATCATAAAGATGGAATGGAGGTTTTGATATGAAGCATCTGAGAATATCGTGGGGAACGCAGGCGATGAAGGAGCCGGGCCTGCCCCCTGCCCTATGCCATCCGGATCACACCATGCTTTTCCCTGCCGAAAAGATGCCGGAACGCAAAAAGCCCCCGGAGAGCCTTTGGGCAGCTCTCCGGGGGCAAGTCCTATGCACCGGTATTTTACACCGGTACATAACCGTTATTCAATTTCGATCAGGTTCGGGTTCACAGGCAGAGCCTTCTGCTGCTGAGGTGCGGGCAGCGTGATGTGCAGGATGCCATCCTCGAACTTTGCGTGGATGTCCTCCTTCTTCACGGCGTCGCCCACATAGAAGCTGCGGGCGCAGGTGCCGGAGAAGGTCTCGCGGCGCAGATAGCGACCCTCTTTATCCTTCTCGTCATTGGAGTGGCTGCGGACGGCCTGAATGGTCAGGTAGCCGTCGTTCAGCTCCATCTGAACGTCTTCCTTCTTGCAGCCGGGCAGGTCAACGGCAACGTCATAGCTGCCGTCGGTGGTCTGCTTCACATCGGTCTTCATCATGTTTGCACCGCGCTTGCCGAAGGTCTCACGCTCTTCACGGTTCATCGCACGCTCCAGCGCACCATCGTTCCAGAACGGGTCAAAGAAATCATCGAACAGGTTTTCATGGAAAATAGTCGGCATAAACATAAATCATTCCTCCAATCCCGGCGTTCGGGTCGGGTAAAAAATTTATGAGATGTGCATCAGGAGCGGAGTCTTCCCGGGAGCCTTGCGGCTCCCTCATGCCCCTCTCTCCTGAGCACGGCATAGTTATAGCACATATTTTTAGCACTGTCAAGTATAGAGTGCTAAAATTCACAGAAGAATAATACTTTGATAAAATTTCATGCAATCTTTTCGAAAATCAGTCGCATCATCGTTTTTATGCAGCAAAGGCGCCGGATACAGCAGTTCTTTGGGCACCATTGGCCTGATGAAAGCCGTAGACACCTTCGACTCCACCCGCCGGGCGCGCTTCTCCACTTATGCCAGCCGGTGCATCGAAAACGAGCTCCGGATGCACTTCCGGCGGGAGCGGAAGAACGCCCCCACCCTCTCGCTTCAGGAGACTCTTGATGCCGGAAAGGAAGACTCTGCCCTCACCCTCGCCGATGTGCTGCAGGACGGCTTCTGCATGGAGGACAGCTGTGAAAAGCAGGACGACGCCCAGCGCCTGCGCCGCCTCATCGAGGGGCTGCCCGCCCGGGAGCGGAAACTCATATTGTTAAGGTACGGTTTGGCGGGCCAGCCGCCGCTGACTCAGCTGGAAACGGCAAAACTGCTCCAAATAAGCCGGAGTTACGTTTCCCGGCTTGAAACACACGCACTGGAGCTTTTGCGGGCCGGATGGGAGCAGCCTTAGCTTCCTCTTGCAATCCTCACCGAACTGTGGTACAATACTAAGGCACACGAATCGTGTGCCTTGTCGGACAGCGCCTGCTGCGTGGTTCGGCATACGGATGCGGGTCCTGTACGATGGAGCCGCAGTGAACCAGGTCAGGTGGGGAACCAAGCAGCCTTAAGCGGCGCGCCCCGTGCGTTTCAGTCAGCCTGCATCCGTATGCCGAGTTACGCAAGGCGGGGGTCAAACCCCGTCAGCGCTGTCCGATTTTTTATTACTGACGGGAGGGAAGCACCGATGTATCGCGCATTATACCGCAAATGGAGACCCCAGCGGTTTGAGGATGTCGTCGCACAGCGCGGCATCGTCACGGCGCTGCGCAATCAGGTGGCGTCGGGCCGCGTAGGCCACGCCTACCTGTTTACCGGCGTGCGCGGCACGGGCAAGACCACCTGCGCGAAGATTTTCGCCAAGGCGGTCAACTGCCTCCACCCCCATAACGGCGACCCCTGCGGCGAGTGCGAGATCTGCAAGGGCATCGACAACGGCAGCATCCTCGACGTGGTGGAGATGGACGCCGCGTCCAACAACGGTGTGGATGACATCCGTGATCTGCGTGATGAGACAGCCTACACCCCCAGTGCCTGTCATTATAAGGTATACATCATCGACGAGGTACACATGCTGTCCACAGCGGCCTTCAACGCCCTGCTGAAAACGCTGGAAGAGCCGCCCGCCCATGTCATCTTCATCCTCGCCACGACGGAGATCCAGAAAGTCCCGGCCACCATCCTCTCCCGTTGCCAGCGGTACGATTTCACCCGCATCGGGCCGGAAGACATCGCCCAGCGGGTCGAGTATATCGCCGGTCAGGAGGGCTTAGAGTTGACGACCGGTGGTGCAGAGCTCATCTCCCGTCTGGCTGACGGCGCCATGCGCGACGCCCTCTCGATCCTCGACACCTGCGCCGGCGTGACCGCAAAGATCGATGCCGATGTTGTCCGCCGGATGGCGGGCGTCACCGACCGGAGCTACCTGTTCCATATTTCGGATGCTCTGGAAGCGCAGGACGGCGCAGCGGCGCTGGCTCAGCTGGCCGCACTGCGGCAGCAGTCGGTGGACGTGAAACGTCTGACGGAAGAGCTTATCGCCCACTACCGCGCCCTGATGCTGGCAGCTCTGCCCGGCGGGCAGAGCCTGCTGTCCGGTGTTTCCCCCGAAGAGGAACAGCAGTACCTCGAAAAAGGCCCTCAGCTGGGCCAGCGGGAGGCCATCCGGGCCATCCGTACGCTGGGCAGCGCCCTTGAGCATATGACCCGGGGCAGTGACCAGCGCATCGAGCTGGAACTGGCCCTCTTCACCCTCTCGGAGCCGCCGCAGGCCGCAGCTGTCCCCGTGGCGGCAATGCCTGTGCAGACTGTCGCTCCTGCCGCACCGGTCGTCCGGCCCTTTGTTGCGGCACCGGTCCAGCCTGCGCCGCAGCCTTTCATGAGTACACCTGCTGCACCCGTGGAACCTATGGCCGCATCGGCAGTGGAAAAGGAGCCTGCTCCTGCGCCCGCTGCAGAGCCGAAGGCCGCTGTCCCGGATATTCCAGAGTCCCCCGCGCCCGCAGACGAAGAGCTTCCGCCACCGCCCGACGATCCGCCGGTGACGGAGTCGGCCCCCCTGCCCTGGGATGAGCCGACTGCGCCGGTCACTGCGCCTGTACCGGAAGAGAAACCGGTGGAGCCCGCTGCCCCGGAGTACACCGCCGACCCGGCTCTCAGCCGACCCCGCAAGGTGGCCGCAGAGGGTATCAATCCCTTCGAGCAGTGGAGCGAGGTCGTCAAGCTCTTACAGGAGAAGGACCCGATGCTCCACAGCTATCTGCGCAAATCGAAGGCGTACTTCGATGGCACACGGGTGCTCATCGACGGCGGCAAGACCTTCCGGGACTTCATCCGTGTCAACAAGGACAGCCAGCGTCTCATCAAAAAGCTCATCGCGCAGGTGTCAGGCGTCGCGGTGCCGATCGGCCCCTACGAGCCCCGCACCGCCGCAAAGCACACCTCCAATGCCGAACAGTCGCTCCATGCGCTGGAAAAGCTGGGTCTGGACGTGAGCATTGAGGACAGCGCGACGAAAAAACATAAACAATAACTTTTAAGGAGAACCAATTATGAAAGCAAGAATGCCCGCAGGCTTTGGCCGCCCCGATATGAACGCCCTGATGCGTCAGGCTCAGAAGATGCAGGATGACATGAAGGCCAAGCAGGCCGAGCTGGAAGCCGCCGAGTACACCGGCAGCGCCTCCGGCGAGATGGTCACTGTCCGCATGAACGGCAAGCACGAGATCCTTGGCATCACCATCAAGCCCGAGGCCGTTGACCCCGACGACATCGAGATGCTGGAAGACCTGGTGGCCGCTGCCGTCAACGCCACCGTCAAGCAGGTGGACGAAACTGCCGAGGCCGAGATGGGCAAGCTGACCGGCGGTCTGAACATCCCCGGCCTCTAAGCGGGAGGGATACGCATGGGTTACACCGCAGCGCCGCTGGAAAAGCTTATTGAGCAGTTCAGCCAGTTCCCGGGCATCGGCCGCAAGGGCGCGACTCGGATGGCCTATCAGGTGCTGAGTATGTCGGACGCGGACGCCGCAGCGCTGGCCGAGGCCATCCAGAACGCCCACACCCGGCTCCACCGCTGCCGCGTCTGCCAGAACTACACCGAGGCCGAGCTCTGCCCCATCTGTTCCAGCGCCAAGCGGGACCGCTCCACCATCTGCGTGGTCGAGACGCCCCGCGATGTGCAGGCCTTTGAGCGCACCCGGGAGTACCACGGCCTGTATCATGTCCTCCACGGCCTCATCAGCCCCATGGACGGCATCGGTGCCGAACAGCTCTCGGTGAAGGAGCTGTTGGCCCGGCTGGGCAGCGGCGAGGTGAAAGAGGTCATCATGGCCATGAACCCCACCGTCGAGGGCGAGGCCACAGCCATGTATCTGGCAAAGCTCATCAAGCCCCTGGGCATCAAGACCACTCGTCTGGCCTACGGTCTGCCCGTGGGCGGCAGCCTCGAGTACACCGATGAGACAACGCTTTACCGCGCGCTCTCCGGCCGCGACGAGCTGTAAAGAGCAGATTTTATAGAACCTTAACGATTCTTTCAAAAATCGCTCTTGAAAATCCAGCAAAATGTGATATAATGACAGGACAGTAAAGGAAAGGAGGCGCGCTTCATGGCACCTGCCAAGGAACATCCGGCGACAAAGACCATCGCCACAAACCGCGAGGCGCGTCACGAGTATTTCGTGCTCGAAGCGCTGGAAACGGGCGTCGAGCTGAAAGGCACCGAGGTCAAGAGCCTGCGTGCCGGCGGCGTCAACCTGAAGGACAGCTGGGTCGATATTGAGGACGGCGAGCTGCTGGTCAAGGGAATGCACATTACTCCCTACGACCACGGCAACATCTTCAATCAGGACCCTCTGCGGGTGCGGCGTCTGCTGGCCCACAAGACCGAGATCCGGCGTCTGCACCAGCAGTGCAAGCTGCAGGGCTATACTCTCGTTCCCCTTTCTCTCTACTTCAAGCATGGCCGCGTCAAGATGGAAGTCGGCCTGTGCAAGGGCAAAAAGCTCTACGACAAGCGTGCCGACGCCGCCAAGCGCGACGCCAAGCGTTCCATCGACCGGGCTGTGAAGTCCAACGGCAAATTCTACTAGATCTCTTTCAGGCAGCATTCCTGCCCTGAGAACACCAAGCTTTCTGCGCATGGCAACATGCGCTTTTATGGGGGCGTAAAGGTTTCGACGGGGGGAGCGAGGCCTGGGCAGCGGGTAGCAGTGGGGGAACTGCTCTAAACTCCTCCAAAAAATTAACTGACAACAATAATTATCAGTTGCTCGCAGCCTGAGTGCTGCGCGTTCCGCCCACTCTTGTGTCGTGTGGGGCCGGGGCGTCCTTTAGACACAGCACCTGAACGGACCTAAGCTTTGCGGACCGGCAGGAACTCATGAAGCTACCAATGCGCTAGCCTGACGATCGGCGTGGCGCGGCGGGAATGTTGTAGATCGCCTGCACCCGGAGACACCTACGCTGAACTCTTTTCGGACATGGGTTCGACTCCCATCGCCTCCACCAAACGTGAGCCAGACGAACCCTCTGTGCTCCACCAAAGGGAAGAGCCTCACCGCTTTGCAGTGAGGCTCTTCCCTTTTCATCTTATAGCATCCTTATCCCATGAAATCAAGCAGCACGTCGATGTCCTGACTGATGGCGCGGAGATAGTCAGCTCCGCCGCGCCGGCCGTCATAGTTCCGGACGCGGCTGCTCATCTCCGTCAGGAGCTCTTCCTTCCGCACCAGAACGGGGTCTCCGATCCACTCGTCTTTCTCTATAAAGGCTTCCAGCTGCTCATATTCTTTTATGATACGGACGTTGGACAGGTTCTCCGGGAGGGTACGGGCATCGAACCAGTCCGGCTGCGCGTGAAAGTCCAAAGGCGGCAGCGGGTCCAGCGGCTCATCGGCGTCCCACACATAGGGATGCCGGTCATCTTCTTCCGGCGTCTTCTTGAAGCGTCCTACCCGATTCTCGGCCTTGCCGACCGTCTCATAGTGGTTGAACAGTGCCTCAGCGTCGTAACCATAGAGCTCGTAGGCGTCCGAATAGCGGTCTGCATAGTCCTTGTACTGGAACGTCTCGACGCTTTCCGTCCCCGGGGTAAGGTCAAGCCAGATGCTCACCGCCTCCGCATGGGTGGGCAGAGCTGCCATGACCGTCAGGGCCAGAACCCCCGATGTGACCGCCGCAATAAATTTTCTTCGCATGATAAAACCTCCTTTTTATGAGCGGTTCATCCCAGAATCGAGAATCTCCGCACTTCTACGTTGTTATTCTCCACACCGGAGCAGTCCTGAAAGACTTTATGCCGTATCCGGCCCCGGATGGTGTTGCCGCTGACTTCCTTCGTGCTGGCGATGCCGTAGCCGAGGGAGACGTCCAGCGTATTTCCTTTCAAGGCGCTGAGCTGATAGCAGATGCGCCGCCCGTTGTCTCCGCTCAGGGTGATGCGGCTGTTCTGGATGACCGTGCTGCCGTCGGCACGGTCATTGCCCCGGGCCAGCATGGGGTTCGCGCCCTTTTTCATATCGTGCTTTGCCATGCTGTCCGGCTGTCTCATGGTGATGTCGCAGTTGTCCACGACGGCGCGGGTCTTATCGCCTACCATACGGAAAATGGTCTCGCAATACTCCGCACGGACGGTGCAATCCTCCATCCGGACGTCTGTGGTGCCGCTCTGCCCCAGCGTGATGAACCACACCGGGCGATGATCGGCATCCAGCCCCTCCTGTGTCTGTGTCTCATAGAAGCTGCAGCCCGAGAGGACGACATCCCGCACCGCGCCGCCCCATCCCCAGACCGCCAGCAGCTCGTCGGCACCGGACTTGTAAAATTCACAATTCTGGAAGCGGATATTCCGGCTCTCCACCCTGTCCGTCCAGTTGCGCACCCAGATGCCGCCGGACGCGCCGGAGGTCATCTGGCGGAATACACAGCCCTCAAAACGGATATTCTCGTTGCCGCCATACAGGTCGGCGGCGCCGCGCCCCCACTCGTTGGGCTCACAGTCGAAGGTGCAGCCCACGAATTCCACATTGCGGGCGAGCATCACCCGGAGCATATAGTTGGCCTGACAGCTGTCCGCTGCCCGGAAGGTCACATTTTCCAGCCGGACGTCATGGGCGCGGTCATCATCAGAGTCTTTCATAAGCTCCACCGCCACACGGTCCTCTTTCAGGTCAGGGTACTGAATATCACTGAGCAGGACAGCGCCGTTTCCCCGGATGGTCAGTCCGCTGGGCAGCCCGAGGCAGGAGGAGAAGCGGTAGACCGCCCCCGCCGTCAGCTCGAGAGGCCGACCGGACGCGCTGGCCTGCTGCATCGCGGCCTGCAGAGCCTGCAGGTCGTCCGCGATACCGTCGCCCTTCGCCCCGAACTGTTCCGGCGTAACGCCGGTACTCACCGGACGAGCCGTACTGCTCTGGGCAACAGACGCTGTGACCGCCTGAGCCGGGGTCGCAGCCGCCGTTTCGCTCTTCTGCCCACAGCCGCACAAAAGCAGCACCGCCATGAGGACAAAGGACAAAGCTTTTATTTTCACGTTCGAATGTTCTCCTTCTCTGCCGGGGCTTCTTATGCTTATCATACTATAAACCGCAGTCGATGTACAGCCAAAAGAGCCGCTGCCCGCAAAATGCGGCAGCGGCTCTTTTCAGCTTTTCAGTTCAGCCGGGTGTCAGTTCAGGACTGGCAGGCGGTGATGAGGCTCATCTTGTAGACCTCGTCGGCGTTGCAGCCACGGGACAGGTCGTTGATGGGAGCGTTCAGGCCCTGCAGGATGGGGCCGTAGGCAGCGTAGCCGCCCAGACGCTGTGCGA
>ENA-OVGC01002453-OVGC01002453.1-human-gut-metagenome-genome-assembly--contig:-NODE-2453-length-12456-cov-13.192807_pt1 | contig 12456 bp, 5 predicted proteins | sample MGYA00237768_ERZ505415 | MGnify/ENA primary metagenome ERZ505415 (study PRJEB26158, sample SAMN06016382) | human gut metagenome | biome: human gut; feature: ankylosing spondylitis patient; material...
AGTACGCAAAATTTGCCTACGATACCCGCTTTGGCTTCTGCGCCTCCCGCAGCCGGGAGGTGCTCAATCAGGCCGCGCCGGACAGCATGCTGGCCTTTGTCATGGACGATAACGTGTTTGTGCGCAAGGTGAGCAAAACGTGGGAAATTGAAGCCGGGGCTGTGACCGCGCAGTGGTCGCCCTTCCCCGGCATTGAGGTCACCACCACCATCACCCCCACTGCCACCGGCCACCGCCGCCATCACGAGATTGACAGCAGTTTCGACTGCGAAGCCTACGACTGCGGTTTTGCCGTGCCCAATTTTGCACCGGGCTATGCCGAAAGTGTGGAAAATGACACCGCCGAAGCCCATTGCGACACCCTGCGCTGCACCGTGCGCGGCAGGGGAGAGGCAGTGGTCATCGGCTGCGACCCCAACACCAGCCTGTACTTCACCAACGTCCATCTGCCTGCCGTGAAGTACCACATCCCCAAGGGGCACACAGAACTGGACACCGAGGTCTTTGACGAAGCGGACTGATGTCGCTTCTTTCCAGAAAAACAGTCGTTTTGTGCGGCTGTTTTTCTTATATCCTGTGCTATAATAAAAGCAGAAAATGCTGCGAGGTGACATGTATGCCTTTGAATCATCCCATTACCCCGGCGCTTCTGGCCGACCCGGAAATTTTCCAGCAGAATCGTCTGCCCTTCCATGCCCACTTTGCCGACCAGACCAGCCCCGAACTGCCCCTGACCGTCAGCTTGGACGGCGAGTGGAACTTCCGCTATGCGAAAAACCTGACTGCACCTTTTACGGACCGGGACACCCTGACCGTGCCGGGCTTCATCCAGATGCAGAGCCTGCAAAAGCCCGGCCAGCCCTACGGCACGCCCCATTACGTCAACACCCAGTACCCGTGGGACGGCCACGAAAAGCTGCACCCCGGCCAGATTCCGCAGGATTATAACCCCATTGGAGAGTACCAGCGCAGTTTCACCCTGCCGGAAGATTGGGCAAGCTGTTACTTGCGCCTGAACGGTGCGGACAGCGCTGCCGCCGTCTGGTGCAACGGCGTTTACATCGGCTACACCGAGGATACCTTTACCCCCGCTGAATTTGATATGACCGCCGCCGTCCACCCCGGCGAAAATACCCTGACCGTGCAGGTGTACCGCTTCTCCTCCGGCAGTTGGCTGGAAGATCAGGATTTCTGGCGCATGAGCGGCTTATTCCGCTCGGTGGAGCTGTTTACGAAGCCTGAACTGCATCTGGAAGATGCCTTTGTGAAGCAGGAGTTTGCCCCGGACTTTTCCAGCGCTACTGTCACCTTTGATTGCAGGGTCAGCGGCGCGGGCACCATCTCGGTGGTGTTTGACGGGCAGCAGCAGTCTGCTGAGGTGGGCGAGCCTGCCGAGTACGACAGCGGCGTGGTGTTCGGCGAGGGCGAGGCTGACCCGGACGTGGAAGAGGACGTGCAGGATGTCTCCTTCACCTTTACGGTGGAGCATCCCGCTCTGTGGAGCGCCGAGCAGCCGAACCTGTACGAGGCAGAAATTGCCCTGCTGCGCGAGGGTGATTTGGCAGAGCGCACCGGCCTGAAAGTCGGTCTGCGCAAATTTGAACTGAAGGACCGCCAGATGCTTTTGAACGGCAAGCGCATCGTGTTCAAGGGCGTCAACCGCCACGAGTGGAGCTGCCGCACCGGCCGCACCGTTAGCCGGGAAGAGATGCTGTGGGACGTGAAAAACCTGAAAGCCCACAACGTGAACGCCGTGCGCACCAGCCACTACCCGGACGACCCGTATTTTTTGCAGCTCTGCGATGAATACGGCCTGTATGTCATCGGGGAGACGAATCTGGAAAGCCACGGCACATGGCAGAAGCTGGGCGCAGACGGCTCGGATGAATGGACGCTGCCCGGTGCCCGCCCGGAGTGGCGGGAGAATGTGCTTGCCCGCGCCGAAGCCATGCTGGAGCGGGACAAAAATCACCCTGCTATCCTGATCTGGTCTTGCGGCAACGAAAGCTACGGCGGCAAGACCCTGTGGGAGATGAGCGAATACTTCCGCCGCACTGACCCCAGCCGCCTTGTGCACTACGAGGGCATTTTCTGGAACCGGGAATACCCCGCCACCTCTGATATGGAAAGCCAGATGTATACCCCGGTGGCAGACATCAAAAAGTTTCTGGCAGAGCACCCGGAAAAGCCCTTTATCATGTGTGAGTACAGCCACGCCATGGGCAACAGCTGCGGCGGCATCACCGATTATACCGAGTATGCCTATGAAGAGCCGCTGTATCAGGGCGGCTTTATCTGGGAGTACATGGACCACGGCATTGCAGTGACTGACCCGGACGGTAAGCCCGGCTTTGCCTACGGCGGCGACTTCGGCGACCGCCCCACCGACCGGGAATTCTGCGTGGACGGTCTTGTGCTGCCCGACCGCCGCAACACCCCAAAGATTGACGCAGTCAAGGCGGCCTACGCGCCCCTGAAAATTACCCTCACCGATACCGAAGCCGTGGTGGAAAACCGGAACCTCTTTACCGACCTGAACGCCTACGATCTTGTGTTTGCGTCCTCGGTCAACGGCCAGCCGGAGCGCCGTGCGGTGCTGCGGGCAGACTGCAAGCCGGGCGGGACGGTGCACATCCCGTTCCCATTTGCCCTGCCGGAGGCAGGGCTTGCCTGCATGACTGTTGCCGCAGTGCAGCGGGCTGCACTGCCCGGTATCCCGGAGGGCTATGAAGCTGCTTTGGGACAGGTATGGCACAACCACGCCGCCGCCCGGCTGACTCTGCCCGCCCCGCAGCTGGTAGAGATGGACTACAACATCGGCGTAAAGGGCGAGGGCTTCGAGTACATTTTCGGCCGCGGCAAGGGGCTTGTGTCCATTCGCTATAACGGTGTGCAGCTGCTGGATGATACCGTGCGCCCCAACTTCTGGCGGGCCCCCACCAACAACGACGAGGGCTGCGCAGAGCCTTTCGCGTTTGCCTTCTGGAAAACTGCCGGTCTCTATGCCCGCTGTGATCACCTGACCGCCGAAACCAGGGGAGAATTTGTCACAGTTCGTGCCGTCTACACCCTGCCGGACGGGCAGACGGTGCCCATTGATTTTGCCATCGACGGCGCAGGCCGCTGCGACATTACGATGACATGGCAGGGTGAAAGGGCAGAAGTACCGGAGCTCGGCTTGCTCTTCCCGCTGCGCCGGGAACTGACGGAGGTATCCTATCTGGGTCTTGGCCCCCGGGAGACCACTGCCGACCGCACCACAGGCGGCAAGATGGGCGCATGGAGCTACAACGTCCGGCAGGACTTTGCCCGGAACACTCCGGTCTACCCGCAGGAATGCGGCAGCCGCACCGGCGTGTACAGCGCAGCGCTCACCGGCCGGGATACTGAGGTGCCCGGCATCCGCTTTGCCAGCGATGACGGTATGACCTTCTCGGCCCTGCCCTACACGCCCCATGAACTGGAAAACGCCCGCCACCTCTACGAGCTGCCTCGGGATGACAATAAGACGGTCGTCCGCTGTGCTGCCTTCCAGCGCGGCGTTGGCGGCGACAACAGCTGGGGCGCAACGCCCCATGAAGCTGCCTGCTTTGCGGTGGAAAAGGGCATGACGTTCTCGTTCTCCATCCAAAAGTAGAATGGATAATTGATAAAGACCAAAGAGGCTGCTGCGCTGGTTTCTACCCTTGTGCAACAGCCCCTTTTGACTTCAACTGCATGATGAGCCTGTTCTGCCTGCCATAGGAAAATTTGCGTTTGCGCAGCGGCATAGACGAAAGGTTGAAATCGCGTTTGGGCGGCTCATGGAAATTTCAAGATGCATACTCAATCGCCGCTCTGCTGATACACCTCTTTCAGATGCGCAGAAAGCTTCATGTTTTCGCTGTAATCCACCGGCACCACAATGACGCTGGGCACCGTCTGCCGGAAGGCTTCCTCGAGGGTGGGGATGAGGTCGGAAGCCTTTTCCACCCGGTAGCCCTTGCAGTGCATGGCCTCGGCCAGCCGCTTGAAGTCGGGGTTCGTGAAGTCTACGTAGCAGTGCTCGCCGCCGAACTGCTCCTGTTCCTTCCATTTGATGAGGCCGTAGCTGGAGTCCTCCCAGATCAGGGTGACGAAGGGCACCTTCTCGCGCACGGCGGTCTCCAGCTCCTGACTGTTCATCATAAAACCGCCGTCACCGCAGACGGCCAGCACCTTTTTGTCCGGGTTCAGCAGCTTAGCCGCAAAGGCACCCGGAATGGAAAAGCCCATGCTGGCAAAGCCGTTGGAGATCAGGCAGGTGTTGGGGGCGTAGCAGTCGTAGTGGCGTGCGATCCACATTTTGTGGGCACCCACATCGCTCACAAGGATATCTTCCCGGCCCATGACCTTGCGCACATCGGCAAGGATGCGGGCAGGCTTCATGGGGCAGCTGTCATCGTCTGCCATGGCGGCGTGCTCGGCCACCATGGTCTCGCGCAGCCGGAGTGCGAATTCCGGTTCGCTGTCCCGGTGGGCGCAGCGCAGGATCTCGTAGATGCTCTCTGAGATATCGCCCACCACTTCCACGGCGGGCTGATACCGCTTGTTGACATCTGCCGGGGCATTGTCGATGTGCAGGATGGTCATATCCGGCCGTGCGCCCCACTTGGCGGGGGCACATTCCACGATGTCGTAGCCGATGGCAATGACCAGGTCGGCCCGGTCGAACAGCTGGTTCACATAGTCTTTCTGGGGGATGCCGATGGTCCACAGGCTGTATTTGTCGTCCATGGGGATGATGCCCTTGGCCATCATGGTGTTCACCACCGGAATGTGCAGCCGGTCCGCCAGCTCGGTGGCCATCGGCGGCGGTATCAGCGCAGCGGAGGCTCTGCTGCCTGCGATTCAGGCCGAGTTGGATTGGCTGTTTGAGCGCTGCACAGTCATGCCGGCGGTCAAGCCGGAGCTGGTGCGCTGCCACTATGGCAACGATGCCAACATGATTGGTGCCCTGAAGCTGTTTTTTGAGCAGAACCCCGCCTGAACCAGAACAAAATAGAATAGGAGTAGAAACTTATGAGCGTTTTCCGTGATGATTTCCTGTGGGGCGGTGCCTGTGCAGCCAACCAGTTCGAGGGCGCATGGGACGTGGATGGCAAAGGCCCCAGTATCCCTGACCTGTGCACCAATGGCTCTCACACCAGCCCGAAATGGGTGACAACTGCTGTCCGCCCCGACCGGCTGTATCCCAGCCATGAGGCCATCGACTTCTACCACCACTACGAGGAGGACATTGCTCTCTTCGCCGAGATGGGCTTCAAGACCTTCCGCACCTCCATCAACTGGACCCGTATCTTCCCCACCGGTATGGAGACCGAGCCAAACGAGAAGGGCCTTGAATTCTATGACAAGGTCTTTGACTGCTGCAAGAAGCACGGCATCGAGCCGTTGGTCACCATCAGTCACTACGAGCTGCCCTATGCGCTGGTGGAAAAATACAACGGCTGGGCCAGCCGGGAACTCATCGAGTTCTATATGAACTACTGCAAGGCTATTTTTGAGCGGTACAAGGATAAGGTCAAGTACTGGCTGACCTTCAACGAGATCAACTGCGGCACCATGCCCATGGGCGCGATCCTGGAAACAGGCACCATCCGGGGCTTTGAGGGCCCTACCGACAAGGTGCCGGACAACAAGCAGGAGCGCTTTCAGGCGCTGCATCACCAGTTTGTGGCCAGTGCAGAGGCTGTCCGGTATGCCCACGACAACTACCCTCAGTTCAAGATGGGCTGCATGATCTGCTTTATCACCAGCTACGCACTGACCTGCGACCCGGCCGACGAGATCGCCAACCAGAAGGCCATGCAGATCAGCAACTGGTTCTGCTCTGATATGCATGTCCGCGGCGAGTATCCTTCTTACATGAAGCGCTATTTTGCCGAGAATAACATCACCATCCGGCAGGAGCCGGAGGATGCTGCCATCCTGAAGGCCGGTACTGTCGATTTCTACACCTTCAGCTACTATATGTCCAACTGCATCACCACCCACAAAGATGCCGATGATGTGGGCGGCAACATCATTGCTGGTAAGAAGAATCCTTACCTGAAAGCCTCTGACTGGGGCTGGCAGATCGATCCCATTGGTCTGCGCTACACCCTCAACGAGATCTACGACCGCTACCGCATTCCCCTGATGGTGGTGGAAAACGGCCTGGGCGCTTACGACAAGAAGGATGCTGACGGAAAGATCCACGACAGCTACCGCATCGACTACCTGCGTGCCCACATCGAGCAGATGGCTGAGGCTGTAAAGGACGGCGTAGACCTGATGGGTTACACCCCCTGGGGCTGCATCGATCTGGTGAGTGCCTCCACCGGTGAGATGGCAAAGCGCTACGGCTTCATCTACGTCAATAAGTTTGACGACGGCACGGGTGATCTGAGCCGCGAAAAGAAGGACAGCTTCTACTGGTATCAGAAGGTCATTGCCACCAACGGCGAAGACTTAGGATAACAAAAACAGACCTCCGGGTGCCATGTTTGCAGTACCGGGGGTCTGTCTTTTTGAAAGAAGGAGGTCATTTATGGAAAAGGCATTTTGCTGTGCGCCGGATTTCCCGGTGGTTCAGACAAATTACGGTCCGGTGCGGGGATATCGCTTCCGGGAGATCAGCAGCTTCAAGGGCATTCCGTATGGGCGGGCGGTGCGCTTCCATGCACCCCAGCCGCCCCAGCCTTGGGCAGAGCCGCTGGATGCTTCCAGTTACGGCTGCGTCTGCCCTCTGCTGAGCATCGACAAGCCCGGCGGCGAACTGCGTGTGCCCCACCGCTACTGGGTGCAGGATGAGGACTGCCTGAACCTGAACATCTGGACCCCGGCCTGCGATGCCCAAAAGCGGCCGGTGATGGTCTGGCTCCATGGCGGCGGATTTTTTGCCGGCTCGTCCATTGAGCAGGTGGCCTACGAGGGCGGAAACATGGCGCGGGAAGGGGACTGCGTGGTGGTGTCACTGAACCACCGGCTGAACATCCTGGGCTACTTGGATCTCTCCGATTTTGGGGAGGAGTACGCAAACTCCGGCAATGCGGGTGGGGATGATATCATCCTGGCACTGCAGTGGGTGCGGGACAATATTGCAGCGTTTGGCGGCGATCCCGGCTGCGTGACGGTATTCGGCCAGTCCGGCGGCGGTGCCAAAGTGACAACGCTGCTGCAGACCCCGGCAGCAGATGGCCTGTACCACAGGGCGATGATAATGAGTGGTGTGCTGGAAGGTTTGCTGAACGACAGTGTCGGCAGCGGCAGGGACTGTGTGCAGGCGCTGATGCAGGAGCTTGGCGTGCAGACAGCACAGCAGCTGGAAACTGTGCCCTACCACCAGCTGGCGCAGGCTTACCGGAACGTCAGCCCGGCTCTGAAAGCAAAAGGCGCGAACGTGGGCCAAAGTCCCCACCCGAACCGCTTCTATCTTGGAGATCCGCTCCAAAACGGCAGTGGGTTTCGGCCCGAGACTGCAGACGTTCCGGTGCTGATCGGTACGGTTTATTCGGAGTTCTACGGTTTCTTTGATGGACTGAAAGGAGTCGGCCCGGAGGAAGCAGTGGGTCTGTCTGCCGCAGAGACCCTGCGGGAGCAGTTCCGCACAGCCTACCCGCACCGCCCGGAGGAAGACCTGCTGCTGGCAGATACCAGCTTCCGCGCCCCCACGATCAAATATGTCCGGGAGCGTGCCAAGGCGGGCGGAAAGGTGTACAGTTATCTGTTTGATCAGGATTTCCCTCTGATGGGAAAAAGCACCCCGTGGCACTGTGCGGATATCCCATTTGTGTTCCACAACACAGAGCTTGTGCCGGTGTGTGCCTTTGAGGGAGCAAAGCGGCTGGAAACGGAAATTTTTGGCGCTGTGATGCAGTTTGCCCGTACCGGTGCGCCGGGCTGGGCTGCCAGTACGGAGGATGTGGAACAGACCATGCTTTTCGGCCCCCAAAGCCGTCTGGTGCAGAACCACGATCACGCACTGATCGAAGCATTGGCACCCTTCACAGATTTACGGATGAAAAAAGCGACCCGGGCAGGCGGACAGATTCAGCATTAAAAAGCGCCGTTCAATACGCGGGAATTCCGGGAAACAGAAAGCAGAACAGGCATCCTGCGTTACCGCTTGGCGGTATCGGGCAGGATGCCTGTTCTGCTATGATGATCTTCATTGCATTTTCTATATCCGCAACAGCCTGACGAGATTTCTGGTAGAGTTCATAGCAGATAAAAACAGCGTGCAGCTTTTCTGCATTTTTGCTTGCTGCCTTATCTGTGCGGAATGGATGCCGCACGCGGCATTCAAGGTTCAAACCGGTCTGCATTCTGTAATTGCCACTTGACCCAACCCGTGGTATAATGAAAGAATCGAATACTATGGGAACAAAGGACAGGGGTCAGAACAGAAAATGGCAAAACGAAAGCGAAAAACAACTGCAAAGCGCGCGTCTGCACGCAGAAAAAGCCGGGCCGAGGAGCGGATGCCGGCGGGGCTGGGCACCCTGTTTGTGGGGCTGCTGCTCATCGTGCTGGCGTTCGTGGAGGGAGACTCCGTCTGGAAGAGCGCCCATCAGATTTTATTCGGGCTGTTCGGCTGCGGCAGCTTTGTGCTGGGCGCGGCGGTGTGCTATCTGGCCATCCTCTACACCCGGGGGCAGGACCTGCTGATGCAGGTGTTCAAGCTGCTGCTGGGGCTGATCTTTGCCAGCGGCACGGTCATCGTGTTTTCGGATATCCCCGCCGACCTGACCGCTGCCCAGATGATCGCTGCCTGCTACCAGAACGGCGCGAACGCCTGGCTGGGCGGCGGCGTGCTGGGCACTCTGCTGGGCGGCAACCTGCTCCTGCTCTGCGGGCGGCCTGCGGCCAATCTGGTCATGGCGGTGCTGGCCCTGTGCGCCAGCCTGTATATTTTTGATATCACCCCTGCCGAGTGCTGGCAGTGGCTCTGCAATGTGGGCGGCGGCGTGCATGAAAAAGGCGTGGCGGTCTATGAGCAGAACGCCGCCCGCCGTGCTGAGCGCCTTGCGGCCCGGCAGGCGGAAGAGGAGTACTGCGCCGAGGAACCTGCGGACGATTACGATGACAGTTCCGATGAGGAAGACGTGCCCGGCGGCATTCCGGTGCCCGGGTGGCTGTCCGGCGTGTTCAGCTGGGGCCACAAGGTGACCAAGGAGATGGAGGGCGAAACGGAACCTGCTCCCGTGGACGATTCACTGGGCTACGAGCCGCCTGCGCCGGTGGAGCCGGAACCGGCTCCCGCCCGGCCTGCTCCGGCCTTTGAGCCGGTCAAGGTGACCTCCAACCATCCCCGCGCGGCGTTTGATATCGATCTTGGGCCGGATACCTCTGTTTCCGAAGGCGGCAGCGAGCCCATTGAGCCCATCATCATCGGGCCGGGCGGCACCTTTGGGCAGGACCCGCTCCAAAAGGCCCCGCCACGGGCCATCGTCAAACCGGTGGTGCCGGATGCCGTGGAGACTGCCGCCGAGGATTTCTTCGCGCCCGCCGGATCGCCTGCTCCGGCCCCTGTGGTGAACCCCACCGTGCCGCCTGCGGCCCCGGAAGCCCCTGCGGCTGCACCGGCAGAGCCCGTGCAGCCTGAGATGCCGGTGTTCCAGACCCCCACCCTGCCCACTACGGACGAGCCGGTGGTGCCGGTGCGGGTCAGCGCGGAAAACGCGGTGGCCATGCGCAGTGAACCGGACGAGGACGGCTGGATCAGCATTACCAGCGAACCGGTGGAGGAAAAAGACCTGAACACGCTGGTGGCGGCTGCCATGGAAAAACCCGCCGCAGGCGAGCAGGCTGCCGCCACCGCCCCGGCCGAGGAGCCGGAGGTTGTGGAGACCTTCCAGTATCAGTACCCCAGCATCGAGCTGTTTGAAAAGTCTGCCGAGGAGGGTGACCCCGGTGCCCAGGACGAGCTGAAGGCCAACGCCCAGAAGCTGGTGGACACGCTGGAAAGCTTCGGCGTGCGCACCCGGGTGCTGGATATCTCCCGCGGGCCCTCTGTTACCCGGTACGAGCTGCAGCCCATGGCGGGTGTGAAGATCAGCCGCATCACCTCACTGGCGGACGATATCGCCCTGAACCTCGCGGTGGCAGACGTGCGTATGGAAGCCCCCATCCCCGGCAAGCCCGCCGTGGGCATCGAGGTGCCCAACCACAAAAAGACCGCCGTTTCCATCCGCAGCATCTTTGAGAGCCAGAGCTTTCTGCGCATGACCTCGCCGCTGGGCATCGCCCTTGGCAAGGACATTGCCGGTGTAGCGCAGGTGACCGACCTGTGCAAGATGCCCCACCTGCTCATCGCGGGCAGCACCGGCAGCGGTAAATCCGTGTGCGTGAACAGCATCATCATGAGCCTGCTGTTCCGCTCCAGCCCGGAGGACGTGAAGCTGCTGCTCATCGACCCCAAGGTGGTGGAGCTGGCCGAGTATAACGGCATCCCCCACCTGCTGATGCCCGTGGTCACCGAGCCCCGCAAGGCCGCCGGTGCGCTGGGCAGCGCGGTGCAGGAGATGGAGCGCCGCTACCGCCTGTTTGCGGAGAACAATGTGCGCGACATCAAGTCCTTCAACAAGCTGGCTGCCGAGCAGCCGGAGCTGGAAAAGATGCCCTACATCGCCATTATCATCGACGAGCTGGCCGATTTGATGATGGTGGTGGGCAAGGATGTGGAGGATTCCATCTGCCGCATCGCCCAGAAAGCCCGTGCCGCCGGTATGCACCTGATCGTTGCCACCCAGCGCCCCAGCGTGGACGTGATCACCGGCCTGATCAAGGCCAACATCCCCAGCCGCATCGCATTTGCAGTGTCCAGTCAGGTGGACAGCCGCACGATTCTGGACGGCTCCGGTGCCGAAAAGCTGCTGGGCATGGGTGATATGCTGTTCATGCCCGTGGGTGCGCCCAAGCCTACCCGTATTCAGGGCACTTTCGTGCGGGATGAGGAGATCAGCCGTGTGCTGGACTTCATCAAGCAGAGCGGCACCGTGCAGTATGACGAAGCCATGATCGAAGCCATGGAAAAGCACGCCATTCAGGACGGCAAGAAGGGCAGCGGCGGCGCGGACTCCGACGAGGATCCCGATACCGACCCGATGTTCAGGCAGGCTGTGGAGGTGGTCATCGATGCCGGTCAGGCCTCCACCAGCCTGCTGCAGCGCCGCTGCAAGCTGGGCTACGCCCGCGCGGCCCGCATCATGGACGAAATGGAACAGAAAGGCATCATTGGCCCCTACGAGGGTGCCAAGCCCCGCGCTGTGCTTATCAGCCGCCAGCAGTGGCTGGAAATGCAGATGAACCAGCCGGAGGAATGACCCTCTCAGGCGCTGACGCGCCAGCTCTCCCGAAGGGCGAGCTTTATGAGTGGGTAAGATATCGTCTGCCTTCAAAGAAAAACTGGATGAAAAGATGCAAAAAGCTCCCCCATCGGGGGAGCTGGCAACGCCGCAAGGCGTTGCCTGAGAGGGCTTAACAATAAAAGGAGCATTATGGACAACTCTTCCCCAAAGATCTACACCGAATTTCTTCCCATCAGCCGGGCCGATATGGAGGCCCGCGGGTGGGAGCAGCTGGACTTTGTGGTGGTGGGCGGCGATGCCTATGTGGACCACCCCAGCTTTGGCACCGCCATCATCAGCCGCCTGCTGGAAGCCGAGGGCTACAAGGTGGGTGTGCTGGCCCAGCCCCGCTACACCGACTGCGAGGACTTCAAGCGGTTCGGAAAGCCGAAGTACGGCTTCTTCATCGGCGGCGGCAACGTGGACAGCATGGTGAGTCACTATTCCGTCGCAAAGATCCCCCGCGCGGAGGACGAGTATTCCCCCGGCGGCAAGGGCGGCGCACGGCCCGACCGCAGCGCCACCGTCTACACCAGACTTGCCAAGCAGGCATACCCTGACCTGCCCGTCATTCTGGGCGGTCTGGAAGCATCGCTCCGCCGCTTTGCCCACTACGACTACTGGCTGGACACCGTCCTGCCCAGCATCGCCGAGGACTCTGGCGCGGACATCATCAGCTTCGGCATGGGGGAACACCAGACCGTGGAAATTGCCCGCCGTCTGGCGGCAGGGGAGCCGGTGGAGAGCATCACCGATGTGGACGGCACCTGCTACCTGACCGACTTCGACCACCTGCCCGAGCGGTATGTGGAGTGCGCGGGCTTCAAGAAGGTCGCCTCCGATAAGGTGGCCTATGCCAAGGCCTGCCGCATCCAGATGGACAATCAGGACGTCGTCAGCGGCAATATCATCGTCCAGAAGCAGAGCGAGAAGTACCTCGTGCAGAACATCCCTGCAAAGCCCCTCGTCCGCTGGGAGCTGGATAAAGTCTACGCCCTGCCTTACACCCGCCGCTACCACCCCATCTACGAGGCCATGGGCGGTGTGCCTGCCATCCGCGAGGTGCAGTTCTCCATCATCCAGAACCGCGGCTGCTTCGGCGGCT
>ENA-OVGC01002457-OVGC01002457.1-human-gut-metagenome-genome-assembly--contig:-NODE-2457-length-12444-cov-11.690290_pt1 | contig 12444 bp, 16 predicted proteins | sample MGYA00237768_ERZ505415 | MGnify/ENA primary metagenome ERZ505415 (study PRJEB26158, sample SAMN06016382) | human gut metagenome | biome: human gut; feature: ankylosing spondylitis patient; material...
TATTTTAGCTCGTTTTACCCTATTTTTTACGCAATCCTTATCCCGAACTCGCGTAGATAGAAACTTCCCAGACACAGCAGGAACATCAGAGGATACACAACAAATCCGGCGCGTTTGCGTTTCTGTTCCTCACTCAGCGGCTTCCTGTCCTTTGAGGACCGGAGCCTGAACGGTTTCATCAGCCGTTCCATTACTTTCTTGACTTTTTCTTTCTCCATTTCTTACAATAGATTGAATGAACTCCATACGGAGTGAATCCTTTTCCATAAATTCCATTCCGGACTCCCGGTTCTTACTGCCCATAAACGGCCGGTACATCGTATAGACACATGCGGCGGCAAACGGGACAAACAGTATCCAGAGAACGGCCTTACGCTGTTTCATGGTAAGTCTGTGGCAGAACCTCCTGAATTGCAAATCAGTCTGTCTGATCATGTTCCTTTTCCTTTTCATCGCTCTACACTCCTTATGTCCTTGTTTTCCAGTATGGTCAGATGTTCGATGATAAAGCCATTGGGATTGTCATCGGAACGGGAGGTATTCTGAAGCTGGCAGTCAGTCACCAGCGAACGTTCCGTCACGTTACTCTCACGGATAATCATCTGGCGGGCATACGTCCTGGCCCTGTAGGGGTAGCCGGAAAAGTCGCAGATCACGCTGTCCACCCGTACCACCTGATTGATGTTGCCGGAAATGAGACGGTTATAATATCCTTTCTCGGCAAAATCCACATAGTAATGATAGGCGCTTTTGTCCGCCAGCTGCAAGGCACGGTTGATATTGTGCTCAATGGCATCCTTCTGTGGCGACAGCCCGAAAAAGAGCTCATGGAACCTTCTTACATGCTCCCTGGCTTCAGCCGGACGGTTCTGTGAAAGATCCTGCGAAAGGGCAAGCATCAGTGACTTGCCGCCATCGAGTACATAAATTTTCTCACGCTGTTTCTCCGCAAAGCGGTATGAGTTCCACAGGGCAAAGACGGTCACAAGCGTGCAGCATCCGACAAAGACCGCAAGCATCAGGCGTATCCGTCTGAAACTGCTTTCAATATTGGTCAGTGATTTGAATTCCATCTGTTTTCATGATTTTTATGTTCCTGTTCTGTTTATTTCCCACGCAGACGCCCTCCGATATTTCCCAGTCCGGAACCTGCGGCACCGGCTGCAAATCCTCCGGCCTTGGTCGCGGTACGGTTGATGTTGCGGTTATAGTTTCCGGCACCGCCTGCCTGCACAATCCATCCGGCCACGGTCGGCACGGTAAAATATCCGATGATACCTATCAGCATGAAGATCACATATACCGAATTGGAGTTGTCCAGCGAATAGTTCGGATTGTTCTGGAGCTCCAGGATGTCGTTCTGCAGCATAAGTACCTGAATCTTGGCCAGCATACAGCTGAAAAGGTCACTCACGGGAAACCACAGATAGACGGAAATGTAACGTGTGAACCACTGGCTGAGCGTGGACTGGAAACCGTCCCACACACTGAAGGCAAAGGCAATGGGACCAAGGATGGACAATACAACCAGAAAAAAGGTCCTTACCGTATCTATAAGCAGGGATGCCGCGGCAAAAAGCAGTTCCAGCAGACTGCGGAAGGCGTCACGGATATTCTTTTCCAGATTGTACATGCCCACTTCCATATACATGCCCATGCGGGTTGCCATGGCATCAGGCGACCATCCGAGCTCGTCCAGCTGACGGTCAAACTCCTCATCGCTGACCAGATAGGCCGTTTCCGGATTGCGGAGCATGGCTTCACGTTCCAGCCTGTCCTTCTGCTCACGGTACTGCTGCATGTCCATCGTCTGCCCCTCAAGCATCTTGTGGGTTCCCTGCACGATAGGGCTCAGCACAGTATTCATCGTTCCGAGTACCAGGGTCGGGAAAAGCATGATGCAGATGCCTATCGCAAACGGGCGCAGAAGCGGATACACGTCTATCGGTTCGGCACGGGCAAGCGACTGCCAGACACGGACGGCCACATAGAACAGGGCACCGAGTCCGGCAAGTCCCTTGGCCACGTCCAGCATATCCTCACAAAGGGGCATCATTTCATTGTAAAGGCTCTCCAGAATGGTATGGAGATTCGAGAAATCCACGGATAACAATACCATAGGCTACCAGTATTTGGAGGTGTCATTGCCATAGAGCTTCAGGACACGGTCAAGGTCATTCTTCTTGCGGGCACGCAGAAAACTCACGGCTATATTCCTGTTCGTATAGTAATTCACGAGATTGCGGTAACGGCGCATACTGGCATAACAGTCATCCACCACATCCATACGGTCCTTGTCGGTCATGGAAAGGGTGCTGACGTTGATTACCTGCTTGAGGTCCTGCAACACCCCGTTGCTCTCTTCCAGAAGTTTGGTATAACCGAAAGCGATGGCATCCAGCTCTTCGGGAGAAAAGTTCTCGTCACCCAGCATCTTTTGGAAATTGGTCACGTAGATTTCCGACACGTCACCGACCATCAGGATAATCTCACTGACCTTACGGGCATCCTTCACCAGATTGTTGACGGACTTCAGGGCATCATAGTATTTCTTGTACTGCTGGTATATCTTCACCGTCTCCGCAAAATTCTGGGCGGTACTTGTCGCAGTTGAAGAGGTATGCACGATATTATCCGACATGTTGATGATACTCTGGGCAAGGTTTCCCGGATCGGTCACCACCCACTGTGCCCGTATCTGTCCAGCAAGAAAAAAGGTTCCTGCACAAAGCAGCAGCAGTCTTTTTCTCATGGACGTACCTCCTTCCTTACATAGTCACCGTTCGGAGAAAAGGTCAATACGTCAGCCGCCTCATTGTAGGCGATGTCTATGCGGTAGCCGGTATTGATGAACAGGTTACCGTTTTCTTCCACCAGCAGATAGGTTTCCGGCTTCAGCTTCCGTGTCTTTCCGCTGCGGGCGAAGACCGTCACCTTGTAGGCGTCCCCTTCCTTATATATAAGGACATCGGGCTTGCCTTCCACACTGCTCCATGAACCGCACAGGCGGTCACAGTCCTTGAACCTGCTTTCACTACAGCTCTGCAGCAGCAGTGATGCCGCCCCGATCAGGTAGGCGGCCAGTCTGTACAACTGTCTGTTTTTCATGTCTTGTCTTTTTAATGATGTTGTTCTTGTTTTACTGAATCTCTCAAAGTCCCATCTTGCGTCTCTTTGGCTTCGGACTGACAGGGATGCGGACTTTTCCGGTCGGCCTGTCCTTACAGGCTGGCTGCCGACATTCCTTGCGGATAATGGTATCGTCCTTTTTGTTTGGGGACTTCAGACCAACCATGGTTTCAAACCTGGCATAAAGTTCTTTATATGCCTTTTCTGACTGTTGCCGCCTGATTTCATCCGGGGAATTCCGGTCAATGCCGTATTTCATGAGAAAACAGGAATTAATGAAAGGGCTGTCAATATTCTTCGGGTTGGCGATGAAACCTCCCAGCTTTTCCAGTTCCCCGTACAGCTTGTCGAGATACTGTACGGGAGGAGGGGAACAAAGCCGCTCGAAGACCTTCTCCACAGCATGTGTCAGTCTTACATCTACCTCTACGGCATCAGGTATCTCGCCTCTGAGCCTTCTTTCCCTGTAAGCTTCCGGTTCCATACTTTCAAGCCGGTGATACAGCTCATAGTCTTCTGAAAATCCGTAATGTTCACGGATCTCCTTCGGTATGTCCCATCCGTTCATCAGGGACCAGTAGAGACATTCAATGGTCTCCTTACGCTTTCTTTCATCCGATTCAAAACTGTCATTCATAACTGTCATGCTTTACCGTTTGACCTTTTCCTTTCCCTTCTCATTTCCGCAATGCGTTTCACGGCCAGTTCCAGATTTCCGCCCAGTTCCTTGGCCAGCTTCTGCAATTCCAGCTTTTCCGACTCTTCCGTGGTATATACGGCATATTCCTCATCGCTGACTTCCGTGGCATACACGGCCGAGTGGGTACCGCCAAGACCGATCCAGACCTCACGGTAGAAACGTCCGGGATGGTTGGCCTGGTTAATGGACAGGATCTGTCCGCGTTCCTTGTCGGTCAGTCCGAGAAGCCGCTGGATATGGTCGAACTTGTTCATGTATTTCCGCTGGTCAAGAAGAATCTTGCAGTCACTGTTGTTGATGATAGCTTCCTTCACGACAGGGGAACTGATAATGTCATCCACTTCCTGGGTGACCACCACGGCCTCCCCGAAATATTTTCTGACGGTCTTAAATAAATACTTTATGTACTCACTCATATTGGCGGACATCAGGGCTTTCCAGCATTCCTCAATGAGTATCATCTTGCGGATACCTTTCAAACGGCGCATCTTGGCGATGAAGGTTTCCATGATTATCAGCGTGACCACGGGCAGAAGCACCTTGTTTCCGCTGATATTGTCCAGTTCAAATACGATAAAGCGCTTGTTGGTAAGATCCAGTTCCTTGTCCGAATTAAGCAGGAAATCATAATCACCGCCACGGTAGAACGGTTCCAGCACGTTCAGGAAACCGTCGATGTCAAAATCCTTCTCACGGACTTTCTTCTCCTCAATCATCCGGCGGTAGTCATCACGCACAAACTCGTAGAATCCGTTGAAATCGGGTCTGACATCCCTGTTTTCCGTTATCCTGCGGATGTATGCGTTCACCGCTCCAGAAAGGGCTACTTCTTCCGAACGCCTTGGGGCTTCATCCTCACGTTTCCAGAGTGTGAGTATCAGTGTCTTGATGCTTTCACGCTTTTCCACGTCAAATTCCCCGGAATCCGTATAGAACGGATTGAAGGCGATGGGATTGTCCTCCTCATAGGTGATATAGATACCGTCCTCGCCATGTGTCCGGTCATGAATCAGGCTGCAAAGTCCCTGATAGCTGTTTCCGGTATCCACCAGCAGGATATGGGTACCCTGTTCATAATACTGGCGGACAAGGTGGTTCGTAAAGAAGGATTTACCGCTGCCGGAGGGACCGAGTATGAACTTGTTGCGGTTGGTGATGATTCCCTTGCGCATGGGCAGGTCACTGATGTCTAGATGAAGCGGTACGCCGCTCTGCCTGTCCGTCATACGGATACCGAACGGGCTGGGCGAACTGCGGTAATTCGTTTCCGAAGCAAACAGGCAGACAGCCTGTTCCAGAAAGGTATAGAAACTTTCCTCAGCCGGAAAATCGCCCGCATTGCCTGGAATACCAGACCAGTACAGCACCGGGGTATCTATCGTGTTGTAATGGGGTACACATCCCATCAGGGCAAGCTGGCTGCCGGTATCGTTCTTGATACGCCTCAACTCTTCCTCGTCTTCCGCCCAGGCCAGTACATTACAGTGGCACCGTACCGGAACAAGCCCTTTCGTATGCGCCTCGTCAAGATACATTTCTGCCCATTCATAGTTCACGGCATTGCTGCGGCTGTATTTCGACAGGGACAGCATGTTGCGTGAAGTCTTTTCCATGCGTTGCAGGATTTCCTGCGCGTCATCGATAAACACGTACTGCGAATAGACATGGTTGCATGAAAGCAGAAGTCCTACCGGAGCCGCAAACGAAAGACGGCAGTCGCTACGGTCAGTGGACAAGCGCTCATAACGCATGTCCGTGCCCACACTGCCGGGAAGGTCTTCCGTATCGGAAAGCACATGCAGGCAAAGACGTTTGTCACCGATGCGCATACGTTCCGGATCAAGGCAGATGTCCTGTAATACGGGGTGCGTGTCCTCCATACCGAGAGTCAGGTATCTTTCAATCAGCCCGGGACATTCTTCCGTTCCGACAACCTCTTCAGTTCTGAGACGCTTCATCCAGACATGCCCCGAATCGTTCATGATACGCTCGAACTGCTCCACCGCCTCCAGAAATTTCACGACCGAATCCCAGTCCGTGATTTCCTTGGGAAGGATATAGCCACGGCACAGGGTACTGAAATCACTGCGGCGGCGGGCACGTTCGCGTGTAGTCTTTGTCAAATACAGGAAGCAGCGGTGTCTGAGATACGGGCGTTCGTTGAAATGACGCTCATAGCTGCGGGACAGAAAACTTTCCGTCCCGTCTCCTTCGCTCCGGTAGTTTTCCTTGACGAACCAGTCCTGCTTGTACACGATAGAATAATTGGGAAGCACCTTCATGGCCTTTATCCAGGTACCGTGAATGGCTTCGTATTCCGCCGCCGTCACCGTGTACAGTTCAGGCAGCTCGACCTCGAAGGCTACCGTAATGTCCGCATCCTTACTTACGATGCAGTTGTTTTCCACGGCCAGAATCGGGAATCTGTCTTCCAGATCACAGGCCTTCAATACACTTCTCATTTCTTTCTCTTCTTTTTGGTTAATGCTCTGAATATTCTGCGACGGGCTGACAAATAGCGCGGATGGCGTTTTTCGGCCAGCATCTTCATCAGCCCGTGCTCACCGTAGCGGGCATTCATTCGGAAGGTCAGCCATACGGCCAAGGAACCGGATACCGCTCCGAAAGACAGGCATACCAGCTGGCTGACACCGGCCATATATAGGACAACCACCGCAAGAAAGACCGATACAAGACCTCCGGCAAAAAAGAACAGGTACTGTGATTTCAAGCCCTTGAACTCAATCGGACGGCCTGCTCCTTTGTTGATACGGTAATCCATGGCTTACAGGAAGAAGGAACGGAGAATGGTGGCAGCCACAATCAGGAAAATGCAGGCGAAAAACCAGCTTGCCGCAGTCTTGGACGTATCCGGGTCACCGCTGCTGAACTTGCCATACGTCTTGATACCGCCGACCAGACCGAGCACGGCTCCGATGGCATAACACAATTTGGTGGCCGGATCGAAATACGAAGTCATAAGGCTGGTAGCCTCATTGATGCCGGCAAGACCCTGTCCCTGTGCGAAGGCACCTGCCGCTGCCAGCACATACAATACTGAAAATAGGATTCTTCTTTTCATTGTCGAATCATTTTGGGTTTGACATAAATTTTGAATTCGACTGCAAATATATAAGGCTTAAACCGCTGTGATACAACACCGTCATCAGGTGTCACCAGATGTCATCAGATGTCATTCAGGAAGCCTTACAGACATAAAAAAAGCATCCCGAAAAGATTTCCGGGATGCCTGAATATATCGGTGTCAGATATATTTCCGCCACTCGTCAAACGGTTCATTCCCATCCTTTACTTTAAGCGGTTTGGGATTGCCGTCCTCATCAAGATACCTGTCTATCAGTTCCTCTACAATCGCGGAATTCTCCATATTGGAAAGGAACACATCAATCAGGCTGGTCTGCCTGATGGAGAACAGGACACGCGCTGCCTGCATGGCCTTCTCATGGTCGGCTTCATCCTGATGTGTCAGATATTCGCCGAGTACTTCCATGTCCCTGCTGGACAGAACAGGTGATACGGATTCCACTTCTGGAGACTCCGTATCAAGGTCTTCCTGGACTTCTTGCAGAAGTTTCATCTTATCCAGCTGAAGGTTGCATTCCACATCTTCCTGCTGCACGTCCTCCTCTTCACCGATAAAATTCCTTTCAAGTGGCTGGCTCATGAAGGGAGCGGCAGTCTTTCCGGCATTCTCGTCCAGATAGACATAACGGGTACTTCCCATCACTTCTGCATCTGAAACCGCAGATTCCGTTCCAGCAGCTTCTTCCCTCTCCTTTTGTGAAACAGGTTTCGCATAAAGCAAAGTACAAATAATTTCAATATGTTTTCTCCAGCCATACACGCTGTACAACAAATAACTTATACAGACAATTCGTACACAGAGGTATATTAGTTCTTCCATATCAGAATGGTTCTTGGGTTTTACGGCGAAACAGCTCGCCGAGCTCTTTACTGTAAGTCTCAAGATGGTGTGCCAGCACATTATCTAAAAAAGCAGGCACACTCATGTCATCACTTAAAAGAGGAAGGATACGTGCCAGCTTGCAATACATATCATAGCTGATATAGGTTTGTTTCCGGTGTACCGACTTTCTTTTGTCTAAAAACAATTCCCTATACATCTCCACCTTCTTTTCTAATCCAGGGTCAGCACGTATCGTTTTGCGGGACTTTTCCTGTTCCTGTTTCTCTACTTCCGACACATTTTTTCCTTTTTCTGTAGCAGAAACAACGTTTCCACCGACATCGCCCCCAGACTTGCCACAGGAGATGGATTCACTGGCCATCATGTCCTTTAGGACATCTTCATCCACTTTGAATATTTCTCTTTTCTTTGCCATAGTTCTTATCCCGGAAATATGATACGTTCCATCTCCTGGGCAAAAGCCTCAAGACGGCTGTCTTTCAGTAGTGATTCGGAAGGAGGAAGAAGGGTGCAGCGGAAATGCTGTCTGGAAGAGGGTGTCATTTCCTTGTTGAAGCGTTCAAGATCCGGAAGTACGGTTTCAAAGACCTTCAACCCCATACGGAGCACTATTGCATTATACATTACATACAGTTCTTTTGAAGTACGGCTGTCCATACGGTTCCAAAATAAACGTATGTCCTTCAGGGGAGCTTCCGGATGCTGTCCGATAAAATCCTGAACGGTCGATACAAAGGAAAGGCTGCTCTGCATGACCATACGGTCCTTTACAATGGGAGTAAAGATAAAATCCATGTTCATGACGGACTCGAATACACCACGGGAATTCACCGTTCCGGGAAGATCGAAGAATATCAGGTCATAGTCACCTTCCAATTTGCCTGGAATCTCTGCGGCTGCTTCTGGAGTAGAAGTGACAATTGGATAAGCCTTACGGGAGCCCTCTTCAAACTGGCGGCAGAAAAGTCGCTGATGATACTCGCTTTTTTCAATGTTCTTCAAATCTCTTCCCCTTAGTTTTTCCAGACTGAACTGGGGATAGTCACAGTCAACAACAGCAACTTTCAGACCTCTTACATAATTAAAATAACTGGCAAGTACTACTGTTACCGTGGACTTGCCCACACCGCCTTTCTGATTACTGAAGGCGACAAGAATCGGACGCTTGTTCATACTTTCTTTGTTTTGGGGTTAATATTCAGATTCATTTTCAGATATTGCATTCTTATGATTATACAGTATCACACGAATGTATCCTTATGTCATTATTTCCCTATAATGACACAGCATAGCAACAATGCATTTTTACATTAAAGCATTAATCTACTGACATTATATGATAGGATTATAATGAGAGAACATTACAAGAACATAATACTACACAAACATATTCACGTATTGTTATAACATTATGTTGTTATTTCCTTATGTTGTTATGTTATCATATCAATATTTCAATACATCATTGCCATGTTATAACATGGTTTCCTTACAATCACATCTTATTATCGCAACACTTTGTTACAATAAAATCTATGTCAAAAATAAGGTCTTTCAATCATACAAGTAATATGTAACTGATACCATGACATCAGATGTCATCAGGCGTCGTTATATGTCATACAATCCACTATTTCACAACTGTTTACACGGCTATAATTTTGCAAAGTCAGAACCGATGAACGGCTTGGAACATCTTCCGACGGACAGCAACACGCCGCTCACGTCGCGCAGCAATCCGCCGGAGGTGGATTCTCTGTTCAAATGAACAGAGCAAGTTGTGTTTTTGTACGACAGAAATTATTCTGCCATACAAAAACCAACTTGCCCTCCCTAACGGTCGGGGGATTTTCCTCCAAAGTCGGAAAATCTGACGGAGAAAGAAAAACAACCCAAAAGCAGAAAAGCATGGAGAAAAAACAGGCTAAAAGGACAGGCAGAAAACCGAAGACTGATCCGGCGGACTACAAGTACAATTTCCGTCTGAACGCAGAGGAGAAAAGTAAATTTGAAAAACTGTTTCTGGAATCCGGAGCAAGGGACAGAACAATCTTTATCAAAAAATCAATCTTTTCAGAACAACTGAAAGTAATCAAGGTGGATAAAATTTCCATGGACTATTACATCCGACTCGGGGAATTTTACAGGCAGTTTCAGGCAATAGGTAACAATTACAATCAGGTCGTAAGAGCCGTACAGAAAAATTTCGGGGACAAAAGGGCGATGTCCCTGCTTTACAAGCTTGAAAAGGCTACCCTGGAACTGATACTGCTCAACAGGCAGATTATGGCATTAACCAAAGAATATGAAAAGAAATGGTTGCAAAGATAAGTCACGGGGCAAGCCTTTACGGAGCACTGTCCTATAACCATGAAAAGGTATTTCAGGGAACGGCGGAAATCCTGTCAGGACATCGGATGATTTCCGACCGCCCTGGACTGCCGAGCGAGGACATACGTCTGGCTCTCCTTTCATTTGAAAACCATCTGACGGCAAACAGGAGGACGGACAAGCCGATTCTGCATATCGCCCTCAGTCCGGCACCGGAAGACAGGCTGGACAATGACAGGCTGGCGGAACTGGCAAAAAAATACATGCAGAAAATGGGATATGGTGACCAGCCGTTCATCGTGTACAGACATGGAGATACCTGCAACACGCACGTACATATCGTGAGTGTATGCATTGACGATGAAGGAAGGAAAATCAATGACTCCTATGAACATCACCGTTCCATGACAGCCTGCCGGGAACTGGAACAGGAATTCGGGCTGCGTAACAGTGCGGATACGGAAAGACGGAATCCGAAAGCGGAACTGAAAAAGGTGGATGCCTCACAGGGGGATATACGCCATCAGATAGGAAACACACTGAAGGCCGTACTGGAAAGCTACCGTTTCCAGACTTTCGGAGAGTATTCCGCACTGCTTTCCACACTGAACATTGAAGCCCGACAGGTTCGGGGCGAATACAAGGGAACACCCTATACGGGTATCATCTATTCGGCTACAGATGATAGTGGGAAAGTGGTCAGCCCTCCGATAAAAAGTGCAAGGTTCGGCAAGCGTTTCGGAAATACGGGACTGTCCGAACGTATGTTACGGCATACACAGGACTTCAAGGAAGGCAGATGGGCTCCTGCCATATCCGGCAAGGTCGTATGGGCCATGCGTAACGCAAAATCGGAACAGGAATTCAGGGAACTGCTGAAACAGGAGCACATTGATGTAGTATTCCGAAGGAACGATACCGGACGTATCTATAGCGTCACATTCATAGACCATGAACGGCGCGAGGCGTTCAACGGCTCACGTATGGGAAAGGAATTTTCCGCCAACGTATTCAACGCCCTTGTCAACTGGTGGAAAAGAATACCCTGGCAGGACAGACAACAGTCCGGTCCGGAGGAACTTTGGAAACGGTACGGCCACCGTATGGAAGAAGGCAGTGCGCTTGAACAGGCGGCAGGCATCTTCTCCTTTGAGGCAAATCCGGCAGTCGATTACGAGGAAGAAGCGTTCCGTCGCCGCATGAAACGGAAAAAGAAACCGCAGAAGCGCAAATCACGCGGTATCTGATCAATCAAAATGAGTCAATAACAGGGGGAACAACGGATTCCCCCACAATCATATACATCATTATGCAACAGGAAGACGATTTGAGAGCCCTTGCCAAGATTATGGAATTCGGCAGGGCTGTCAGTATTTTTATTCTGGTAGTCCACGTTTATGTGTACTGCTATCCCAGTATGAGTGCCTGGCATCTGAATTTGGATGTCATAGACCGAATACTGATGAACTTTGACAGGACAACCGGTATATTCAGCTGTATCCTATGGACAAAACTGATGGCGGTTCTTCTGCTGGCCATATCCTGTATGGGTACCATCGGAGTCAAGGGCGAGAAGATTACATGGCAGCGTATATGGGCAGTACTTACTGCCGGGGCTGTTCTGTTTTTCATGAACTGGTGGCTGCTTGACCTGCCTTTTCCGCACGAAGCCGTCACAGCCCTGTATGTGGTGACTCTCGCATCTGGTTATCTATGCCTGCTCATGGCAGGACTGTGGATCAGCAGGCTTTACAGGCATAACCTGATGGAGGATGTATTCAATATGGAAAACGAATCCTTCATGCAGGAGACAAGGCTGATGGAGAATGAATATTCGGTCAATCTGCCCACCAGATTCCAGTATGGCGGCAAGCTCAACGACGGCTGGATCAACGTGGTCAATCCTTTCCGCGCGACCATCGTATTGGGAACACCGGGTTCCGGTAAATCATACGCAGTGGTGAACAACTACATCAAACAGATGATTTCCAAGGGATTCAGTGTCTATATCTACGATTATAAATTTGATGACCTTTCCACCATTGCCTACAATACCTTATTGCACAATATGGACAAATACAAGGTAAAGCCGCATTTTTACGTCATCAACTTCGATGATCCGCACCGCTCACACCGCTGCAATCCCATCAATCCGGAGTTCATGACGGACATATCTGACGCATACGAAGCAAGCTATACCATCATGTTAAATTTGAATAAGACCTGGGTGTGACCTGTAAAGTCACGTAATTGATTGTTAGACAGTGATATTAATTGCATGATTTAACCCGCTGTTCCGTCAGCGGTAGCCTACTATAAGGTGCATCTCCAGTGA
>ENA-OVGC01002462-OVGC01002462.1-human-gut-metagenome-genome-assembly--contig:-NODE-2462-length-12410-cov-3.343181_pt1 | contig 12410 bp, 8 predicted proteins | sample MGYA00237768_ERZ505415 | MGnify/ENA primary metagenome ERZ505415 (study PRJEB26158, sample SAMN06016382) | human gut metagenome | biome: human gut; feature: ankylosing spondylitis patient; material...
CCTCGGTCTTGTCGGCGCGGGCGGCATCGGCGCGCCGCTGATCTTCGCCATGAGCTCCTACCGCTGGAACGAGGTCGGCGCGATTTTGCTGGGTCTGATCGTGCTGGTGCTCATCATCGAGTGGATCTCTGCAAGGATCCGCGTCAAGCTGGCTCGGGGGTAAGGCTATGCAGGAACGAAAACTGACGATCTTCTTTACCTCCGATCTGCACAGCTATATCTATCCCACGGATTACCGCAGTCAGGCTAAAAAGGAGCTTGGCCTGTTCAAATGCGCCAGCCAGTTCCAAGTCGGACAGCGGCACGCGATTTTCCAGCCAGACGATCCACGCAGGCGGCCCGTGCTGGTCGGAATGGCTCCGGGAGTTTTCAGAGATGGAGCGCGGCGCACAGGATTGGCTCGATCAGGTCGTCGGACATCTGGACGCGCCGATGACGCCGGATACGCCGCTGCGCATGGCAGCAAACGGAATCCTGCTTGCAGATCTGTTCAATACCGTGCAGCTGGCGGCAAGCGGCGCGCAGATCTCCGTCACGAGCCTTGCCAACGACGCAGCCGGACTGCCGCAGACCGTGCGGCGCAGGGATATTTTGAACGCATATCCGTACACGAATACGCTGACGGTGCTGCAGATCACCGGCGCGGTTCTGCGCCGGGCGATGGAGCGCAGCGCGGAGTATTTTACCCGGCGCGCGGACGGGATGCTCGACATCTCCGATGCATTTTTGAAGCCGAAGGTCGAGCATTACAATTACGACTATTATGCCGGCGTGCATTACGTCTTTGACTGCTCCCGCCCGGTCGGCCAGCGCGTCACGGAGCTCTGCGTGGGCGGCCGACCCGCCGCGGACGACGACGTATTTACCGCCTGCCTCAGCAGCTACCGCGCCAGCGGGACCGGCGGGTACGACTGCTACACCGGCTGCCCGGTCCTGCGGGAGATCGGCACGGAAATGTCCGACCTTCTCCTGGACTTCTTCCACCACGACCGCCCCCAGCCCCCCATCACCCACTGCGATCTTTGCGTGATCTGAAAACACCCCCCGGCGGCCAATGGCTGCCGGGGGGTGTTTGGTATCATCTCAGACTTTGCAGGTCCAGCCGAAGGGGTCGGGTTTGGTGCCCCACTGGATGCCGGTGAGTTCGTCGTAGAGCTTCTGGGAAAGGGCGCCGATCTGGTTGTGGTTGACCTCGTATTTCTCGTCGCCCCAGGCCAGCTCGCCGATGGGCGAGATGACGGCCGCCGTGCCGACGCACCAGGCTTCCTCCAGCGCGCCGCTTTTCGCCGCCTCGAACAGCTCATCGACGCTCAGCAGCCGTTCTTCGACCGGGACGCCCCAGCTCTTCAGCAGCTCGATGCAGGATTTGCGGGTCACGCCGCGCAGGATCGAGCCGGTCAGCATGGGGGTAACGACGGTCCCGTTGATCTTGAACATGACGTTCATGCCGCCGCCCTCTTCCACGTATTTACGCTCCACGCCGTCCAGCCACAGGACCTGCGAATAGCCTTTTTCCAGCGCCTTATCGCCCGCGCGGTTGGCTGCGGCGTAGTTGCCGCCGCACTTGGCCTCGCCGGTGCCGCCGCGCACGGCGCGGACGTCCTCGGTCTCGACCATGATGGGGACGGGCTGCAGGCCGTTTTTGAAGTAGCTGCCGGAGGGGGAGAGAATGATGGCGAATGTCGCCTCATGCACGCCGTGCAGGGCGAGCGTCGGGTCCGTCGAATAGAGGAAGGGACGGATATAGAGCGACGTGCCGGGGTCGGACGGGACCCAGGACGAATCGACCTTCACGAGCTCCCTGATCGCCTGCAGGCCGTCGTCCTCGTCGATGCGCGGAAGGCCGAGGCGGTCGCACGAGCGGTTCAGACGCGCGACGTTCTCCCACGGACGGAACAGCTGTACCTCGCCATCCGGGCGGCGATAGGCCTTGAGGCCTTCAAAGACCTCCGTGCCGTAGTGCAGAACGCTTGCCGCCGGGGACATGGAGATCGGGCCAAAGGGGACGATGCGGGCGTTGTGCCAGCCGTCTTTTTCCGTGTAGTCCATGAGGAACATGTGGTCGGTGAAAACGGAGCCGAAGCCGAGCTGGTCGGCGGGCGGAAGCTTGCCGGGGTTGGGATTTTTCGTAACAGTGATGTTCATAATGATACCTCCTGATGATTACAGATCGTTCAGATGCGCCATGTTGGCGCGAATGCCCTCGCAGCAGGCGTGGAAGGTCGCTGCCTCTTCCTTTGTCAGCGGCAGCTCCACGACCTGCTCCACGCCGCCCGCGCCGATGACGCAGGGCACGCCCGCGAACAGGCCGGACTCGCCGTATTCGCCGCAGAGCTCGGCGCTGGCGGGCATGATGGCCTTTTCGTCGTGCAGGACGAGATGCGCCATGCGCGCGGCCGTGGTCGCGATGCCGTATTCGGTACAGAGCTTGCCGGAGAACGTGACCCAGCCGCCGCCGATGGATTCCTTCTGCAGCGCGTCGCGGTCAAAGCGGAAGCGCGCGTCCTTCTCTGCCCATGCATCGAGCAGCATGCCGCGGAAGCTGACGCAGGACCAGGGCGCAAACTGCTGATTGCCGTGCTCACCGAGCATGTAGCAGGTGATGGATTTATGGTCGATGCCGGTCTGGCGGGCCAGGGCGCTGAGAAGCCGGGACGTGTCGAGCCCCGTGCCGGTGCCGAAGACGCGGCCGCGCGGCAGGCCGAGGCCCAGCGCCAGCTCCCGCGTGACGATATCGCAGGGATTGGTGATGTTGATGAGCACGCCGTCAAAGCCGCTGTCTTTGATCTTCTGTGCGTAGCTGCGCACAGCGGGGACGGTGTAGTCCATCTCGGTCAGGCGGTCGTGCGACTGATACAGCAGCTCGATCTTGCCCACGCTGTTGATGATCACGTCGCACGCGCCGAGATCCGGGAAATCGCCTGCGCGGACCGTGACCCGGTGCGGCAGGTACGCCGCCGCGTCGCGCAGGTCCTGTACCTCGCTCGCGAGCTTCTGCGCGTTTTTGTCGACGAGGATCAGCTCGTCCGCGATGCCCTGCACCGCCAGCGCGTATGCGGCGTGCGCGCCCACATGGCCAAGGCCGATCACACCAAGAATTCGTTTTTTGCTCATATCCAGCCCATCCTTTCATCATGATATTCCGAAAACAAAAGCGGCTTCGCCACGATCATGGCGGAGCCGCTGGACTGCACTTCCCTGCACGCTGCCTGCTTCAAACAGGGAAACGGACCTGCGGACCGCCCGGTCTGCAAATCATAATTCGATCCATGCATACAAAAATAGACGCCGAGACGGCGTCCATGGCAAGTACGGCAGTATGCGCCTCAGAGCAGGCGGAAGCGGCACAGAAGGTCTGTGCAGAACGGGCGGTATGGAGCTGCATCGTCGTCCGGGCCATCGTTCACGCTTCCTTTCTTCTGAGATGCTCCGATTTTAGCGCTGCCAGCGGCATTTTTCAAGTGATCAATTTCATCAAACTTTCCCCAGGCCCCGCAAAAAAGCTTGGCGATTCCGCCGGAAACCGGCCCGACCGCCGCAGGGGCTGCCGGGCCGGGAGATGGTGCAGCTCAGCGGACGGCTTCGAAGGCGGACTGGAGGTCGGCGAGGATGTCGTCAATGTGCTCCGTGCCGATGGACAGGCGGATGGTGTTGGGCTTGATGCCCTGATCCAGCAGCTCCTCCTCGGTCAGCTGGCTGTGGGTCGTGGTGGCCGGGTGGATGACCAGGCTCTTGACGTCCGCGACGTTGGCGAGCAGGGAGAAGATTTTCAGATTGTCGATGAACTTATGGGCCTCGGCCTGGCCGCCCTTGATCTCAAAGGTGAAGATGGAGCCGCCGCCGTTCGGGAAGTACTTCTCATAGAGCGCATGGTCCGGGTGGTCCGGCAGGGACGGATGGTTGACGCGCTCGACCTGCGGATGGTGCGCGAGGAAGTCCACGACTTTGCGGGTATTCTCCGCGTGCCGCTCAAGGCGGAGCGAGAGCGTCTCGATGCCCTGCAGAAGAAGGAACGCAGCAAACGGAGAGATCGTCGAGCCGGTATCGCGCAGGAGGATCGCGCGGATATAGGTCACGAAGGCCGCGGAGCCGGCCGCTTTGACGAAGGAAACGCCGTGGTAGCTGGGGTTCGGGTTGGCGATGGCGGGATATTTGCCGCTGGCGGCCCAGTCAAAGCTGCCGCCGTCGACGATGATGCCGCCGAGCGTCGTGCCGTGGCCGCCGAGGAACTTGGTGGCGGAGTGGACGACGATATCCGCGCCGTGCTCGATGGGACGGATGAGATAGGGCGTGCCGAAGGTATTATCGACCACGAGCGGCAGACCGTGCTTGTGCGCGAGGACCGCGAGGGCGTCGATATCCGGGATGTCGCTGTTGGGGTTGCCGAGGGTCTCGATGTAGATGGCTCTGGTATCGGGCTGGATGGCGGTCTCGACCTGGGCGAGATCGTGGATGTTGACGAAGGTGGCCGTGATGCCGAAGTTCGGGAGGGTATGCTCGAGCAGGTTATAGCTGCCGCCGTAGATGGTCTTCTGGGCGACGAAGTGGCCGCCGTTCTGGCCGAGGGCTTCGAGCGTGTAAGTGATGGCAGCTGCGCCGGAGGCCACAGCCAGGGCGGCGACGCCGCCCTCGAGCGCGGCGACGCGCTTTTCCAGCACGTCCTGCGTGGAGTTGGTCAGTCGGCCGTAGATGTTGCCGGCATCGGCGAGGCCGAAGCGGGCGGCGGCATGGGCGCAGTCATGGAAGACATAGGAGGTGGTGGCGTAGATCGGCACCGCGCGGGCGTCGGTGGCGGGATCGGGCGCTTCCTGCCCGACGTGCAGCTGGAGGGTCTCAAATTTATATGCAGACATAATATAATTTCCTTTCTGTTATCCAAAATGTGTCGTGTGTCGTTGAGGTCCGTTCGGCCGCCGCGTCACATTCGTCCGAAGCGGAAATTATTCCGCACAAAGATCCGCAAGCTGATCTGCATGGTCTTCCCTGCTTTCCCGGCGTTTTGGAACGCCGTTTCAATGCCTACTGTTTTGGTTGGCATTAGAATAGCATGTAATTCCTACCTTGTCAATAGGCAAGTGGATATTTCTTTTCGCGGCGGGCGGATGGTTGCTTTTTGGCGGGAAAGCGGGTATGATGAGAGAACCATCACATAGGAAACTGGAAAGGCAGGACATGTATCGGGATCTGACGAAGGGAAGCATCATCCGGGGGCTGCTGCTGTTTGCGCTGCCGATGATCGCGGGAAATCTGCTGCAACAGCTGTATAACATCGCCGACACGCTGATCGTCGGGCAGGCGCTGGGGCGCAACGCGCTGGCGGCCGTGGGGTCGGCGTACACGCTGATGACGTTTCTAACGTCCATCTTCCTCGGGCTGTCGATGGGGTCCGGGGCGCTGTTTTCGATCGCGCTGGGAAAGAAGGACGATGCGCTGCTGCGCAGCGCGGTCGGGCATGCGTTCGGGCTGATCCTCGCGGTGACGGTGGTGCTGAACGTGCTGGTCTATGCGTTTCTGGACGCGATCTTGCGCTTTCTGCAGATCCCGCAGGAGCTGTATGGGCAGATGCGGGAGTATCTGGTGATCATCTTTGCGGGGCTGCTGGCCACGTTTTTGTATAATTTCTTCGCGTGTCTGCTGCGGGCGGCGGGCAACTCGGTCGCGCCGCTGTGCTTCCTCGGGCTCTCGGCGGGGCTCAATATCGCGCTCGATCTGCTGTTCGTGCTCCGGTTCAGCTGGGGCATTGCAGGCGCGGCAGCGGCGACGGTCTTTTCGCAGTACGTCTCGGGGATCGGCCTGACGGTCTATACGGCGCTGCGCTGCCGCGGGCTGCTGCCGGATATCCGGTCGCTGCGGTTTGACCGGCAGGTGCTGGCAGACATTCTCGACATGTCGCTGCTCACGTGCGCGCAGCAGTCGGCTATGAATTTCGGCATTCTGCTCGTGCAGCGGCTGGTCGACAGCTTCGGGCCGGTCACGATGGCGGCGTTCGCCGCAGCGGTGAAGATCGACTCGTTCGCATATCTGCCGGTGCAGGATTTCGGCAACGCGTTTTCCACCTTCGTCGCGCAGAACTACGGCGCGGGGCAGCGGCAGCGGATCCGGAGGGGCTTCCGGGACGCAACGCTGGTCTCGGCGGGGTTCTCGGCACTCATTTCCCTGCTCGTGTGCGTGTTCGCGCAGCCGCTGATGCGGATCTTCGTGCAGGCCGGCGAGGTGGAGGTGCTGGCGGCGGGCGTGCGGTATCTGCGGATCGAGGGCGCGTGCTATGTGGGCATCGGGTGTTTGTTTTTGCTCTACGGGTTCTACCGCGCAGTGAAGCGGCCGGGAATGTCGGTGGTGCTGACGGTCATCTCGCTCGGCGTGCGCGTGGCGCTGGCGTATCTGCTGGCAGGACCCGTCGGCGAGATCGGCATCTGGGCGGCGATCCCGATCGGGTGGGCACTGGCGGATGTGACGGGATACGGATATTATCTGCTGCGCAGGGCGAAGCTGCTGCCGGAGGAATAAATAAGGCTCCCCTTGCATGGGAGCCTTTGGTCTTGCATACCATCAAAATCAACGATTATGAAGGAGGACATCCGATGCGTTTACAGTTCCCTGAGGGCTTTCTGCTTGGCGTCAGCTCCGCCTCGGCGCAGATCGAGGGCGGAGAGGTCGGCAGCAATTGGAACGACTGGTATCACCAGGGCCGGATCAAGGACGGCTCCGACCCCGCCGTCGCCGACGACCACTGGAACCGCTGGCGCGAGGACTGCGCGCTCATGGCCGGTCTGCACCTGCCCGTCGCCCGTCTCGGCGTCGAGTGGGCCCGGATCATGCCCGAGCGCGGGCAGGTCGACGAGTCCGCCGTCGCGCACTACCGCGCGGAGCTGGAATACCTGCGCCAGCTCGGCATCCGCCCGCTGCTGACGATCCACCATTTCTCCAACCCCATGTGGTTCGAGCGCATGGGCGCGTTCTCCAAACGCGAAAATCTCGACGATTTCCTCTCCTTTGCCAAGCTCTGCGCCGACCGCTTCGGCGATCTCGTCAGCGACTGGATCACCATCAACGAGCCGAACGTCTATGCGACCAACGGCTATTTCTTCGGCGACTGGCCCCCGGGACACAAGAAATTCGCCGAGACCTTCACCGTGCTCGAAAACATGGCCTACTGCCACATCCGCTGCTACCGGATGCTCCATGAGACGCGCGAGGCCATGGGCTATTCCGACACCATGGTCGGCTTCGCCAACCACCTGCGCGTCTTCGAGCCGGAAAACCCCCGCAATCCGGCCCAGGCCGCGACGGCGAAGGCCGTCGAGTGGCTGTTCCAGGGCGCGATCACCGAGGCCATGACCACCGGCACGTTCCGCTGGCCGCTGCGCAATCACTGGAAGCTGCCGAAGGGCGAATACTGTGACTTCCACGGTGTCAACTACTATACGCGCTCGACCGTCACCGGCTTTGCCGACGGCGTGCGCAAAAACAGCCCCCGCAACGACCTCGGCTGGGAGATCTACCCCGAGGGCATCGTGCGCTGCGCCAAAAAGCTTGAAAAGCTTCTCCGCCGCCCCATCTGGGTGACGGAGAACGGCACCTGCGACAACCAGGACGCTTTCCGTGCCCGCTATCTCTACGAGCATCTGGAGGCCATCGTCCAGTCCGGCCTGCCCTTTGAGCGCTATTACCACTGGTGCTTCTGCGACAACTTCGAATGGCTGGAGGGCGAGAGCGCCCGCTTCGGCCTCGTGAACGTCGACTACGCCACCCAGACGCGTACCATCAAGCGCTCCGGCGCGTTCTACGCCGATATGATCCAGCACGGCGGCGTGACGGACGAGGCGTTCAACACCTACGTCAGAGGGGAGGTCTACCGCATCGAATGATCAACGTCAGACAAGGCGTGTTCCACCTGCGAAATGAAGAAGCGTCCTATCTCTTCCGCGTGAAGGACGGGTTTCTGGAGCACCTGCACTTCGGCGCGCGCGCCGAGACTGCCGACGCGCTGGCCTTCGCCGCCCGCCCCGGCTGCGGCTGGGGCGACAGCACGCTCTACCGCGAGGGCTCCAACGCCGACTGCCTCGATATCCTGCCGCTCGAGTGGAGCGGCTGCGGCCGCGGCGACTACCGCGAAAGCCCGCTGGAGCTGTCGATCGGCGGCAGAGCCGTCTCCACCGACTTCCGCTATCTCGGCTGCGAGGTGCTGAAGGAGCCGCCGCCCTCGGCGCTGCCCGTCTCCCGCGGCCAGACCATCCTCGCCGTGTACCTGGAAGACGCGGCGGCGAAGCTCCGCCTGACGCTCCTCTATGGCGTCCTGCCGACGGTCTTTACCCGGCGGGCGATCCTCGAAAACTGCGGCAGCTCCGCCGTGCACATCCGCAAATGCATGAGCGCCTGCACGGAGCTTCCCGGCGACTGGGAGCTGCATACCTTCTCCGGCGGTTGGATCGCCGAGGTGCAGCACACCCGCACGCCCGTCACCCTGGCAAGGACCTGCCTCGAGAGTACGACCGGCGCGTCCTCCAGCCGCGCCAACCCCGGCTTCCTGCTCGCCGCGCCGGACGCGGGGGAGCAGGCGGGCGCGGTCTACGGCTTCAACCTGCTCTACTCCGGCAGCCACTATCTCAGCGCGCAGAAGAGCCTGCAGGGCCTCACCCGCGTGCTGCAGGGCATCTCGCCCGCGAATTTCGACTGGGAACTCGCGCCCGGCGCGCGCTTTGAGACGCCGGAGGCCGTCATGGCGTATTCCGGTGCGGGCTTCGGCGGCCTGTCCGCCTGCTTCCACCGGTATGTGAACGAATACCTCATCCCGCCTGACTGGCAGGGCCGGCCCCGCCCCATCGTCTACAACAGCTGGGAGGGCTGCATGTTCGATTTTACGGAATCGAAGCTCCTGCGCCTCGGTCGGGCGGCAAAGCAGCTCGGCTGCGAGCTGTTCGTCCTCGACGACGGCTGGTTCGGCAAGCGCAACAGCGATACTTCCAGCCTCGGCGACTATACCGTGAATGAAAAGAAACTGCCGGGCGGCCTGCGCGGCCTCGGCGAAAAGCTGAACGCCATGGGATTGCAGTTCGGCCTCTGGTTCGAGCCGGAATCCGTCAGCCCTGACTCTGCGCTCTACCGGCAGCACCCCGACTGGGCCCTGCACGACGTCCTCGGCCGGGAGGATCTGCTCGGCCGCCACCAGCTGCTGCTCGACCTCACAAAGCCGGAGGTGCGGGACTATCTCGTCGAGAGCGTCGGCGGCATCCTCGATTCCGCGCCGATCTGCTACGTCAAGTGGGACATGAACCGCCATTCCTGCGCGCTCGGCGCGCAGCAGCACGCCTTCGTCCTCGGCCTCTACGACGTGCTGCGCCGCATCTTCCTGCCCCGGCCGCAGATCCTGCTTGAGAGCTGCTCGTCCGGCGGCAACCGCTTTGACTGCGGCATGCTCTGGTTCTCTCCGCAGATCTGGTGCTCCGACGATACCGACCCCGTTGAGCGCCTGCGCATCCAGCAGAGCCTCAGCTTCCTCTATCCGCCCTCGTGCTTCGGCACGCACGTCTCGGCCAGCCCGCACGCGCAGACGCTGCGGCACACACCGCTCTCTACGCGCGGCAACGTGAGCCTGTTCGGCTGCCTCGGCTACGAGCTCGACCTCACGGAGCTCCTGCCGGTCGAGCAGGCGGAGATCCGGGCGCAGACGGAGTTCTACCGCGCCCACCGCCGCACGCTCCAGTACGGCCGCTTCGCAAGAGGCCGCACCGACGGCGGCGGGACCGTCTGGCAGATGCAGACGAAGCAGGAGACCGTCGCGGCCGTCTTCCACGGCCTGCAGCCCGCCGCTCCCGGCTACGAGCACCTGTGCGTGACGGGGCTGGACGGGGAGAAGCAGTATTGCCTGACCTCCCGCCCCCAGCTTCTGCGCGTGGGCGATTTCGGGACGCTCCTGCGCCATGTGCTGCCCGTGAAGCTCAATCCCAACGGCCTTGCCGTCCAGACTGCGGACAGCCTGTACCGCATGTCCGACGGCAGCCAGAGCCTGACGGCCTCCGGCGCGGCCTTCGCCGCCGGGATCTGCCTGGCGCCGCGCTTTGCCGGCACGGGCTACGACCCGGACGGCCGGATGCAGGGCGATTTCGGCTCCAATGTCTATTTCATTCAGGAGGTGTGCAGTCATGAAAAGCCTTGACCGCCGCAACAAATATTTCTTCGGCCTCGGCACCATCGGCCGCGACATGTTCTATGCGTTTGAGGCAAACGCGCTTCTGTATTTCCTGTCCAACATCCTCTCGCTGCCGCTGCATGTGTTCGCGGCGGTCAGTCTTGTGCTCTCCGTCCTGCGTATCGCCGACGCGCTGAACGACCCCATCACCGGCCTCGTCATCGACAACATCCACACGAAGTGGGGCAAGTTCAAGCCCGCGATCCTCGTCGGCGGCGTCGTGTCCGTGATCTTCTACCTGATCCTCTTCGGCAATGTCGGCACCGGCACGGCCTACGTCATTTTCTTCGCCGTCGCCTACGTCCTCTGGGATATCAGCTACGGCATCAACGACATCGCCTACTGGACGCTCCTGCCCGCCCTCACGCAGGACCAGAAGCAGCGCGAGAATTACGGCGCTTTCGCCCGCATCTGCGCGAACATCGGCATGTACATCATCATGGTCGGCTGGCAGCCCATCACCGCCGCCCTCGGCAACACGCCGAAGGCGTGGATGACGGTCGCCGTGGCCGTGAGCGTCATCTACCTCGCCGGTCTGTGCTTCCCGCTGTTCGGCGTGAAGGAGAACCGCGAGATCAAGGAGGACGAGGAGAAGTTCACCATCCGCGATATGTGGAACGCGCTGACGAAAAACGACCAGCTCATGTGGACCACGCTCTCCATGGCCCTGTTCATGGTCGGCTACTGCACCACGACGGGCTTCGCCACCTATTACATGCAGTACCTCTACGGCGATATCAACATGTACGCCGTGCTGGCGGCTGTCTGCGGCGTGGCGCAGCTGGCCGCGCTCATGATCTTCCCACTGTTCTCGAAAAAGCATGACCGCCGCCAGCTCTATACCGGCGCGACCATCCTCGTCGCCGCGGGCTACGCCGTGTTCTTCTTTGCCGAGCATTCCATCGCCCTCATCGCGCTGGCCGCCATCCTCATGTTCGTCGGCCAGGCCTTCATCCAGCTGCTGATGCTCATGTTCCTCGCTGATACGATCGAATACGGCCAGTGGAAGCTGGGCCGCCGCTTCGAGTCCATCACCTTCTCCATCCAGCCGCTCGTCAACAAGATCGGCGGCGCGCTCTCGACCGGCCTCATCAGCATCAGCATCATGCTCGCCGGCATCAAGACCAGGGGCAGCGACGCGGCCGCGGCCGCCATCGACGCCTCCGGCAAGCTCACCATCAAGCTCGCCATGCTGGCCATCCCCCTCATCCTCATCGCTGCCGGCTACATCATCTACCTGCGCAAATACAAGATCAGCAAGGAATTCTACGACCAGATCCTGCAGGACCTGAAAGAACGCGAGAAATAAACAGAAAAATGCCCCGCCACAGGCGGGGCATTTTTTTCTGCTTTTTACTTGGTCAGATACCGGTGGAGCATGACCGCGACTTCGGCGCGGGTGGCGTTGTTCTTGGGGCTGAGCTTGGCGCCGCTGCCCTTGACATAGCCGCTGCCGACCGCCCAGCTCATCGCGTCATAGGCGTAATCGCTGACGGAGGCATAGTCCGTGTAGCTGCGCAGGCTTGCAGAGAAGGCGGGTTTGCCGGAAAGCCGGTAGAGGATGGACGCGAGCTGCTCACGCGTGACGGGTTGCGTCATGCCGAATTCCGTCCCGCTGACGCCGTCCGCAATTTTGTTCTGCCAGGCCCAGCAGATCGCGTCATAGGCGTAATCCGTTTCCGAAACATCCGTGAACGGGAGGCTCACGCCGGAAACGGCAGGGGAACCGGCGCTCCGGTACAGGATCAGGATCAGATCGCCGCGCGTCATGCTGCCGCGCCAGTTGAAGGTCGATGCGTCCGCGCCCTGGATCAGCCCGTATCCATTCATAAAATCGACGGCGGCCGCCGCCCATGCGCAGCTCCCTGCGTTCACATCCGAAAAGACGGCGGAGGACTGCTTTGACGCGACGCGGACAGTCAGCTCGCCCGTGCCGAGCTGTGTACCGGCGTTATCATAGGCTGTGTAGCCGAGTTTCAGCTGCGAAGCGCAGTCCGCCGCGAGCAGGAAGAACAGACCGTCCAGAAGCGGCTCAGATCTTTCTGCATCTGCCAGATAAAACCGCTCCTGCGCATAGCGAACGGTGGTATATGCACCCCCGGCGACGCTGCGGAACTCCTTCAGCAGCCGTCCCGCGCTTGCGTCCGGCTGCCGGAAACTGACGCAGACCGCGTCCGGATAGTGCTGCGCGACCTGTCCGGCAGCATCCAGTGTCTTTAGA